>ENA-UOJO01000538-UOJO01000538.1-human-gut-metagenome-genome-assembly--contig:-P57-NODE-538-length-59174-cov-13.307837_pt1 | contig 59174 bp, 48 predicted proteins | sample MGYA00242351_ERZ723898 | MGnify/ENA metagenome assembly ERZ723898 | reverse complement strand
CACCATGAAAAAAATCCCGGTGCTTTCGCACCGGGATTTTTGCATGATTCCCCGTCCGGGAATCGAAAGGCCGACCCGGCGAAGCCGGGTAAAAAGTGTCCGGTGGACACTTTAGGAAGCGCTGATTCAATCGGCGAGAGCTGACAGCGAGAGATTTTTCCCTGAACGAAGGGTTCAAAAGCGGAGGAATACTGTATGTATTTCCCGCTTTTGAAGCCGCACGGGCAGGGAAAAAGATCCGCTGCTCAGCCGAAGGCGATTGATTCAGCGCTTCCTTTGGCCGTGGGAGATTCCCGTTTCTTACGCCCGCAGCCCATAGGGCTGTGGGCGTAAGAAAACCCTCTGTATGCAGTTGGCTTATTGCCTGAAAGCAGTTCCCCATTGCCGCACTGTCAATATATCGCAACATTTTTCGTACAGAAAAGGCCGCCCCGGGAATTTTCCGGGGCGGCCACATTTTATTTGCCTGTCAGCGGCGCAATCAGAATGCGCACTTCTCCGCGATATAATTCTTCAGCTCGGCAATGGGGATACGCACCTGCTCCATGGTGTCCCGGTCGCGAACCGTGACGCAGTTGTCCGCAGGGGTGTTTTCGTCGCCCACGGTCTGGAAGTCCACGGTGACGCACAGCGGCGTGCCGATCTCGTCTTCCCGGCGGTAGCGCTTGCCGATGGAACCGGCGTCGTCAAAGTCCACCATGAAGTCCTTGCGCAGCTCCCGATAGATCTCCTCGGCCTTGGGGCTGAGCTTCTTGGACAGGGGCAGAATGGCCGCCTTGTAGGGCGCCAGCGCCGGATGCAGACGAAGCACGGTGCGCACGTCGGCATTGCCCTTCTTGTCGGTGCCCACCACTTCCTCGTCGTAGGCTTCGCACAGGAACGCCAGCGCAACACGGTCGCAGCCCAGAGACGGCTCGATGACGTAGGGAATGTAATGCTCGCCCTTCTCCTGATCGTAGTATTCCAGACTCTTGCCGGAGGCCTCCTGATGGCGGCCAAGGTCGTAATTGGTGCGGTCGGCAATGCCCCACAGCTCGCCCCAGCCGTTGCCGAAGGGGAACTGATACTCGATATCGGTGGTGGCGCGGGAATAGAAGGCCAGCTCAGCAGGCTCGTGATCCCGCAGACGCAGGGAATCTTCCTTGATACCAAGAGACGTCAGCCAGTTTTTGCAGAAGTCCTTCCAGTAGGCGAACCACTCGAGGTCGGTGCCGGGCTGGCAGAAGAACTCGCACTCCATCTGCTCAAATTCCCGGGTACGGAAGGTGAAATTGCCGGGGGTGATCTCGTTGCGGAAGGCCTTGCCAACCTGACAGACGCCGAAGGGCAGCTTGCGGCGGGTGGTGCGCTGGATGTTGGCAAAGTTCACGAAAATACCCTGCGCCGTCTCGGGACGGAGATAGCAGGTAGAGGCGGTGTCCTCGGTGACGCCGATCTGGGTCTTGAACATCAGGTTGAACTTGCGGATGGCGGTAAAGTTGTGCTTGCCGCAGTTGGGGCAGACCACGTCCTCGTGGCTTGCGATGAAAGCGTCCATCTCGTCAAAGCTCATGGCGTCCACATTGACGCTCTTGCCGGACTCGGCGGCCTCGATGAGCTTGTCCGCCCGTTGACGGGAGCCGCAGCCCTTGCAGTCCACCAGCGGGTCAGAGAAGTTGCCCACGTGGCCGGTGGTGACCCAAGTCTGGGGGTTCATGATGATGGCGGCGTCCAGACCCACGTTATAGTCGGACTCCTGCACGAACTTTTTCAGCCATGCCTTTTTCACGTTGTTCTTGAATTCCACGCCGAGGGGGCCGTAGTCCCAGGAGTTGGCCAGACCGCCGTAGATTTCGGAACCGGCGTAGACATAGCCCCGGTTCTTGCAGAGGTTCACGATCATGTCCAGTGTTTTTTCGCTGTTTTTCATTGTATTTCCTCCAAAAATGGTTATTTATGGGGTGAAAACTCATTATACACGCTTCTTGTCCAAAGGTCAAGCTTCTTCCGCACGGAAAGATTCTCCCAGATCGCCGATCATCATTTCGTAGACCTGATTCCCGATATCCACGGTGGTCTTGCCCTTCAGGTTCTCCGCCGGGATCACGCCCAGAAGATGCAGCTCCACGTCGGTGGGCTTCAGATGGGTGACGTTGCGGAAGATCTGCCGGGTGTTCTGGATGGTGCATACCGCGATGGGGACATTCGCCTTCTGGGCAATCTTGAACACGCCGCTGCGGAAATGGTGGAGCTTGCCGTCCTTGCTGGTGTAGCCCTCGGGGAAGACGGCGACGGACGCTTCGTCGTCCTTCAGCAGCTGGATGCACTTGATAATGGTTTTCAGGGCAGCGCGGTCATTTTCACGGTCGATGGGCTGGCAGAGAATTTTGTGCATGACCTTGCCCACGACGAACAGCTTCTGATTCTCCTGCTTGGTGACAAAGGCCAGCTGGCTCTTTGGGAAGCAGTGCAGCAGCACACAGGGGTCGGCGATGAACAGGTGGTTGCACACCAGCACGAACCGCCCCTCGGTGGGAACCTTCTCCAAGCCCGTCGTATGGATGCGCACCCGAAGCAGGCTGACCAATGCGTCAATGTACACCTGCGTGACCCTGCGGTAAAAGGGGCTGTCGTGCTCCTGAGGCTTGTCCATGTCCACGAAGGCGCAGACCAGACACAGAAAACCAAAGGCTGCCAGCGTCAGAACCAGAAACGCCCCGACGAACAGCGCCGGAAGCCACCAGAACGCCACCCCGCCGCAAATACAGATCAAAACCGCCGCAACCGCGGACACGGCGGCAATTCCCTTCAACAACATGGTTTTCCTCCCCACCTGAATCTTAATCCCATTATACTCCGATTTTCCGTGTGAAACAAGAAGAAATTCTACACAAAGAGTTTTTTTACAAAGGGCTGGAAATTAGGGGAATAGACTGGTATAATAATGAAAAAAAGTGCCGGGGCAGCCTGCTGCCCCCATTTACCGGATATTTGTGTCCATGGAGGATTCCGCTATGAAACAAACATGCAAACAAAACCGTCTGCCCATAGTCACCGTCGTGCTGGGCTGCTGCGCGCTGATTCTGCGGCGCGTGCTTTACGCCGTGGCCGTGGACGTGAAAAATCTGCTGCCGGTGAATCACCCGCTGGAAATCGTCCTGTGGGTTCTCACCGCGATTGCCGCCGCGTGGATCATCGCTTCCGTGTGGAAGCTGGACGGCTCGGCGAAATATGAGGATAATTTCCAGCCCTCCCTGATGGCCGCCGTGGGGCATTATATTGCCGCGGCGGGAATCCTGCTGACGGTGCTGCTGCCATGGTGGATGGAGGGTCGGCTGCTGCTTCTGCGCCGGGTGCTGGGCGCTGCGTCGGCGGTGGGGCTGATCGTGGCCGGACGCTGCCGCAGGGCGGGGAAATGTCCGCTGTTTCTGACACATCTGGCTGTGTGCGCCTTTTTCGTCGTCCATATGCTGGGCAATTACGGCATCTGGTGCAGCAATCCCCAGCTTCAGGACTACTGGCTGGACCTGTCCGCCAGCGCGCTGATGGCGCTGTTTGCTTTCTACGAAGCCGCCTTTGACGTTGGTCTTGGCCGGCGGCGGATGCAGCTGGCCACGGGGCTGATGGCCGCCTATCTCGGCTGCGCGGCGCTGTCCGGCTCCGGCTATCTGATTCTGTATTTCGGGTGCGCGGTGTGGGCGCTGACCGACCTGTGCAGCCTGACGCCCAAGCCCAAACAGGAGAACGCCCCATGAAGCTCCCCTCGTATGTTTTGGAATGTCTGAACGCGCTGGAGGCTGCCGGGTATCCTGCCTACGCGGTGGGCGGCTGCGTGCGGGACGCCTGCCTTGGCCTGCAGCCCCACGACTATGACATCTGCACCGCCGCCGTCCCGCAGCAGACCGAAGCGGTCTTCGCCGGGAAAAAGCTGGTGCTGGCGGGAGAAAAGCACGGCACCGTAGGCGTGGTCACGGCGGGGGGCGTGGTGGAGATCACCACCTTCCGCACGGAGGGCGCGTACCGGGACAACCGGCACCCGGACTGGGTGAAATTTGTGGACAGCGTGGAAAGCGATCTTGCGCGGCGGGACTACACTGTGAACGCCATGGCCTATTCCCCCACCCGGGGCTTTGCCGACCCCTTCGGCGGCCGGGGGGATTTGGAATCAAAAGTGCTGAGGGCGGTGGGCGATCCCGTGACCCGGTTTCAGGAGGACTCCCTGCGAATCCTGCGAGGAGTGCGGTTCGCCGTGAAATACGGCCTGACCGTTGACCCGGCGACGGAGGACGCCATGGAGTCTCAGGCGCAGTTGATGGACAATCTGGCGGAGGAACGGGTCTTCGACGAGTTATGTAAACTTCTCCCACTGGTCAGCGCGGAAGATTTATGCCGCTTTGCCCCGATTCTGGGGGCTGTAATTCCCGAATTGCAGCCCATGATCGGCTTCGACCAGCACAGCCCCCACCACGCCTACGACCTGTTCACCCACACTGCCCACGTGACGGCGGGCGTCAGCGCCGATCTGACGCTGCGCTGGGCGGCGCTGCTTCACGACACCGGCAAAGTCGCCACCTTTACCCGGGACGCCACCGGCCGGGGGCATTTTTATGGCCACGCCCAGAAGAGCGCGGAGATCGCCGACGGCGTTTTCCGGTGGCTGAAAGCCCCCACGGCTCTGCGGGAGCAGGCGGTGCTGCTCATCGGCCAGCACATGGCACTGCTGACCCCGGATAAGAAGCTGCTGCGCCGCCGAATCAGCCGTCTGGGCTGGGACACGCTGGACAAGCTGCTTCTCTTGCAGGAGGCGGACATGGGCGGCAAGGGCACCGGCGAAGGGGAGGAACTGGATGTGTTCCCGAAGATCCGGGCTGTTCTGGCGGAGATTCAGGCAGAGAACGCCTGCCTGACGGTAAAAGATCTGGCGGTCAACGGAAATGACCTTCTGGCGCTGGGATATCAGGGAAAAGCCATCGGTGAGACCCTGAACGCGTTGCTGGAAGGGGTGCTGGACGAGACGCTGCCAAACGAGCGTCAGGCGCTGCTGGACAGGGCAAAGCAGAGAGTTGCGAACGACGGTATTTCTTCGGAATAAACCAGAATTTCTGGAGGTACTGATATGGCAGAATCCTATTATAAGCCCTGCGCCGAATTTTACAGGTGCAATGAACTGATCGAAAAATATTGGGAAAGCAAACAATATGACAAGTGCTTTGCCGGTCACATGGAACTGGCGGAGAAAGGCTACCCCTTGGCGGAATGTCAGGTCGGATACTTCTATTTGGAAGGGCTTGGCGTCGAAAAAGATTTGCCAAAAGCCTTTTACTGGACGGAAAGAGCCGCCACGCACGGCGATTGGGACGGTCAGTACAATCTTGGTTCTTTCTATGAAGACGGTGTCGGCGTTGCACAGGATTTGGAAAAAGCGAAATACTGGTATAAAGCGGCGGCACAGCAGGGACACGATCTGGCTATCCAAAAGTGCAGAGAATACCGGATAAACTACGAAATATAACCACAGCTTAATTTACACACAAGGAGGCTGCAATCATATGAACATTGCCATTGTCACGGGAGCCAGCTCCGGCATGGGGCGGGAATTCGTCCGTCAGCTGGGCGGATACGTTTCCGTGGATGAAATTTGGGCGGTCGCCCGCCGGGCGTCGGCTCTGGAAACCCTGAAAGCCGAAGCAAGCGTCCCGGTTCGTCCCATCGTGCTGGATTTGCTGGAAGAATCCAGCTTTACAGAACTGGAAGCTCTGCTGGAATCCGAAAAGCCCAATGTCAGGCTGCTGGTCAACGCCGCGGGCTTCGGCAAATTCGGCGCTTACCAGAAGGTGCCCGTAGAGGACGACTGCCGCATGATCGACCTGAACTGCAAGGCGCTGCTGCTCATGACCCGGCTGTGTGTCCCCTACATGCAGCCCGGCAGCCACATTCTGGAGCTGGACAGCCTGTCTGCCTTCCAGCCAGTGCCGTACATCACCACCTACGCCGCCACCAAGGCTTTCGTCCTCAGCTACAGCCGCTCCATGAACCGGGAGCTGAAAGCCAAGGGCATCCGGGTCATGGCCATGAACCCCGGCTGGGTGAAAACGGAATTCTTCAATCATGCGTTCCAGACCAACGCCGATAACGAGGTGCGCTACTTTAACCGCCTGTACGAGGCGAAGGACGTGGTCAAAACCGGCCTTAACGACCTGTACCACTCGAAAAAGGACTGCTCCATCCACGGCTTCCCCGTCAAATTCCAGGTGTTCCTGGTGAAGCTGCTGCCCCACAGCCTGGTGATGAACACCTGGCTTAACCAGCAGAAAAAAGCAAAGAACAACAAGGGGCTTACGACGAAATGAGGAAGGGGATTCCTGCCCTCCTTCTGACTCTGTCGCTGCTGCTCTGCGGCTGCCGGCTTCTCCCGGAGCGGATCCCCCCTGCCGGCCTCACCGTCCACTTTCTCGACGTGGGGCAGGCGGACTGCGCCCTGCTGGAAAGCGGCGGGGAGTATATGCTCATTGACGGCGGCAACCGGGAGGACGGCCGACTGGTCGTCTCCTACCTAGAGCAGCAGGGCGTTGAGGAACTGGCCTACGTGGTGTGTACCCACGCCCACGAAGACCATGTGGGCGGTCTGCCCTCGGTTCTGGCGGTGTATCCCACCCACGCCGTGTATGCCCCCACAAGAACCTATGCTTCCAAGGTGTTCGACGATTTCGTCTATTACGCCGACCAGCAGCGGCTGGAGATCACCATTCCCTCCCCCGGCGACAGCTGGACGCTGGGAGAAACCTCCGTCACAGTCCTCGGCCCGGTGCAGTCCTACGCCGACCCCAATGACACCTCCATCATTTTGAGGGTGGAGTACGGCGACACCTCTTTCCTGTTCACCGGGGACATGGAGACCAGCGCGGAAAACGACATGCTGGACTACTGGGGCAGCCGGATGTCGTGGGAAACGGACGTGCTGAAGGTGGGGCATCACGGCTCCAACACCTCCACGGGCTACCGCTTCCTCAACGAGGTAAGCCCCGACTACGCCGTGATCTCCGTGGGCAAGGGCAACGCCTACGGTCACCCCCATGAGGAACCGCTGTCCCGGCTGAAGCAGGCGGGGGTCACCATTCTGCGCACCGACGAGCTTGGCACCATCGTCGCCCGCACGGACGGCAAAGAGGTCACGTTCACATGGGACAACCAGTCGGCGAACCCGGAAAATGCGGAACCTGCCCAGCCGGTGCAGTTCATCGGCAACGTCAACTCCCACAAGTTCCACTCCCCCGACTGCGCGAACCTCCCCTCGGAGAAAAACCGGATCATTTTCGGCACCTACGAGGAAGCGGTCAATGCGGGCTATACGCCCTGCGGAAGCTGCCTCGGGTGACGGACGCAAATACGCCCCTGACACAGGCATCATGACTGTGTCAGGGGCTTTCGCACGCAACAGTAGTAATTATGCACGAAAAAGTATATTAAAATTTGTAAATATACTATAAAAGCGGGATTTCTTTGCGTAAAATCAGCCTCTTAATTGTCAATTCGCTTGACAAATTACCGGGTAAATGGTACAGTAAAACCAGAGCAAGACCGGGGTTCCCGGATTCATATTTATAAAGGAGAGAAAACCATGAAGCGTTCCGAAGTCAACAAAGCGCTGCGGGAGCTGGAGGCCATGTGCCAGAAATACCGCTGCTACCTGCCCCCCTTCTGCCATTTTACCCCGGAGGAATGGGAAACCAAAGGTCACGAATACGACGAAGTCCGGGACTGCTGTCTGGGCTGGGACATCACGGACTACGGTCAGGGGAATTTCGATAAGATCGGATTCTCCCTCATCACCATCCGCAACGGCAGCCAGACCATGCGGGAAAAATACCCCAAAGTCTACGCCGAGAAGCTGCTGTTCCTGAAAGAGGGACAGTATTCCCCCAACCACTTCCACTGGTACAAGACCGAGGACATCATCAACCGGGGCGGCGGAAACGTGCTGATCCGGGTGTACAATTCCCACCCCGACGAGTCCATCGACTATGAAAGCGACGTCACCGTCCATACTGACGGCAGGACTTACACCGTCCCCGCCGGAACCCAGATCCGCCTGACCCCCGGCGAGTCCATCTACATTCAGCAATACCTGTACCACGATTTCGAGGTGGAGCCGGGTACGGGCGACGTGCTGCTGGGCGAGGTCAGCCAGTGCAACGACGACGCCAAGGACAACCGCTTCAACCCGCCCATGGGCCGCTTCCCGGCCATCGAGGAGGACGAAGCGCCTTACCGTCTGCTCTGCACCGAGTACCCCGCGGCCAAGGACTGAGTGGGTGCGCACGATGATCGACGTAGTAGCGCTGGGCGAACTGCTCATTGATTTTGCGGCAAAGTCCACGGACAGCGCCGGATACCCCACCATGGCCGCCAACCCCGGCGGCGCCCCCGGCAATTTTCTGGCCGCGCTGAACGCCTACGGCAGAAAGACCGCGTTTCTGGGCAAGGTGGGAAACGACGCTTTCGGCAATCTGCTGCTGGGTACGCTGAATGCCGCCGGGATCGAAACAAAGGGCATTCTGGTGGACGACAGCGTGTTTACCACGCTGGCCTTTGTGACCTTCGATGAAAGCGGCGACCGCTCCTTCTCCTTCGCCCGGAAGCCCGGCGCGGATACCCAGCTGCGGTGGGAGGAAGTGGACAAGTCCCTCATTGACGAGGCGAAGGTGTTCCACTTCGGCACCCTGAGCCTAACGGATGAGCCTGTCCGCACGGCGACCCAAAAGGCGGTTGCCTACGCCAAAGCGCAGGGGAAGCTCATCAGCTGCGACCCCAATCTGCGGCTTCCCCTGTGGCCGGATGCGGACGCGGCGAAGGAGCAGATGCTCTGGAGTCTGCGTCAGGCGGACGTGGTGAAAATCAGCGACAACGAGGTGGAATTCCTCTGGAACTGCACCCCGGAAGAGGGCGCGGACAAGCTGCTGACGGAGTTCGGCGTGTCCCTCGCCATGGTGACGCTGGGGCCTGATGGCTGCCTGTTGAAAACGAAGACGGCCGCTTTCCGCGCCGCCTGCCCCAAGGTGCATCCCGTGGACACCACCGGCGCGGGGGACATCTTCGGCGGCAGCGCCATGGCAAGGCTGCTGGAGCTGGACAAGCCCGTCAGCGAGCTGACGGAAGATGACCTCAAATACATCGGCAGTTTCGCCGCCGCGGCGGCCAGCCTGTCCACAGAGCATTCCGGCGGCATTCCCAGCATCCGTGAAAAGGACGCGGTTCTGAAGGCAATGGGATAAATTCTGACCCGGGGCGGTACGTCCCGGGTCATTATAGCTATGAAATTGAGGGGATTCCAATGACGCAGAAGCCGCGCAATGCCGACTATACAAGAGAATACAACCGCAAGGCAGTTCTCCGCATTCTCCGCCGTCAGGCCATGAGCCGGGCAGAGCTGGCGCGGGCTACGGGTCTGACACGGGCGGCGGCTTCTTTGATCGTGGAGGAGCTTCTGAACGCAGGCGTTGTGACGGAACTTGCCCCCCAGTCCGCCGGACGGGGACGCAGTGCCACGCCGTTGGCTCTGCTGGAGGACAGCTATTATGCCCTTGCGGTGGACTTGGCCAGAAAGGGCTGCACGGTGGGACTGTGCGATATCGGCGGCAACCTGCTGCAATGCCGGGAGCTGCCGGAGCAAAGCGACATGACGGACGCCATCGCCGGGGCGCTTGCGTCCCTGCTGGAATCCGTGGACAGGCGCAAGGTGCTGGGCATCGGCATCAGCGCCCCCGGCCCGCTGGACTGCGAAAACGGCCGCATTCTCAATCCGCCCCGGTTCGAGCGCTGGCACGGCATGGACATCGGCAAGCGCCTGTCGGACGCGCTGGGGCTGCCCGCGTATCTGGAACACGACGTCTGCGCCATGGCGCTGCATCAGCGAAGCACTGGGCAGAGCCGGAACTTTATGCTGCTGTTCATTGACATCGGCATCGGCGCGGCCATTGTGTCCGGCGGGGAGCTGCTGGGGAATTTTACCGGCGAGCTGGGTCACACCACCATCCGCTTCGACGGGCGGCTGTGCGCCTGCGGCAACCGGGGGTGTTTGGAAACCTACGCCTCGATCCCGGCGCTGCTGGAGGGTTCCGGCTTCCGGGACTGGTTCGACCTCGTTGACCATGCAGACGACCCGGAAGCGCAAAAACTTCTCAATCAGGAAGCGGTGTATCTGTCGGCAGGCTTAATTAACCTGTTGAATCTGATCCCCGTGGACAGTATTTATCTCGCGGGGGACATCTGCTGCCGGCACGAGCTTCTGATCGGGCGGCTCCAGCGGGAGATCAGCGCGAAAGCGCTGTACCGGGGCAGGAATGACACCCGCATTCTCCCGGTGGCGGACACTCCCAACATGGGCGTCCTGTCGGCGGCGGAAGTGGTTTTTTCGAGATTTTTTACGGTGTAATCAGGGATATGACCAGATTGGCCGCTCCCGCCAGCAGCATCACCAGAATGGGACTGAGCTTTGTCCTCCGCAGGAGCAGAAACGCCGCGGCGAACAGGGCGGCCATATTCCAGTTCGTGCCGGAAAGACGGATCGCGCCGCTCCAGAAGGCATTGCGCAGAATCAGCACCCCCGCCGAAGCGATCATGGCCACCACTGCCGGACGCAGTGAGCCGAGGACGCTCTGCAAAACCGCGATATTGCGGTATTTGAGGTAGAGCTTTGCAATCAGCGTCACCAGAATGCAGGCGGGGAGAATGCAGCCAGCGGTAGCCACCAGCGCCCCCGGAATCCCGGCAATTTTCGTTCCCACGAAGGTTGCGGAGTTGACAGCGATGGGGCCGGGGGTCATTTCCGCGATGGTCACGAGATCGGTAAATTCGCTCATGGACAGCCACTGGTGCTCGGTGACGATCTGTGCCTGAATGAGCGGCATGGCGGCGTAGCCGCCGCCGAAACTCAGCGCGCCGATTTGCAGGAAGCTGAGGAACAGCTGTAAATAGATCATTGGGCGTTCCTCCTTTGCTGGACGACCGTTCGGACGACGCCGATGGCGATACAGGCCAGAATGATATACACCGCGTTGACCTTGTAAACATAGGTCGCTATGAATGCGGTTAACATAACAACCGTAGAGAGGACGGATTTCTGTTTCAGGACGCCGCCGCCCATGTCCAGCACCACGGACGCGATGACTGCGCCCACACCGGCCTGCATACCCGAAAGGACGCTGCTGACAATATAGTTGTCCCGGAACAGCTCGTAAAAGTAGGAGATCACCGTAATAATGAGAAACGGCGGGATGATGGTCGCAACAATGGCAGTAACAGCGCCGAGGACACCCGCCAGCTTGAAGCCCACCACGATCGCCCCGTTGACGGCGATGGCTCCGGGGGCGGACTGAGCAATGGCAATGAGATCCAGCATCTCATCCTCCTGAATCCAGTGCAGCTCATCCACAAATTTCTGCTTCATCAGCGTGACGATAACATAGCCGCCGCCGAAGGTAAACGTGCTTAAGTACAGCGTGGAAAGAAACAGTTTCGCCAGAATTTTCTTTTTGTCAGTCATACTTCTACCTCCTCCTGCGACCAGTTTACCAGCACTTGACTTATTTGTAAAATAGAATTATTATATGAAATACATATAAAAAACGATATGAATGGGGGACAGCTATGACGCTGCGGCATATGAAAATTCTGGTGGAGGTCTACCGCCAGAACAGCGTGACGAAGGCGGCGCAGGCGCTGCATCTGTCCCAGCCCTCGGTGAGTCTGGCGCTGCGGGAATTGGAGGATTACTACGGCGTGACGCTGTTCGAGCGGGTGGGGCGCCGGATATCCCCCACGGAGTGCGGCCGGGAATTTTACGGCTACGCCGTCCATGTGGTGTCGCTGATGGATGAGCTGGAAACCCGGATGCGCAACTGGGACGCCATCGGCACCGTCCGCATCGGGGCGACGGTCACCATCGGCACCTATCTTCTGCCGGAGCTGGTGCGGCAGTATCAGGCGGAATTCCCGGCGCTGCACGTAGACGTGCAGGTATGCCGCGCCAGTCAGGTGGAGCAGCTGGTTCTGGACAACCGCATCGATCTGGGGCTGATCGAGACCCAGCAGGAGCATGAGGAGCTGGTAGCCGTCCCCTTTTCCCGGGACGAATTGCAGGCCATCGTGCCGCCGGACTCCCCGCTCGCGGGGCGGGGGAAAGTGACCATTCAGGAGCTGGCGCAGTTTCCCTTTCTGATGCGGGAGCCAGGGAGTGCCGGAAGAAAGGCGCTGGACGGGTATCTCGCGCTGCACCGGCTCTCGGTGCAGCCCGCCTGGGAGAGCGTCAGCACGCAGGCGCTGATCAAGGCCGTTGTGGAAGGGCTGGGCGTGGCGGTACTGCCGAAACTCCTGATCCAGCAGGACGTTGCCAGCGGCAATGTGGTGCCGCTTACGCTGAAAGAGCCGCTGCGGCGAACTCTGAATATTGTCTACCACAAGCGGAAATACCTCTCCGAAAGTATGCAGCGCTTCATCGCGCTGTGCCGGGAGACGGGGGAACAGTAGAAAAAAGCACGGTGCAGTCCCGGTAAAAGGGACTGCACCGTGTTTGACTTAATGCATTTCTTCAATGTGGTAGATGTAATCCAGCGAGGACAGCGCCTCGATGATCTCCACGTGGGTCTTGTATTTCTTGAGTTCCTGCGAGCAGATGGTCAACGAAACGGAATACACACTCAGCCCGGAACCGGCGTAAGCCTGATTGGCTTCGATGTCGTCGATGCGCAGGCCCAGACGGCGGCTCACCGTGACGAAATCCCGCAGATACGAGCTGCTTTTCAGCTCCATGTGGACTTCAAAGTGGTTGGAGCGGTTTTTCAGGTACGCTTCAATGGCGGGGAAGCCCGCGAGGATACAGAGCAGGAAAACGTACACGATCAGCGTCAGGGCATACAGCCCCGCGCCGGTGGCGAAGCCCAGAATGCAGCAGCTCACCAGTCCCGCCGAGGTGGTCAGTCCCTTGATCTGTCCCCGGGAGGAATAGAGAATGGAATTGGCGCTGACGGAGGTGACGGCCAGCAGCGTCGCCGCCGACAGCAGCGGCAGCTTGCAGCCCAGAAGCACGTATACGTATTGATCCAGCAGCATGGACACGGTGGCGGAGAAGGCCGCAAGCACGAAGGTGCGCAGGCCGGCGCTGTGCCGCTTGCTGGAGCGCTCACAGCCGATGGAGGCCGCCAGCGCCACGATCAGCGCGATGCGCAGGAGTGCCGAGCCGAGATTCAGTCCCGCGCTCCAGGCACCAAGCAGACCCGCAATGGGATCCTCTATGGACAGTAGTTCCTTCATTTCCGTTTCCTCCCCGGCATGGCGGTGTTGGCTTTCCCCGGCGTCCCGAAGAACGCCTCCATCTGGGCGGAATGCTCCGCCGCGGCTTCGGTGAATGCCTGTTCGTCCTCGTAATAGGGGTTGTTGTGCTTGGGCAGCTCCTGCTGAATGGCCTGAATCCGCTCAATCAGCAGCTCCACCTCAGACTTTGGCGGCTGCCCCGGCTCCGTAGCCGGAATGGGCGCAAGGTCTTCCAGCTTGTTGGAGTAGGAGCCGGACAGGTACAGCGACAGCTTGGCGCAGGCGGGGCCGATCAGCTCGTAAAGCACGCTGGATGCCAGAATGATGGTCTCCAGCGCGTTGCCCACCTCGCCGCCCAGCGTCCGCGCGCCGGTGGCCGCCAGACCGATGGCCACGCCCGCCTGCGGGATCAGGGCAAGCCCCAGGAAATTGCGAACCTTTTTGTCCTTCTTCGTCACAAGGCAGCCGAGGAACGCACCGGCATACTTGCCCACGATACGCACCAGAAAATAGAGGATACCGACCACCACCAACGGCGTTGTGCCGATGCTCTCGGAGTTGTCAACCAGCGCATCCAAATCAAAGTTCAGCCCGGAACGCACGAAGAACAGCAGCAGAATGGGGGGGCTGAAATAGTTGAGCTGCTGGAACAGCCGCTTGTCGTCGGTGAGGTTTATGTAGACCATGCCCATGGACATGCACCCCAGCAGCGGGGAAACGTCCAGCATGGCGCAGATGCCGCAGAAGGCGAACAGCAGGGCGATGGAGACGATGAGCCGGTTATCCGTGGAGCGCTTGTGGAGCAGCAGCTTCAGGAAGAAGCCGAAGCCTCCGCCCAGCAGAAGCACCAGCGCGTTGATGGCCAACGGCTTCAGCACGGCGCCGGCATGGAACGCGCCGGTGGCCGAGGCCAGCGCCACGGAAATAGCGATGCTGTAGGCAACCAACCCCACCACATCGTCCAGCGCCACCACCTGCAAAAGGGTGTCCACGAAGTCGCCCTTGGCTTGGGTCTGGCGGATGGTCATAACGGTGGAGGCTGGCGCGGTGGCCGAGGCCAGGGCGGCGAGGACGATGGAGAAATTCAGCTCCAGTCCCAGCACAAAAAAAGTGACGATAAACACCAGCACCGAGGCGAGAATCGCCTCAAAAACCGTGATGATCATGACCTTCCCGCCACTTTTTTTCAGCGTGTCGAATTTGAAGAATTCGCCGGTGCTGAACGCGATAAAGGCCAGCGCGATATCGGCGATGAAATCCATGCCGTCGATCACGTTTCCCGGCACCAGATTCAGGCAGTAGGGGCCGATGAGGATGCCCGCCACGATGTACGCCGTGACATTGGGCAGCCGCAGCCGCTTGGTGACACGGGTAGCCGCGAAGCCGCAGATCAGCATGAGCGCGATGGAAACGATAATCACGGAGACGGTATCCGTAATGTGCAGCTTTTCATAAAATGGAGTCAGCAAGGGACAACGCTCCTTTCAATATAGTTGGTATGGAGAGGTTCAGCCGCAGGAAGACAAAGCGCGCCGCAGACCGCTCCTGTTGAATTTTTATATGATACACACAAACGGAGAAAAAATCAACCCTTATTTTTTGGAATAAATGATAAATTTCAAAATCGCCGCCGGAACTGCACTGCCGGGGAGAAAAACGAACGCCCGATATCCCCCCGGGGGGCTTCTCAAATCGTCGAAAGGGGGATACAATATCGGAAAACCAACTTGGGAGAGAACATCATGGAAAACTGCGCCATTGAAGATAGGGTTGTACGCTACTGGACGATACGGTCTCATGACTTTGGAGCCGTGCGGAAAAACGAATTGGGGAGCATCATGGGGCGGCGCTGGCAGGAAGAACTGGAAGCGCGGCTGCCGCAGGGTTCGCCGCTGAACATTCTGGACGTGGGCACCGGCACCGGATTTTTTGCCATCCTCATGGCGCAGCTGGGACATAAGGTGACGGGCATCGACCTGACCCCCGCCATGCTGGAGGAAGCCGCCGCCATGGCGGCAGGTCTTGGGCTGGACATTGCCTTCCGGCATATGGATGCCCAGCAGCTGGATTTCCCGGACGGCACCTTCGATGTCGTGCTCAGCCGGAATCTGACGTGGACGCTGCCGGAACCGGAGAAAGCCTACGCCCAGTGGCACCGGGTGCTGAAACCGGGCGGGCTGCTCCTGAATTTCGACGCGGACTACGCGGCGAACGTGCGCAGCGAAAGCACCCAGAACTGCTCCGTAGCGCCGGACAGCCCCTACGGCCATGTGGGCATGACGGAAGCGCTGGTGGAGGAAAACAACGCCATCACTTTGGCGCTGGACGTGGGGCAGAAGCGGCCCGCGTGGGACGAAGCCGTGCTGAAAAAGGTCGGGTTTTCCCACTGCCGGACGGACTTGACGGTAGGCCGGCGGGTGCTGGGGGCGGCTGACCTTATCCACGCGCCCATGTTCGGCGTGTTTGCGCAGAAATAAATATGATTCCGGACGCCGCGGGGCTGAAAAGCCTGCGCGGCGTTGTTTTGCAGTTTTTCCATAAATTTTTATCGATTTGCAACCCCCAGGGGGGCTTCCGCCGACCTTTTTCGTGTGCTAGTATATGTCATACAAATATACAAGTTCCCAAAATTCCCGCCGCTGTCCTGACAGTTGGCCGGGTACAGGAGGATTCCATATGAACCGGTTTGCTACTTATGAGGAAGAAAATATCCACTACTGGACGCACCGCGCCCCCGGCTACTCCGGTGTAAATCAGGAGGAGCTGGCAACTGACCAGAAGCGCGTCTGGGGACGCACCATTCAGGAACGGATCGCCGCCCGTTTTCCGGGACGGAAGCCCGGCTCCATCCGGGTGCTGGACGTGGGTACGGGGCCGGGCTTTTTCGCCATCATTCTGGCAAGAATGGGCTATCAGGTGACCGCCGTGGATTATACCGCCTCCATGCTGGAAGAAGCCCGGCGCAACGCGGGCGCTCTCGCGGACAAGATCGCCTTTCTCCAGATGAACGCGGAGGAGCTGATGTTCGCGGATTACAGCTTTGACGTGCTGGTCACCCGGAACGTGACATGGAATCTCCACGACCCGGAGAAGGCCTACAGCCACTGGACACGGGTCTTGGCTCCCGGCGGGCTGCTGCTGAACTTCGACGCCAACTGGTACCGGTACCTGTGGGACGAGGAAGCAGAGCTGGGTCACAAGCGGGATCGGGAGAATCTGGCCGTCTCCGACGTGCGGGACGAGAATGCCGGAACGGACGTGGACGCCATGGAGGCCATTGCCCGGAAGGCCCCCCTGTCCCGGCAGCACCGTCCCCAGTGGGATCTGCGTGTCCTGAGCCGCTTCGGCATTCAGGCCAGCGCCGACGAGAACATCTGGCAGCGGGTCTGGACGAAGGAGGAGCGCATCAACAACGCCTCCACGCCCATGTTCCTCATCGAGGGGCGGAAAGCGGGACTGCTGGAAAGCTGAGGAAGCACTGGCTTCCTAAAGGGGATATCCATTTTGAACAAATATATAGGCAAGCGCTTTTTGCAGCTGATCCCGGTGCTGCTGGGCATTACCTTTCTGTCCTTTGCCATGATGCGCGCCGCAGGCAGCGACGCCATTATCGAGCTGTACGGCGACAAGGGCGCGGTGGCGCAGGAGATCATCGACGCCAAACGGGCGGAGCTGGGGCTTGACCAGCCCTTTCTGACGCAATATGGCGCATGGCTGAGAGGGCTGCTGACCGGCAATATGGGCATCAGCTATGTTTCCGGGAAGGACGTGTTCGGGACGTTTGTTTCCAAGCTCCCGGCGACGCTGCTGCTGACGGCGCTCTCCATCGGGGCGACCGTGATCATTTCCATCCCGCTGGGCATCTGGGCGGCGGTGAAGCACGATAAATTTACAGACTATGTTCTGCGGTTTTTCAGCTTTATCGGCAACAGCTTGCCGAACTTTTTTGTGGCGCTGCTGCTGATGCAGCTGTTTTCCATAAAATGGAAGCTTCTGCCCGTGATTTCCGGCGGGACGACGGTGCAGGGCGCCATCCTCCCCACCCTGACCCTGGCCATTGCCATGTCCGCCAAGTATATGCGGCAGGTCAGAGCCGCGGTGCTGGAGGAACTGAACAAGGACTACGTTCTCGGCGCGGCGGCAAGAGGCGTGCGCAGGAGGGTGATCCTGTGGAAAAGCGTGCTGAAATCCGCCATGCTCACCATTCTGACCCTGCTGGCGCTGTCCATCGGCAGCTTACTCGGCGGCACGGCCATTATTGAAAGCATCTTCATGTGGGACGGCGTGGGGAAGCTGGCGGTGGACGCCATCACCATGCGGGACTACCCCCTCATTCAGGCTTACGTGGTCTGGATGGCGATCATTTACGTGATGGTGAATCTGGTCACGGACATTCTCTACCACGTCCTCGACCCGAGAATCCGACTGGGGGTGCAGGCGGGATGAAGACCGTAAAAACCTCCATAGGCACAGTCAGGCGAAACACGGTGAAAGCCCGCCTGATTCTTTTTTCCGTCCTGGCAATCGCCCTGATTGTTTGCTCCTTCTTTTCGGAGTACCTGACGCCCTATGACCCGTACCTCCAGAATCTGGACATCGCCAAACAGGCGCCTACCAAAGCCCATCCTCTGGGGACAGACCGGTACGGACGGGATATGCTGTCCCGGGTCATTGCCGGAAGCCGGGCGAGTATTTTTTCCACGCTTCTGCTGGTGGCCGTCATCACGACCCTTGGCACGGCGGTGGGCGTGACCTGCGGCTGGGTCGGCGGCCTGACCGATACGGTGCTGATGCGCGTTTCCGACGTGTTTCTGGCGTTCCCCGGCCTGGTGTTCGCCCTCGCGGTGGCGGGGGTGCTGGGCGGCGGGTTGCAAAACGCCATTATCGCACTGGCGGCGATCTCGTGGCCGAAATACGCCCGGATCGCCCGAAGCCAGACATTGGCGCAAAAAGAAACCCAGTGGATGAAGGCCGTCCGGCTGTCCGGCAGCGGCACGGGAAAGATCATCCTCAAGCACATCCTGCCCAACATCATCGGCCCCGTTCTGGTCACAGCCATGCTGGACATCGGGACTATGATGATGGAGCTGGCGGCGCTGAGTTTTCTGGGGCTGGGCGCGAAACCGCCGATCCCCGAATGGGGCAGCATGATGAGCGACACCAGAAGCCTCATGACCACCTCCCCGTGGATCACCTTCAGCCCCGGCATTGCCATTTTCCTTTCGGTGATGATCTTCAACCTTCTGGGCGACACCATCCGGGACTACGCAGACCCCAAAAGCCGGAGGTAGAACATGGAAACCTTACTGAGATACGAGCATGTGGACATCGCCTATCTGGGGCAGCCTGCCGTGGAGGATGTGAGTTTTTCCCTGTCCTCCGGCGAGATCTTAGGCATTGTGGGGGAAAGCGGCAGCGGCAAATCCACCCTGATCAAAGCGGCTATGGGTCTGCTTGGCAGTGAAGGCCGCGTCACCGGGGGGAGCATCCGGTACAAGGGACGTGACCTCACCGCGCTTCCCCAAAAAGAATTACGCAAGCTCTGCGGCCCGGAGCTGGGCTATATCTTCCAGAGCGCGGGCAGCGCTTTCTGCCCCATCCGCACGGTGGGGGCGCAGCTGTATGAGGCCATGCGGGAGCATGGCAAAATTTCCAGGGCAGAGTTTGAAGAGCGCGCGCTGGAAATGCTGGCCAAGCTGGGCTTCGAGGATGGAAAACGGATTCTCACAAGCTACCCCTTCGAGCTTTCCGGCGGGATGCAGCAGCGGGTGGGCATTGCTGCCGCCATGCTGTTAAGCCCCGGCGTTCTGCTTGCAGATGAGCCGACCTCCGCGCTGGACGTGACCCTGCAGAAGCAGGTGGTGGAGGAAATGCGGATGGTGCGGGACACCTTCGGCACCGCCATCGTCCTCGTTGCCCACAATCTGGGCGTCATCGGCGCCATGGCCGACAACGTGCTGGTGCTGAAAGACGGAAAGACCGTGGAATACGGAAAAACCGGGGATGTTCTGGCAAATCCTCAGGCAGACTATACCAAGGCGCTTCTTGCGGCCGTACCCCGGCTTCGGAGGTGAGAATATGGAACCGATTCTGAGCGTCAGCGGCCTGACCAAAACCTTCTCCCGGCAGGGGCAGGCGGACTTTACCGCCGTGAAAAATATCAGCTTTGACCTGTTCCCCGGCGAGTGCCTCGCCATCATCGGGGAAAGCGGCAGCGGAAAAACCACTGCCGTCAACATGATCGCCCGGCTGGTGGACGTGACCTCCGGCTCCGTTTTTCTGGACGGCGAGGACATCACGAACCGGAAAGGCAAGGCGCTGCGGGAGGTTTACAGAGCCATGCAGATGGTTTTCCAGACCCCAGCGGACTCCTTTGACCCCCGCCGCACGTTGGGCGACGGCATTGGCGAAAGCCTGCGAAACGCCGGACTTTCCCAAAAGGAAACCCGGAAAAAAGTGGAAGCCCTCCTGAAAAACTGCGGTCTGCCCCCGGAATATGCCGGCCGCTATCCCCATCAGGTCAGCGGCGGGCAGTGCCAGCGGGCGGCCATTGCCCGGGCGTTGGCCATCGCACCCCGGCTCCTGATCTGCGACGAGATCACCTCCGCGCTGGATGTGACGGTGCAGAAGGAAATTCTGGAGCTGCTGAACACCCTGAGAACCCGACAGGGGCGCGGTCTCTCCATTCTCTTTATCTCCCACGACATTTCTCTGGTGCAGCAGTTCTGTGACCGGGTACTGGTGATGTACCGTGGCGAGATCGTGGAAGAAGGCACCCCGGATGAAGTCATCCGCAATCCCCAAAACGATTACACAAAACGCTTAATTGACAGCGTACTATCATGATGTTATGCCGTGACGTCCGGCAGGACATAAATAACCGAATACGAAAGGAATCCATCATGAGAAAGATCATTTCTCTCCTGCTGACTGCCTCCCTGGCAGCTGCTCTGCTGACCGGCTGCGGCGGCAAAGCCTCCGAGGGCGGCGCGGCAGCCAAAAAAACCATGGTCATCGGCGACACCACCTTCAACTCCGAAAACTGGGAAGAAACCGTTGACCCCCACCGCACCTACAACGGCTGGGCCTGCATCCGCTACGGCATCGGAGAAACGCTGGTGCATTACACCGACGCCATGGAGCTGGAGCCCTGGCTGGCCACCGACTGGTCGAACGACGGCGGCTGCGTCTGGACGATCACCATCCGGGATGGCGTGAAATTCTCCTCCGGCCGGGACATGGACGGCGAGGCCGTAAAGCAGTGCCTGAATCACCTGCTGGAAAACCACGACCGCGCTCCCAGCGACACGAAGATCGTAGACGTGGCCGCCGACGGCCAGGTATTGACCGTCACCACCAGCGAGCCCAATCCCGCCCTGATGAACTATCTGGGCGACCCCTACGGCTGCATCATCGATGTGGACGCGTCGGATTTTGAAAACGGCATTGTCGCCGGTACCGGCCCCTACGTTGTGAAGGAGCTGGTCACGGACGACCATCTGACGCTGGCCCCCAACACCCGGTATTGGAACGGCACGCCCAAACTGGACGAGCTGACCATCCGCACCCTTAGTAACGGCGACACCCTCTCCGCTGCCCTACAGGCCGGGGATATTGACGCCGCCTACGGCATGGCCTATGAGGCTTACCCCAATTTTGAAAACGGCGGTTATCAGTTCTCCGCCATCCAGACCTCCCGCGCCTTCTTCGGCTCCATGAACATGACCAGCCCCATCATTCAGGACACCGCCGTCCGCAAGGCCATCGCCATGGGCATCAACAAGGAGGGCTTCGTGAAGACCCTCTTGGACGGCCACGGCGTTGCCGCCAGCGGTGCGTTCCCCGACGGCTTCTCCACTTTCGGCGGCGAGAATGTCACGGCGGAAGCCTACGACCCAGAGGGTGCGAAGGCGGTTCTGGAGGAAGCGGGCTGGGTGGATTCCGACGGCGACGGTATCCGGGAAAAGGACGGCGTGAAGCTGACCGTCCGCTGGCTGACCTACCCATCCCGTCAGGAGCTGCCCCTGCTGGCCGAGTCCGCCCAGGCGTCCCTCAAAGAGATCGGCATTGACGTGGACATCAACTGCACCGCAAACCGCCGGGAGTTTCTGGCGGACATGGGTAGCTGGGATATTTACGCTTCCGCGCTGGTAACAGCTCCCTCCGGCGACCCCCAGTATTTCTTCACCACCTCCTGCGTTCCCGGCATGAGCTACAATTTTGGCGCTTATGACAATCCGGAGGTCACGGCGCTGATCGAGCAGCTGTCCCGGGAATTCGACCCCGCCAAGCGGGGCGAACTGGCGGTCACGCTCCAGCAGATGATTCTGGACGACAACGCCTACGTCTTCTGCTCCTTCCTGCAAATGAACATGATCTCCAAGGAAAACGTCCAAAACTACACCGCCCACGCCTGCGACTACTATCAGGTCACGGTTGACCTCGATATCACGTAAAAGAACCCCCTCGACGAACGCCTCCCTTTGTGGTACAATACGGGCAGTATTGACCCAAAGGGAGGTTTTCCTATGGCCGCAGAACAGCCGAACAATATAAAAAAGCCCCTGTGCGCCGGATTGCTGGCCCATGTGTGAGCGGGTAGAGGAGTACCACATTTTAACAGCCCTGAGAAGTTTGAATTTCTCAGGGCTTTCTTGCATTTTGTGGATATATTGACTTCAATTTGTACTTTGTGACACAATCGACACTGAAGCAGTTCTCCGATACAATGACAACGCCAAAGTAAAGGAGGATTGATTATGGACATCAACTATATCCGTTCAGGTAACCACTACATTCCAGACCCGACGCTGCCGGAAGAAATCCGCCCTATTGGCAGATGGGGACGAATGCACCGGGAGTATCTGAGGGAGCACAAGCCGATTCAGTACAACTGCCTGCTCCTGTCCGGCAAGCTGTGGACATACCTTGCTGATCTGAACCAGCAGGCGCAGGACAGGCAGAAGCGGATGATTGATCAGATGAAAGTTTCTGAGGGGATCACGGAAGCACTGAAAGCCAGCGATCCAATGGTATGGGTGCAGCGCATGAACAATATCCGCACCAGAGCCGAGGAGATCATCCGAGAGGAGCTGATCTACAATGGATAGCATTACCCAACAGCTGAAAGCCTACATCGAAGCGCAACCCTTTGATTCCGGCGACAGCGACTGCAAAACCGTCCTGGACCAGCTGTACCAAGCCTATCAGGAATCCAATGATCCGACCCACCGGATATCCGGGATGGCTTCCGTGAACTGGATGACCTGCTGAGACATTTGCCACTGGAAGATAATAATGCCGTCTTTAACCTCTGTTGCAGCCTCTGTACTGCCTATGAACATAAAGCCTTTCTCGATGGCCTGAAATACGGGGCGCAACTTATATTGGAACTAACAAAATAACTACACTCCACCCTACGACAAAGTATTCCAGAAGGGTCTATTGTTCTCACACGCAAATTTAACAGGAGAGCTTGCTTATGCAGGCTCTCCTGTTGCGCGTTAAATCGAATATTCCTAGTAGGTAGATACGATATCATTTTGCGCTGAGGCTTTTCTGCTTGCCCTCATTCCTTTTTATTCTTTTTTATACGGTTTCTCAGATGCTTTTCGGCGCAACTAAACAGCCACTTTTTGATTAACTCAAAAAGCGTTGCAAGTATGATTGCTATAATAACCGCAGCACCTGCAGCAATCCATCCAAGCAATGTAGTATTAACATAGATTAGCTTCAGAATCTCCATGACCGTAAGCAAAAGAACATAAGGCAAACCAGCAAAACAAACTGTATATATCCAGCCCCAAACTTTTGCACGAGATTTGATATCTTTCTCGGTAGCATCCTCCATCGCCTTGAGTTTGGCGGAAAGCTCCTCGATTTTATGGTCCTTCTCCGAATTAGATTGGCCCAATGTTTCTTTTGTGTGCTTATGTGCTTCAACCTCATCCTTATACTGCTGCGCGGCTTTTTCTTGGATTTCGTCAAAGACTTCTCGGTATGTGCGTTCATTGAAACGTGCATAATCACCACGGGTGACATTCATTAACGCATCATATACAACACTATGAGAACGCATAAACAAGAACTTCTTTTCGTCAATTTCTCCAGCATTCCGTGCCAACCGAAGCGATTCGACATATTGAGTTAGTAGTTTTTTGTTTGGGCGTAGTGCGCCGTAGCAATCTGCAAGCAGTTGCTTTTTCTGATAATTAACAAACTCTACAGGACTAAACAGCCACAAAACAGCGCCAAACAAATCGGCAGAAATACAGGCAGGTATGTGTCCCGCATTTATGCTTTGATTGCTCTCATAATTCTTGCTGACATTAGCAACGATACCGTTTAACGTAAGCATGATTTCCCGGGATGTTTGGATGCGAGTTGACGTTTGCCCCCTACGCTCACGGTAAACCATAATGATAGAGCGTACATCAATCTCAATGCTTCGCTGCTTTTCCTCACTAATGGTTTGGCGTTGTTCTTGATAGCGCTGCTGAATCATTTCATTTAACTTACCGGTATCCTCTTGGAAATCCGCAGCAGTTAAATCAAAGCCTGTTTGCTTAATAGTGATATCAAGGTCCGCGAGCATATCTTCCAGATTTTCACAATATTCTGCAAGCGCTTGCTTGTCCATATCGCTATCGTGGAAGTAGCGCGTAACGTTATTGGCTTTATCGACGCTATAGTCAGGGCTACGTGCCCACCCCGCTGCGCGTAGAACAATGCCATCAATTTCTTGGAAAATATGATCAAAAATTTGTATACGGCAACCAGCTGCTTGCGCTTTCTCTACTAGCTGTTTGCATGATTCAACGCGGGCAGGCACATCCATGCCGAGAAGAGCAAATACCATAGGCGAATCCAAGTATACATTTAAGCCGCTAAATGTACTATTACCGGTATCAGAAAAAAAGATTGCTTGCTTCATTATATTGCTTGCACTTATGCATGCAATGAAATCATAGCTGTCCTGCTTCTTCTGGGATGCAATAACCAGAAATTTCTTCCAAGCAAAATCAAAAATGTCGGAACCTTCGTCACAAATAAGTTCATCACCTGCAACAATTTTCTCATCGAGAGTTTCCAATGATGATAAAATACGTTCGTCAATGTTAATGCCTGACAGATCAAGTTGCTCTTTTTTGCAAAAGTAGCCAAACTCAGATCGCATCTTATCCCAGCGTCTATCAAAATCGGTAGACTCGAACCGGAATTCCTTGATACGATCCCTTTGTGCGATGTATTTTCCGTGGTCATCTATGATCGATTTGTTTTCCATGCCTACTCCTAATACCTGTCTCGCAAACGGCAAAGGAAGAGAAATTCCGTATCTATCGGAAAAATGATCCACTAGTACGGCTTCATCAATTTCTTCCCAGTGTTGGTCATAGATGATATTAGCAAAAAAGCGAAAGTATGTATCGAGAATATTGTCGCCTAAACATCCTGAGCAGTATGCAGCATACACCTTCACCAGTTTATTTTCCAATACAATAACCTCTTTTCGTTTCTGTTTTCACCAAAAGACAGACTAATTATAGCATAAACTGTCGAAAAATAACAGCACTAAAAGGCGTATTTAGCCATTTGTTTTAAGTAAAAACATAATTGTCTTCAACACTGATTACAGCATGTTAATTGCGCTACAAAGTATTCCAGAAGGTCATAATTAAGAAAAAGCTTGAGTTTTTGCACATAGTATGTTAGTATGTAATCATACATACTATTAGGAGGTGAGGGCAGGTGTCAAGGCTACAAAAACGGCAGAAAACAGCTTTTGGCGAATTTCTGGTGCAGGAAATCAAAAGCGCAGGGATGTCTCAGGAGTCGTTTTACAACGCAGTTGGCATCGCTAAGCCGACCTTTTACGGCTTGATTACCGCAGCTCCACCTCCGCCGGAGCTTCAGTACCGGATACTTTCCGTATTGGAGGAAAAAAGCGGGAAAGACCCGGTTAGACGAAATAAACTGCTCGATTTGGCTGCACAGGATAGAAATGAAATCCCGGCAGATATCGATGCGCTAATTAAGGCTGATCCCAAGCAGTGGGATCAGATACGCGCAGCATTGGAACAGATGCAAACCGAAAAGAGATAGGAGAAATACATATGGCTGCTATAAATGATTTGATTGCACAGATCCAGGATCCCATCCTACGAGCCAAAATTGAACAGGAAGCCAATAAACTGAGCAAGCAAAAGAAATTCGGTTTGGTCTTTGAAGAACATCTTCCGGAAAGCACCCGGCTCTACGGTGTTCCCATTCGCAAAGGCAGCATGGTCACTCTAAAGAATGACAAAAACAGTCAGACCTTTGTGGTATTAAGAAATTATCTTGGTAGCGACAGATCGATGGCTGATGGATTTAAGGCCAATGCCGCATTCTTTAAGCTGGGCTTCTTGGATAAGACATCCGTTGCTTTGGGCAGGCAGTTCGAGGAAATGCTTCCTACCTTGTGGATGAAGGCCGGTGCTTATGGCCCCTGTCCCATGGTGGATGGAGAAAAACTCCAGATATGCTGATCCTGCCTGAAAACAAGTTCGCGGTACTGACTAATGAGGCATCCTTTGAAGAGTTTGCAGAAAAGGTCAATGGCATCCCGCAGATTGATACCGTTTACATTGTTACGGACTATGAGATTGGCTACCGGTCTATGATCAAGAACATTAACGCCCCCAACACCTATCAGTTGTACCGGGATTATCTGGACAACTTCAGAATCAACACAGGGAGGAACTGAGCATGAAAGTTGAATTATTCCCCTTTCAGAAACGCGCAGTTTCCGACCTGCGCATGTATGCTGCCATTGCACTGAATACCTACCGCAGTTTTAAGATCCCCCAGGTGATCTCTCTACAGGCTCCTACCGGTTCAGGTAAAACAATTATCATGGCTGCAATGGTAGAAGACATCTACTTCGGCACAGAGCGGTTTGCAGAACAGCCGGAAGCAATTTTCGTATGGTTGTCCGATTCTCCTGCGTTGAATGAACAGACCCGGCAGAAGTTCGACCTAAAGGCCGATAAGATTCGTTTTGAGCAGTGCGTTACCATCGAGGACGAATCCTTTGATATGGAAATGTTGGAAGACGGCTATATCTACTTCTTGAACACACAGAAACTGAGCAAGGCTGCGAATCTGGTGCATCCAACACCATCTGCTGATAATCCTTCAGCGGGTCATAAATCTTTGGCGTGGCGTTGGGTGCCGGGGTGATATAGAATTTGTTGTTCTTATCTTTCTTCCATTCATAACGGTCGTATCTTACCCAGCTGGAGCTGGCGTGTTTGAACAGGTCTTTCATGCCGTGCACCTCTCTTTCTCACCGTCCGCAAGGGTGGCTTTTTCATATTCAGCCAGAAATTCTTTTTCTCTCAGGCTCAGATTGGTTTTTCCGTTAAGCTCTGTGTACAGTTCTTTCTGAATTCTATTCATCAGCCGGGTCATTTTTTTGCGCACATTCCTGTCCGTTTGTTCCACCGCCACCGCATAGGTCTGCGGTGTCCAATCCCGAACGACCATAAAGTAAAGCAGCGATTTGTATTCGGCATCCAGCTCCTGAAAGGTTTTGGACAGTATCGGATGCCCGGTCATCTCGTACAGCTCGTGAGGGCAGTTGAAAATCACATCCAGATACCGACCCTGCCGAACAGAAGTATAATTGGCACCGCACATCCACTCCGGGAAGAGCTTGCCGTTGTACTTGAGTTCGTACTCCATCGCCATATCTCCTTGAATCGGTTCGTGATACCGTTCTTTCCGCTCCCGGTTTGCATCCAGCTTGTCCCAGCAGGCCACCACATTTTCAAAGTCCGCTTCCGTGCGGGCTGCTTCCTCCAAACGGGTCATGGCTTCCGCGCGAAGCTCCCGCTTCAGTTTCGTCCGCGTACCTTCCGGTTCCAGCGCGGTTTCCAGATTCTCCACCCCGGTCACCTCCGAAAATTATTTGAAAATTTTTCTGCCAGTGGTTCCGATTTCCCCCTCTGATTTCTCCTATTAGTGAGGGGGTAATCCAGACACGCCCAAAAGGGCGATTACCTGTGTCGGAAAGGAGCCATTGCAGGATTGCAACATTAGAACAAGTGTTCGTATATTCTATCACGGGATCGAACAAATTGCAATAACAACGAAGGAGAGATAACTTGAAATTTTTTGAAACCATAAAACAATTTGTGACAACCAGGCAGGCCGCGAAAGCGTATGGACTGGAAGTGGATGTTCATGGAATGGCACTGTGTCCCTTCCATGCAGACCATCACCCCAGTCTGAAACTGGACCAGCGGTTCTACTGCTTCGGCTGCGGGGCCAGCGGGGATGTCATTGACTTCACCGCAAAGCTGTTTGGCATCAGCCTCAAAGATGCCGCTCAAAAACTTGCCGAGGACTTCGGCATCATTCCCAGACCGCCAACGAAACCCAATATCCCCAAACGCCATGCAGAGCCGTGCCCGAATTTGGAACGGCTCTGCATTTTTGTTTTGCGGGACTATCTCCGGCTGCTGCGGATATGGCGTCTTCGCTATGAGCCTGCCACACCGTGGGAGCCAATGAATGACCGCTTTGTGGAGAGCTGCCAGATGGAGAAAACCGTCAATTTCTTTCTGGATGCCCTGATCGCCGGCGACCCGGCACGCCGGGAACAGGTGCTGGGGTTGCTTTTGAAAGACGGGAGCATCTACGAACTGCAAGCCTATGTGGAAAAACAAAAAAAGGAGGAACCGAGCCATGCCGGAAAATACCAGCCTTGCGCCTGAGTGGGTGGATGACAAGACCATCAATGAGGTGCTGTTCTGCCGGGAATTCCTGGAGGAGCATCCCATGATCAGCGTGGGCGGTGCATTCTTCACCAAAGATGGGCTGGTGGCTGATGAACACCATCTGAGGAAAGAAGTATACGACGACATTAAACACCATATTACCACAGGGCTATGGAAAAAGGTGTCGAATCTTGTAGAAGTCCTGCGAATGGAGTGCTGCGCGGATGCACTGCCGCTGTATGAGGATCGCATCCATGTGGCGAACGGCACGGTGTTTCTGGATGGCAGCTTTTCGGAGGAGAAGGATTTCTGCCGAAATCGCTTGCCGGTGGCCTACCGCTCGGATGCGCCGGAGCCTTCCCAATGGCTCGCCTTCCTTTCCCAGCTTCTCTATCCGGAGGATATTCCCACCTTGCAGGAGTTCTTTGGTTACTGCCTGATTCCCTCCACCCGTGGTCAGAAAATGCTGCTGATCACCGGAAAAGGCGGTGAGGACAAATCCAGAGTGGGTATTGTCCTCCAATCCCTGCTGGGCAGCAACATGAAAACCGGCAGCCTTTCCAAAGTGGAAACCAGCCCCTTTGCTCGGGCTGATTTGCAAAATATGCTGGTGATGCTGGATGACGATATGAAAATGGAGGCGCTGAAGCAGACCAACTACATCAAGTCTATCGTCACGGCGGAGCTGCCCCTGGATTTGGAGAAGAAAGGCTTGCAGAGTTATACCAGGCGGATATGCGGGTACGGTTTCTGGCCTTTGGCAACGGCACGTTGCAGGCCCTTCATGACCGCAGCTTTGGCTTTTTCCGCAGGCAGATCATTCTGGAAGCCAAGGAGCGTGACCCCAATCGGAAAGATAATCCCTATCTGGCAGAAAGGCTCTGTGAGGAAAAGGAAGGGATTTTCCTATGGGCGCTGGAAGGACTGCGGCGGCTGATTCGCAATGACTTCCAATTCACCATCAGCGACCGCGCCGGTGCCAATATGGAAGCGGCTGTGGCTGACGGAAACAATATCGTGGAGTTTATGAAATCCGAGGGCTACTTCCGGCTGAAAGCAGATTCGGAGGTCAGTTCCAAAGCCATCTACGATGTGTACCAGCAATGGTGCGAAGATAATGCCCTGAATCCGCTGGCCCAGAAAAGCCTGACCGCCTACCTGAAGCAGAACGAGAAAGCCTATAATCTGGAATACACCAACAAAGTCCATATCGGCGGCGGACGGTATGCCAGGGGATTTATGGGGATTGAGCTGCTGCAAAGGCCTGGGTGGTAAAAAGAAAACAGATTAAAAACAAGTGTACCGTCCGTACCAGTGTACTACCCGGTACACCAGTACACATGGTACACGTTTTTTCAGTCCATACTCTTTTCTTATGTAAACCGAGCGGGACCAGCCTGAATTAGCGCGGTCAAAATCAATAGGACTGGAATCCGCAAAGCTTTTTCCCGATTGATATCTCTTTTTCACGAAATCGAGATGGTGGGAATTGTGAAGCAGATTCATGGTTTTGTGGTGTATTTCTCTGTTCCCACTCAAATCCCGCGGAATAGTGAAAACGGAGGGCGCTTCCTGTGAACAGGGCATCACGTCTGAAAAATGGAGCGGATTTCAAAGGAGACCGATTATTCACGAAATCGGAAAGCGAGTTCACAGGCATAAACACCCGCTTTCCGAAACAGACAACAGAAAAAATAGGAGGAAATTTTGAAATGAATGTAAGAAATGAGATAAAAGCACAGATCATCCGTACCGGCATGACCATGCAGGAAGTGGTAGACCTGCTTTCTCAGGAGTACGGTTGGAGTGACAGCGTGTCCAACCTGTCCGCCAAGCTCCAGCGTGAGAGTATCCGTTACAAAGAGGTGCTGGAGCTTGCCGACGTGCTGGGCTATGAAATCGTCTGGCAGAAACGGAGGGATTCCTGATGGAGAAACCTCAGTATGCAATTCTGCGCTTCGCCAAATATAAGGGGCCGGAGATTGGGAGCATTGAAGCCCATGACGAGCGCACCAAGGAGAAATACGCCAGCAACGATATTTGATGTATTTACGCAAATCAAGAATGGATACAGATTATGAAGAAATCTCGATTACAGAAACCCTGAGCCGACACAGAATTACATTGGAAAAGCTATGCAAATCTAAACGGCTTCATGTGGATGAAGTTCTGGAGGAGGTGGTGTCCGGCGAATCTCTGACTGCGCGTCCTCAGATGATGCGTCTATTGGAAATGGTCAGTACAGGCGCTTATGCAGGTGTAGTTTGCATGGATATTGAACGGCTGTCCAGAGGTTCGTCCATGGAATCCGGCTATATCATGCAGATTTTGCAGGTCAACGGCTGTAAAATCGTTACCCCCGGCAAGATCTACGACTTGCAGAATGAATCCGACGAGCAGTTTACGGATATGAAATTCATGTTCAGCCGCTATGAGCTGAAAACCATCACCAAACGGCTGGTGCGGGGCAGAAATCAGTCTGCTTCTGAGGGCAAGTTTATGGGTTCTATGGCACCCTATGGTTATCGGGCTTATAAGCTCCCCGGAGAAAAGGGAAACAGCCTGATGGTTATCCCAGAGGAAGCCAGCGTAGTTCGGATGATCTTTGGCATGTATGGATTGCAGGGTATGGGCTACAATGCCATTGCCTATCGGCTGAACGATATGCACATTCCCGCACGGAAAGGGCAGTGGAGCCAGACCTCTGTTGCCAATATCCTGACCAATGAATCCGAAACGGATCTTCTTCGACAGAAAAGTGACGGCAATCAGCGAAAACGAGCAGCAGCTGAGCTGATCCCAACCACTCAGCACATTCTGGATAGCTATGATGCGCTTACTGTGGAGGAGAAGAATGGCCTGTGGAAACTGGTTATGAGAAGGGCAACGATTTATCGGGAGCCCGAAGGGGAAGTGCGTATTCAAATTTTCCCAAACCTCCCAAGATAACGAACCGCCATAGGCGGGCAATACCACAAATATAAGAAAAATCCACGCCGATCTATCGACTATAGCCCCCTTTCATGGTATAATACAGAAAATTAACTATGAAAGGGGGCTGACATCATGCCTGAGCAGCAGAAAAAGACACCCTGTGGTATTGGTGTGTTGGCCCATGTGGACGCGGGGAAGACCACGCTCAGCGAGGCGATGCTCTATGAAGCCGGGGCGCGGCGCACCCTGGGGCGGGTCGATCATCAGGACGCATTCTTAGATACCCACGCGCTGGAACGCGCAAGGGGCATCACCATTTTTTCCAAACAGGCGCTGCTGGAAACGGAGCACCGCGCCGTCACGCTGGTGGACACCCCCGGCCATGTGGACTTTTCCGCCGAAGCCGAGCGCATCATGCCGGTGCTGGACTGCGCCGTGCTGGTTATCAGCGGCACCGACGGCGTGCAGGCCCACACCCTGACCCTCTGGCGGCTGCTGGAACGCTATCAGGTACCGACGTTCCTGTTCCTCAACAAGATGGACCTACCCGGAATGGGCAAGGAGAAATTGCTGGCCGAACTGCGGCAGCAGCTCAGCCCCGCCTGCGTGGATTTCACCGCGTCCCCGGAGGAGATCGCGGAAAACGCCGCCATGTGCGACGAGGCACTGCTGGAAAACTATCTGGAAACCGGCGGCGTTACGGAAGGGAACCTCCGGGCGCTGATCGCCGGACGGAAGCTGTTTCCATGCTGCTTCGGTTCCGGGCTGAAACTGGACGGCGTGGGGATGCTGCTGGATATTCTGGACAAATACGCCCCGGAAACGGCCTATCCCGGCGAATTCGCCGCAAAAGTCTATAAAATCTCCCGCGACCCGCAGGGGAACCGCCTGACATGGCTGAAGGTCACAGGCGGCAATCTGAAAGTTCGCTCCATGCTGCGTTATGTGAATCAAAAGAACGAGCCGCGGGAAGAGAAAGTCGTACAGCTGCGGCGGTACTCCGCCGACAAATTCACCGCCCCGGAGGAAGTCACCGCCGGGCAGCTGGCCGCGGTGACGGGGCTTTCCGAAACCTATGCGGGACAGTCTCTGGGGGCGGAGCCGGCGGGACAGCCCTACGTGCTGGAGCCGGTCATGACCTACCGGGTGAATCTGCCCGGAAGCGCCGACCCGGCACAAGTCCTGCCTAAGCTGCGGCAGCTGGAGGAAGAAGAACCCCAGTTGCGTCTGCTCTGGGAAAACGGACAGATCCACGTGCAGATGATGGGGCGGGTGCAGCAGGAGGTTTTCCGCAGTCTGGTGCAGCAGCGCTTCGCTCTGGACGTGACTCTCAGCGATCAGCGGATTTTCTACAAGGAAACCATTGAAAACACGGTGGAGGGCGTCGGGCATTTTGAGCCGCTGCGCCACTATGCCGAGGTGCATCTGCTGCTGGAGCCGCTGCCCGCCGGCAGCGGTCTGGTATTCGGCACCGTCTGCCCCACGGATGTGCTGGATGTCAATTATCAACGGCTCATCCTGACCCATCTGGAAGAAAAAGTCCACCGGGGCGTCCTCGTGGGCGGGCCGATTACGGATATGAAGATCACGCTGTTGGTGGGCAAGGCGCACTTAAAGCACACCGAAGGCGGGGATTTCCGTCAGGCGACCTACCGGGCCGTCCGTCAGGGACTGATGCAGGCGAAATCCGTCCTGCTGGAGCCATGGTATGAATTCTGCCTGACCATGCCCACGGAGCAGATCGGCCGCGCCATCACGGACATCCGCGCCATGGGCGGCGAATTCGACGCGCCGGAGGCCGCCGGGGCGCTGTCCACGCTGAAGGGGCTTGTCCCTGCGTCGGAGATCAGGGACTACGCCGACACGCTGGCAGCCTATACGCAGGGGCTGGGACGGATGCAGCTGACCCTCCACGGCTACGCCCCCTGCCACAATACCGACGCCGTCGTCGCGGAAACCGGATACGACCCGGAGGCCGATCTGGCCAACACCCCGGACTCCGTCTTCTGCGCCCACGGGGCGGGCTTCACTGTCAAGTGGAATCAGGTGAAGGACTACATGCACTTAGAAAGCGGTCTGAAGGAGGAAAAAGCCCCCCAGATTATTACCCGCAACGTCCGCCTGGACGACAAGGAGCTGGAAAAAATCATGGAGCGGGAGTTCGGCCCCATCCGCCGCCCCGTCTACGGCGTTTCCAACCGCCCGGCGGCTGACGATGTCGCCACCCGGACGCCCCGGCAGAAATATATCATCGTGGACGGCTACAACGTGATCTTCGCGTGGGAGGACTTGGCGGCGCAGGCCAAGGATGATCTGGACGCCGCCCGCCGCCAGCTGTGTGACCGGCTTTCCAGCTACGCGGGCTTTACCAAGTGCCGTCTGGTGGTGGTATTCGACGGCTACAAGCAGAAGGGCAACCCCGGCGAAAAGAGCCAGTTCCACAACATTCAGGTGGTCTACACCAAAGAGGGTCAGACCGCCGATGCTTACATTGAAGCGCTTGCCCACGAGATCGGCCGGGACTACGCCGTGCGGGTGGCGTCCTCCGACGGACTGGTGCAGCTGTCCTCCTTCGGAAGCGGCGTTCTGCGGATGTCCGCACGGGAGCTTCACGAGGAAGTGGAAGCGGCAAGAGCGGAGATGCGGAAGCACTACCGGAAGTAAAGTATATAAGTTCTGGTAAAGAAAGGGCTTCCATTTCAGGGAAAAATCGTGTATAATGGCGATACAACATCGCCGGGAGGTATTGCCATGCTCCAGACAACCCATTCTGACGACCCCAATGTACAGGAAAAGATCGACAAATTAGCCAAGCGTGACCGGAAGACCGAACAGTTTTTCCGCTGGGCGCTGAAGATCATGGAGTGGATCATTGCCGGGATCACCCTCATTGCGCTGGTGGGCGCGCTGGGCATTGAGGTAGTGAACATGGTCACCGAAGGGACGGCATATTTTGCCGACGTCAGCCACATGCTCCATAACCTGCTGTCCATCGTGGTGGGACTGGAATTCGTGCGGATGCTGATCGACACCACCCCCGCCAACATTCTGGAAGTGCTCACCGTAGCCATCACCCGTCACGTGATTCTGAGCCACGACGACCCCTGGAGCAATGTGGCCTGCATCGCCTGCATTGCGGGACTGTTCGCCATCCGCCGCTTCCTGGTGCGCCGCAGTGAGCTTCGTCAGGAAATGGTGGACTCCGAATAAGGACAAAAACAGCCCCGCCGGCCGGCGGGGCTGTTGACAAAATGGAAATCCTGGGGTATAGTATAGATACAGGGGTGCTGCCAGTAGGTCGGTTCCCCGTCCGATTACAGAGAAGTAACCGAGGCTGTGGGAGTCAGCGGTTACTTCTCTTTATTATTGACCTGGAAAACCAGAGCAATGACAGCAGCAATGAGCATGCAGAATTGAAAAATTCCTTCCCATGTAACATCCATACCTGCCACCCCCTCTCTTTTACGATCGGGGGCAAAAGAAGCATCACCCCCGAAAAAAATCGAGGGGAACCGCCTACCGGGGCGCTGCTGGCAGCACCATGGACAGCATATCACACGATCCGACAGATTGCAAGGAAAAAAGCGGGGCGTATCATGCGGCAATGCCGTGATACGCCCCGCTTTCGGATTCTTTCCAAAATCGTTTTTTAATTCTCCCTGTCTTGCAAATCGTCCTCGGAAACGAAAAACACGTCGCTTCCATCCACGGAAATCGTCAGCGCATGGCGATAAATCACGCCGCCCTCCGTTTCCAGCTGAAATGTCACTTTGCCGTCACCCAGATATTCAAAAACCGAATTGGGCGCAGGCTTTGCATAAACGCCGCACCGGTTCGCAAAACCGTCTTCGTCATAAAAAGCAACATTCGTTGTTTCCTCGTCCGGATTCCAGAACAGAACGGCTCCCACACGGTCACTGGCTTTATCCGCCACCAAAACACAGTCTATGTATTCTAATTCTCCGTTTCGGTTCATGCGATAAAACATGGAGGCAATTTCCTGCTCTGTCCAAACTTTTTCCGGAACGGGTTCTGTGAAAAGGCCGGAAGATTCTGGAATGCTCTCCGTCGAAGAGCTGGAAGTCTCCCCTTCGCCCGGTATATTCGCCTGACGGCCGCAGGCAGACATCATAAGCACGACAACAAAAATCAAACAGAAAACCCTTAATTTCGGCATATATCTACCCCCGATACCGGTTTGCGATACAGATATCACCCGTGGAAAGCGTCCAGCGCCAGCTTGAATGCGCCGTAAGCGCCCGCGTCATTGCCAAGGGAGGCCAGCGTAAACCGTGCGCCGCTGGCGGCGTGGAATACGTACTTGTGGAAATAGGGGAGAATGCCGTCGATCAGCACCTGTCCCGCCTTGCTGACACCGCCGCCGATGACCACCACCTCCGGGTCAACGGTGGTGCATACGTCGCCAAGGAACTCGCCCATGTAGGCGTAATACCGGTCGAGAATGATGAGTGCTTCCTTGTCCCCGGCCTTGCCTGCGTCGAAGATGTCCTTGCAGGTCAGGTTTTTAAGCGTGCGCAGGGAGCTGGGGGCGTCGGTGCTGTCCAGATGGCGCTTGGCCAGACGGACGATGCCGGTGGCGGAGCAGTACTGCTCCACGCAGCCCCGCTTTCCGCAGTTGCAGGGGACAGTCTCGTCCCGGTTCAGGACGAGGTGGCCGATCTCCGCGCCGGAGCCGTGGGCGCCGTGGAGCAGTTTCCCCTCCACCACGATGCCGCCGCCCACGCCGGTGCCCAGCGTGACGAAGACCATGTTGTCACAGCCCTGTCCGCCGCCCTTCCAGAATTCGCCCAGCGCCGCCACGTTGGCGTCGTTGCCCGCCTTTACTGGGAAGCCGGTCAGCTCGGTCAGCTTCTGGGCGATGTTGAACACATCCCAGCCCAGATTGATACACCGGTTCACCACGCCCTTTGCGTTGACGGGACCGGGGACACCGATGCCGAGACCCAGAATGTCGGAATCCGCGATTTTCCGTTCGGTCAGAAAGGCCCGGACGGACGCCGCGATATCCGGCAGTATCCGGATGCCGTTTTCCGACGTATCGGTGGGAATTTCCCATTTTTCCAGCATTTTCCCGGCCTCGTTAAAATAGGCGATCTTGACGGTGGTGCCGCCGAGATCGATGCCAAATCCGTATTTCATAGTCAGTTCCTCCTGCGTGATAATGAAGTTCTTCTCCATTATACATAATTCGTGCAAAATTACCAGTGGAAAATATAAAAAAGTTTGGCACAGTTCCCATGGAAACTTTTTGTGAAGGGGCTTGCGTTTCCGGCGAATTTGCGGTAACATATGAGAGAATCACATAGATAAACGAAAGGACGTGTCCCACGACATGATTAAAGTTGATATCTCCAATGTATGGGGTCAGGTCACCCTGTCCGACCTGCTGGCCATGGAAAAGGAAGTCGCCGCCGCCCACACCACTCTGGCGGACGGCACCGGCGCAGGCAACGATTTCCTCGGCTGGCAGAACCTGCCCGTCCGGGAGGCCACGGAAGAGATCACCCGCATCCAGCGGGCGGCGGAGAAGATCCGCAGCGATTCCGACGTATTTGTGGTCATCGGCATCGGCGGCTCCTACCTCGGCCCCCGTGCCGCCATCGAGCTGCTGCAGGGTCCCAACCACAATATCGGTAAGGGCAAGGGCAACCCCCAGATCTTCTTCGCCGGCAATGGCCTGAGCACCCGTCACTGGAACGAGCTGACCCGGCTGCTGGAGGGCAAGGACTTTTCCATCGCCATCATCTCCAAGTCCGGCACCACCACCGAACCCGCCATTGCCACCCGCGCCCTGCGCTGGATGCTGGAGCGGAAGTACGGCACTGAGGGCGCCAAGAGCCGCATCTACGCCATCACCGACCCCTGCAAGGGCGCTCTGCGCCAGATGGCCACGGAAGAGGGCTGGGAAACCTTCGTCATCCCGCCTGATGTGGGCGGCCGCTACTCCGTGCTGACCCCCGTGGGTCTGCTGCCCCTGGCCGTGGCCGGTATCGACATCATGGAGATGATGAACGGTGCTGCCGACGCCAAGGAAAGCTACAATCTGCGTTCCTTCGAGAACCCCGTCTGGCAGTATGCCGCCGTGCGGAACCTGCTGTACCGCAACGGCAAGGCCATGGAGATCTTTGAGAGCTACGAGCCGGGCTTCAAGATGTTCGGCGGCTGGTGGCAGCAGCTGTTCGGCGAGTCCGAAGGCAAGGACGGCAAGGGTCTGTTCCCCGTGACCGCCGAGTTCACCGCCGACCTCCACTCTCTGGGTCAGATGATCCAGCAGGGTCAGCGGAACATTTTTGAGACCATGGTTCGCTTCGATCCTCCCGCCGCCCGGTACACCATCGGCTCCGACTGGAAGAATCTGGACGGTCTGAACTACCTGGAAGGCAAGACCCTGGACTTCGTGGACGAGAAGGCGTACCTCGGCACCGTGGCCGCCCATGTGGACGGCGGCGTGCCCGTCATCACCATGGACTGCGGCGAGCTGAACGACCGGAAGGTGGGCGAGCTGTTCTACTTCCTGGAGCTGTGCTGCGGCGTTTCCGCGTACATTCTGGATGTCAACCCCTTCAACCAGCCCGGTGTGGAGCTGTACAAGCGCAACATGTTCCAGCTTCTGGGCAAGCCCGGCTACGAGAAATAAGTTTTGCTTACATAGGGCGGGACTTCCCGCCCTATGTTTGTCTTCAAAAAACATGCCGCAGGGAGGAAACGCTTATGGAGCAGCTTGAATTATATGTGCCGAAGCTCGAAGACCTTTGGTTCTATCAGAAAATGATGTCCGACCCCGAAACCATGTCCTACAACGCGAATTGGGACGTGAACTATGACGGTTATCACCGGGATACCGGCTGTGTCGATTATCCCGATGCGGTTTTGCCTGCATGGTATGAGAATATGGTAGGACAGGAGCCGGAACGGTTCTATGCCTACATAAAGCGCAGCGCCGACGGCGCGTGGATCGGCGACGTCAATTTCCACTATAACCCCGCAAAGGACTGGTGGGACATGGGCATTGTGCTTTATGCCCCCTATCGCGGGAAAGGATATGCTGTTCCCGCGCTGAAGCTCATGCTGGAGCACGCCTTCCGGGACTGCGGCATTTCCAGAATACACAATGATTTTGAGGTCGCCCGGAATGAAATTTCCGCATGGGAGACCCACCGCCGGGCAGGCTTCCGGGAATTGGGCATGGAGGATGGCTTTCTTCAGATGATGATCACGAAGGAAGACTATTTCGCGCATCTGGATACGGACTAGCGCAGCCCCTTGGCTCTCCCCTTGGGAGAGCTGTCACCGCAGGTGACTGAGAGGGTGTTGCACCTTGATTTCCCCTCTCCGTCTTCGCTTCGCTCAGACACCTCTCCCAAAGAGAGAGGCAAGGGGGTGCCGTTCATTACCCCGCAATGCCTGTCAGCTGTCTGCTCCGCCCCACCCATTTGCCGCCCTATGTTTTTTCCAGAAAAAACATTTGTCTAATCTGCAAATTAGTAGTTGCAAATTATCGCGATTGCTGGTAGAATGTGCATAAGCCAATATGCTGGCAAGCAAAGGAGGACTTTCCTATGATTCATGTTATTATGGGCCTGAAAGGCTCCGGCAAGACCAAGAAGCTGATCGATGCCATCAACGCGGCTGTGGCGGACGCCCACGGCGACGTCGTCTGCATTGAGTACGGCAAAAAGCTGACCTATGATGTAACCTATAAGGTTCGCCTGGTGGATTCCCGGGAATACGGCATTTCCACCCCCGATATGCTCAAGGGCTTCCTGAGCGGCCTGCACGCAGGCAATTTCGACATCACCAACGTCTTTATCGACAATCTGTACAAGACCATCGGCTGTGATAAGGCCGCGGCTGAGGAGTTCGTCTCCTGGTGCGCCAAGTTCGCCGCCGACAACAATATGGAGATCACCATGACCATCTCCGAAGACCCTGCGAACGCCTCCGAGGCTGTAAAGCAGTATCTGTAATTGGGGTACATCCGCCCCGCCGCTTGTAAAGCGGCGGGGCATTTCTTTGCGTTCAGGGCATATTGATCGGCAGAATTACTCCGGATACTTGCGTAATCGGCAAAACTCTGCTACACTATACTGTAAACGATTTTTGATTTGGAGAGAATTATGACTGCAGCTACTTTACAGGAAAACAAAATGGGCGTCATGCCCGTCGGGAAGCTGATCGCCAACATGGCGCTGCCCATGGTCATATCCATGCTGGTGCAGGCGCTTTACAACGTGGTGGACAGCATCTACGTTTCTCAGGTGTCGGAGAGCGCGGTGACGGCGCTGTCTCTGGCCTTCCCCATCCAGAACCTGCTGATCGGCTTCGCCGTGGGCATCGGCGTGGGCGTCAACTCCCTGCTTTCCAAGAGTCTGGGTGAGAAAAATCAGGAGGCCGCCAACCGCGCCGCCGGAAACGGCATCGTGCTGATGGCCATTGCCATGGTGCTGTTCGTGCTGTTCGGTCTGTTGGGCGTGCGCCCCTATTTTGCCATTCAGTCCGACAACCCGGAGACCGTGGAGGGCGGCATTGTCTACACCAGCATCTGCTGCGTGTTCAGCGTCGGCTGCTTCGCATCCATTCTGGGCGAGCGGCTGCTGCAATCCACCGGCCGGACGGTGCATACCATGATCACCCAGTCCATCGGCGCGATCATCAACATCATTCTCGACCCCATTCTCATCCACGGATGGTTCGGCCTGCCCGCCATGGGCATTGCCGGCGCGGCCATTGCCACGGTGATCGGCCAGTGGGTGTCCGGCATCATGGTCATCATTTTCAACGTGAAATTCAACCCGGAGGTACAGCTGCACAAGAAGTATCTTCCGCTGGAGGGCAAGACCGTGGCCGCCATTCTGACGGTCGGCATTCCCTCCATCGTTATGAACGGCATTGGCTCCGTGATGAATTTCGGCATCAACCAGATTTTGCAGGGCTTCGCCGAGACGGCGACCGGCGTGTTCGGCGTGTATTTCAAGCTCCAGAGCTTCTTCTTCATGCCCCTGTTCGGCCTGAACAACGCCACCATTTCCATCATCGCCTACAACTACGGCGCCCGCAAGCCCCAGCGGATCACAAAAACGTTGAAAATCTCCTGCACCGCGGCGCTGTGTCTCATGACGGCGGGACTGCTGGTATTCCAGTTCTTCCCGGATCTGCTGCTGGGACTGTTCAACCCCTCTCAGGCGTTTCTGGAGATCGGCCGGGTCGCTCTGCGCACCATCAGCTGGAGCTTCCCTATTGCGGCCATCTGCATTGCGCTGGGCGCCAGCTTCCAGGCGCTGGGCAACGGCATTTACTCCACCATTGTTTCCCTGTGCCGTCAGCTGGTGGTACTGCTCCCGGTAGCCTATCTGCTGAGCCTGACAGGGGAGGTGCAGAGGGTCTGGCTGGCCTTCCCCATCGCGGAAATCGTCAGCGGCACGGTGACGTTTATCTGCTTCACCAGAATCTACCGCCAGAAGATAAAGCCGCTGTTTGAGCAGGCATGATGGGTCGCCTGCGAAATACGGCACCTGAAGTCTGATAGAACAGGCCGGCCACCTTTTCCGGCAAATGATTTCCTGATACTATTTCCTGATTAAAATCTTTGATTTTAATCAGGAAGGCATCGCCTAATGGCGCTGCCTGTTTTGTGATTTATAAGGAAAGAAATCACAAAACAAGTCTCATATGAACTCCATGCCCTTCAGGCAATTAAAATCTTTTTTAAAGATTTTAATTGGAGTTCAGTATGACTCATTTCCGCCATGATGCGGGCGCGGTATTATCGCTCCATAGATCACATCCATCATACCTTCACCCCCGCCGGGGACTGCCAAAGTCTGACAGTTTCCGGCGGGGGTTCCTGTTTTTCGCCCTCTCAAGGCAAAAATGTATCCGTCTGTTTTGCGTTTCTGCGGAAAGGAAACAGCAAAAATCACTCCGTATCATACTTTGGCATGATTTACATTTTCTGGCGGTTATGTATAATAAGGATAAAATGGTGTTGGAATGCGTATGGCACGGGGTATGTCCCTTTGCCAGCGAAAAGGAGGGAGAACGTGACCGGAAATATTATTGTGAAGCCGTCTGTCCGGCAGCGGTTTGACAGCTTTATGGAGCGCGGGCGCGTCCTCTTTTTCAGTGCGCCCTGCGGCTTCGGGAAAAGCACGCTGTCCGATGCCCTGCTCTTCGGACGGGATGTGCTGCGGCTGAACGCGGGCGCGGCGGATTTTGCCCTTCCCGCCCTTTCGGATGGGTGGGAAATCCTGCTCATTGACGATTTTCAGATGATACCGGCGGAGGATGGCGGGCAGGCGCTGTGCGAGCTGATCCGCTCCGACCCGGGCAAACGCTTCCTGCTTCTCTCCCGGGGCGCGCCGCCCGGATATCTGACGGCGTTCCAGTATTCCGGCCTGATGACCACGCTGGAGGCCGACGACCTGCTCTTTGACCGGGAGGATATCTGCAAATACTTTTCCGGCTGCGGCGTCGCCGTGACGGACAGCGAGATCGGCGGTATTCTGAGAGAATCCGTCGGCTACCCTCTGGGCGTCGCCGTCACCGCCCGGTGCATGTCCGGCGGGAGGCCCTTCGGCCCGGAGGTCGTGGCGCGGGCATTCCGGGAGGTGTTCTCCTATTTTGAGGCTGCGATCTACCGGCGGTTCGACCTTCCCGTGCGGCGGTTTCTGCTGGAGCTGGCACCCTTCGAGCGGTTCAACCCGGAAATGGCGCGGATGGTCACCGGCGACCCTCACGCGGGCAGTCGCCTGGACTGGCTCCTGAGCCACACCACCATGCTCCGCTACGACGACATGCAGCACTTCCGCTTCTGGCCGCAGTTCCGCGACTTCCTTCTGTGGGAGATGGCGCGGGAATACAGCGAGAAAAAGCGCCGGGCGCTTTTCAGCCGGGGCGCGCTCTACTATGAGCTGAAAGAGGACTACGCCCACGCCCTGGAATGCTACACCAGATGCGGCGACCACGCCAAGGTCTCCGAGCTTCTCGTCCGCAACGCGGAGCTGCACCCCGGCATGGGACATTACAGCGAAATGGAAAAATATTACCGCAGTCTCCCGGAAGCGGAGATCGGGGCATCACCCGCGCTGATGCAGGGCATGAGTATGCTGTGCGCTCTGGCCATGGATTACGAAGGCTCTGAGCGCTGGTATCACGAATTGCAGGAATTCGGAAAGCGGTGCGGCAAGGACGACGCCGCGGGCAAGCAGGCCCGCAGCCGTCTGGCGTGGCTGGACATCTCCCTGCCTCAGCGGGGCGTGGAAGGGCTGACGGAGACCATTCCCGCCGTGTTCCGGCTGATGACCAATAAGGAGGTCTCCCTCCCGTCCTTCTCCGTCACCAGCGCCCTGCCCAGCGTCATGAACGGCGGCAAGGACTTTTCCGTCTGGAGCAAACGGGACGACCTGCTCTACCAGACGCTCCGCGCCCCGGTGGCGGCCGTGCTGGGGCGGGACGGCGTTGGCCTTGCGGACTGTGCCATCGCCGAAAGCAAATTTGAAAAGGGCGAGAACATCACCGGCCGGATGCTGACCATCATCCCCCGCGTCAGCGAGATACGCCAGCGCGGCACGCCGGACATGGAATTCGCCATCAACGGTCTGCTGGCCCGAAGCCTTCTTGCGGCAGGGCAGAGCGAGGACGCTTATCGGACGATCGAATCCCTCCGGGAAAAATTCGCCGAGGAAGGGCGGGAGCGGTTCCTTCCCAATATGGACGCCATGCTCGTCCGAATTTCCCTCCATACCGGCGATCTGGACTACGCCGACACATGGTATCGGGAAAAAGCGCCCAGAGACCCCATGCGGATAAACGTCATGAAGCGCTACCAGTATCTCACGCAGGCCATGGTGGAGCTGGCGGACGGGAAGCCGGGGGCGTCGATGCTGACCCTCTCCCCGCTGGAAGATTACGTCCGCAGCTGCGGGCGGCACATCGACGGCATCCATCTGAACATCCTCGCCGCCATCGCCCTGTACCGAAGCAGGGACGAAGCATGGCGGCAGCGCCTGATTAGCGCATTGAACGCCGCAGCGGAATACCACTTCATCCGAACCGTCAGCGTCTACGGTGCGGCGGTGCTGCCCCTGCTGGAACGGCTGGATTGGAGCGGAAGCGCCCGGTGGAAAAAGCAGCTGATGGACGACGTGCGCTTGCAGGCGGCGTATTATCCCCGCTTTCTGGAGCCGCGCCTCGCGCCGGGGGAAGCCCTGACGCCCACGGAGCTGCAAATTCTGCACCTGATCTGCGCCGACAAGAGCAACGCGGAGATCGGGCAGATCATGGACATCAAGCTGCCCACGGTAAAGACCCATGTAAGCCACATTCTGGATAAGCTGGACGTCCGGCGGCGAAGCGAAGCGAAAACCGCCGCAAAGCGTCTGCGGCTTATCCCGGAAGAACGGTAAACCCCCGCCCGGATTTTACCGGGCTGACGATAGAAAACTGCACTTTTTCACACAGGAGGATACTATGAAAAAACGAATTTTGAGTCTGTTTTTGGCGCTCACGCTCTGCCTGACGCTCCTGCCGACATCGGCTTTTGCCGAGGGTGGGGACATGAGCATTTCTGACGGTGTCATCGGCGGCGGTGAGACCGGTGGCGAGGGCGGCGGAGTCCTTGTACCACCCGGCGGTTCGACCGGCGAAGGTGGTGGGATCTATACGCCCCCAAGTGGTCCGGCAGAAGGGGGCGGCGGCACGTATATCCCCGAAGAAGACACGCGGACGGAGATCTGGTGCGTGAGCAAGCCCGATTCCATTGGCCGCAGCTATGACGGCACGACGGACGGCGGCACGATTCCAATCGACTTGACGTTTACAGACGGCACAAATGAAATCAAACTCAAAGAAGGAACGGGCTTTACCGCCAAGAAGACGTTCGATTCCGCGGACGCGGGATGGCATACCGTCACTGTGGAAATCGAGCTGATCGGCGAAGCCGCGGTAAAGTACAAGCTCAAGGCGGGCGAAGAAAAATTTGAGATCGGCGGCAACATCAACAAGGCCTATCCCGATTTGACCGTATCTCTTTCCAAGACGACCTGCACGGTGGGCGAAAAGCTTCTTCCGCTTCTGTCTGTCGAGGGTGCTCCGGAAGACGCCGAGGTGACATATTACTATGCGCCGATCAATTCTGGATATTTGGAGTTTGAAGGCAGTGAGGCAGTTCCCAAGATTGACGAGAACACTGCAATCAGCGAACCCGGCACATATTACGTCTATGCCAAGACCGGCGAGACCAAGAACTACAAAGAGGAAAGGTCAGCAACCGTGGAACTCACGGTCAACGAGCCTGTCGTTGAGGCCGCTTCGGTAACAAGAGCGGACGGCACGGATGGCGGCACATACGAATCCCTCCCGGCGGCGCTGAATGCGGCGCAGGACGGCGACACCGTCAGGCTGCTGGCCAACCATGTGACGGATGCAGACGCCCTCAATGCGCTCGGTGAAGATTTTACGTTCGAACAGTATGCTTCCATCGTACCCGTTGTCACCAAAACCTTGACGCTCGATCTGAACCACAAGACGGTCGACTACCTCGAGGTTGGATTCTCAGAGACTAACGAGGAAACGCAGAAAAAAGAAACTCTCGCGACAGGCAACCTGACTGTTACAGGCGAGGCCGCTTACGGCAGAATTTCAAATCTCATGTTCATGGCCGGCGCACTGGACGTCCGGAGCGGCGAGATCGGCGGTTCAGAATGCGTGGGACTTCTCTGCGACGCGAACAGTGGCTCTGTGACCGTCAGCAACGGCACGGTGTATGGCCTCACCGTATTGGAGGGTGCTTCCGTCACCGTCAATGGCGGCTCCAATCACGCGGGTGAATGGGTTGTCGGTTCCGGCGCTACGCTGAACATTACGGACGGCACGTTTGGCGATGTGCAGTTCACGCGCAACGGAACCATCGCCATCAGCGGCGGCACGTTCCAAAGCATTAAGAGCTACATCGCAGAAGAGTTGCAGCCGCTCATGTCCCTGTTGGATACGCAGAAGGCGCACGCTTTCTACAAGGGCGACGACGTGCAGGACGGCAATGCAACGGAGCTGGCCGACGTAACCGTCAAGGAACACACTCACACCATGGTGAACAGCAAGTGCGCCTGCGGCTTTTCCTGCACCCACACGAACACCGAGGGCGCGAGCACCATCGGTAAAGACGGCAAGTGCACGGTCTGCGGGACACAGTTCGCGGCTGGCATCGGCGAAACCTATTATACCGATGTGCCGTCCGCGCTGAATGCGGCAGCTGACGGTCAGACCGTCAAGCTGTTGGCAAACGAGATGCTGCCTGACGGCATATATGTCAGCAAGACTCTCGCGCTGGATTTGGACGGACACAGTCTGAGCGGATACAGCTTGAATGTCGGCGGTCGTACGGCCATGAGCCAGGTTCGCACCGGTAAACTGACAGTCATTGACAGCAGCGGCGGCAACGGCGCGGTGGGAGTGACCGTGCGGGAGGGCGGTACACTGGTATTTGATCCGAAGAATGACCATACCACTTTGCTCCAGCTGGAGGTTTGGGGCGGCACAGTCGAGCTGTACGGCGGAAAGATTTCGAGAAGCGGTCTGCGGCTGAATAATAACATCACATTGGGCAATCTGCTTCCCGGGCAAGCGGGACTGGCTTACTATCGTGGTAACACGCAGCTCACGCTGGAGGAAGCCGCTTCCCAGACCTGCGACCTGGTGGTAAAGTTGTGCAGCCACGGCGGCAAGAACGGCTTTGATGGCACCAACTGTCCCTACTGCAACGCGCCCGCGGTGGCGCAGACGGCCTTGCGGAATGTCGAGGGCGACCCGTGGCGTAACTTTGCCGACTTGCAGACTGCCCTTGACGCGGACAGAGACGGCGGCTCGACCCTCAGTCTGCTGACCGACGTGACCGGCGATTATACCATCAACGGCACCCGGGACACCGGCATAGATCTGAACGGCCATTCAATCCACGGTACGGTAACCGTCAAGGCCGCCACAGGCAATAGCACCACCTTGAGCAACACGAAAAACACGACCACAGCCAGTATCGATACCGTCGTTGCCAACGAGGGAGCAAACCTCGCCGGTTCGGGATTCCCCGCCGTTATCGGCACGCTGAAGCTGGCAGAGGGTGCCACATGGGCAAACATCCTGTATGAACCTAACCGCCTTGGCTACAAGGTGCTCAATGGGGACGGCACTCACAAGTGGCACGCCCCGGCGGATGTTCCTGCCGGTTCCACGGAGCTGAACAATGTCATCATCAATCGTCTGCCAATCACCTCCAAGGCCCTGTCTCTGAAGGTCGATGGGAAGAACCTGACCGGCAGTAACCCGAAGGTGGAGCGCGGCACGACCGTCCGGCTCTGCGCCTACTGCAATACCAGCGGCGCAAGTGTGAACTTCTTCGTCGGAGAACGCGGGAGCGACGGCATGTACAGTTTCTCCAAGCTGACAAGTGAATATAAGAAAATCGGCTCCACATGGTATTACGTCGCGGAGTGCAACTTCAACAAAATCGGTGAGCATGGGATTTATTTCACTGCCAGCAAGGACGGCTATTCGGTATCGAGCAAGCCCAAAATGCTGACCGTCACCAAGCTGAATCTCAGCAAAGCCGTAATCACGTTCCCCAACGGCAATGAAAGTGTCTATCAGCCTTATAACACCACCACCGGCGTGCCGCCCTATGTTGTAACGTACAACGGCAGCGAGCTGAAAGCGGGAGTTGATTACACCGTCGTCCGCGGCGACTCCCGTTCCACTGTCGGCACCGCCACTCTGACCATCAAGGCGACAGACGACGGCGACTACACCGGCCAGAAAACCGCCAGATGGACGGTCGCAGCTCACAAAGCAACGATCTCGGTCGGCGACATCATAAAGGCATACGATGGCACAACAGACCTGCCCGCAAACGCGTCGATAAAGCTTAAGAGTGCGGATTCCCGCTATGCTCCTTCCGGCGGGCCACTTCCTCTGGCGGCTGGTGAGGATTACCAGATACTCAATGCCAGTTATGATTCCGCCAATGCAAGTGAGGACGAAAAGGCCGTCTCCTTCACCATTAAGCTGACGGATAGGAACTATACCTTTGAAGACGGCACGACGCAAAAGGACTTTGTGCTGAACGGCGCGGATGTGTCGCAGACTTTCAAGATCAATCAGGCCACTGTGACCCCGAGCGAGATCACGCAGTACGTTTTCAACGATTTGGCAAAGACCTACGAAATCGATTTGAGAACGCTCCTGCCAGAGCTGCCTGTAGGCTGCGAGTACGGCAAGATCCATAATCGGGGCTGCGATTACCACTTTACGGATAGTACTTACCTCGACAGCAGCAACCATATATTCGTGTCAAACGAAGGCATTCTGACTCTGCCCATCGTGGCCGCGCACAGCGCGAATGTGAACGATCAGATCGGCACTTTGACCGTCCCGATTGTAAGCACGAACTATCAGCCGTTCGAGCTGACCATCAAGGTCGTCATTGGCCAGAGGACCCCCCTCGATCAATCTGGCGTCAGCGTCAGCGCGACGGATATCACCTACGGCCAGACGCTGGCAGAGAGCACACTCACGGCCACGGGTTCGATGATCTGCCCCCGCACACAGGCCGTGATTCCGGGTACGTTCGCGTGGAAGGACGGCACCATCAAGCCCAACGCGGGCAGCTATGACGCCGAATGGACATTCACCCCGGCGGAAGGCTACGAAGAATACGCCCCCGCGACCGGCACCGTGACCGTCACAGTCGAACCGGCAGAGCTGACGGGAGTTTCCGTGAGGGCACCCAGCACGTATTACACCGGCAAGCCGCAGCACGCATCGACAATCGCGTTTGGGCAAAGTGTAGACGGCACTACCGTGACGTTCACCTACAGCGACAAGGTAGACGGCGACTATACTTCGGACGGACCGACTTTCACCGACGCAGGCACGTACACCGTTTACTACAAAGCGGAAGCAGCAAACCACAAAACGGCTACCGGTACGTTCACCGTAACCATTGCCCCGCTGCCGATCAGCCTTCTCTCCGTCGAAAGAATCTCCAAGTCCTACGACGGCACCGCAAACGTCACGCTTACCGCAAGCAGGCTGACGTTCTTCAGCAAGACGGCCAGTCGTTCGGGCATTATACTTCCCGATACGGCGCTCACCTTCTCTGACGCCCAGTTTACCATGAAGCAGGCGGACGGGAGCTACCCGCCCTCGCCGGACGTCGGAAACGGAAAGGCCCTTTCCTTCACCATGACGCTTGCGAACGACAACTATGTGTTTGAGGGCAAGCCGGAAGGCACCAAAACGGTCAGTGACACTTTTGCAACCGACGATACGACCCGTTTCACCATCACCAGGGCCGACGCGCCCGTGCCGACAGACGGTACGCTGACCATCATCAACGGTCTGGAAAGAACCTACGAGGTCGATCTGGCGGCGCTGCTGTCTGCGCTGGAAAGCCCCAAGTCCTACGGCGACATCGCCTATGGCGCGCCGACCATCACCGTGGATGCCGGCTACTGCGACGCTGCCACTGCGAAGATCGAAAACGGCAAGCTGATTCTGCCCATTCTGGCAAACCCGGTCAATACGGAGGGCAATGTCGGCTCGGTGACGGTGATTGTCACAACCAGCAACTACGAGGACATCACCCTGACCGTCAACATCTTCGCAAAGAACAAGATCACGCCCGTGCCGGATGGCGAGGTGACCGCAAGCGAGATCACCTACGGTCAGCCGCTGAATGCAAGCACGATCACGGGCAAGATGAAAGGCCCCACCACCGGTGAAGAGGTTCCCGGCACCTTCACATGGACGGACGGCACGCTCATGTTCAACGCGGGCAGCCGTAAGGCCGAATGGACGTTCACCCCGGACGCGCCGGAGTACGCGACGGCCACCGGAAAGGTGCAGGTCACGGTCAATCCCAAGTCCATTGTAGGTGCGGTCGTCACGCTGGAAGACACCTTCGTGTATGACGGGACGGAAAAATGTCCCCAGATAATCAGTGTCGTTCTGGACGGCGTAACACTGACAGGCATTGGCGGAGGCGCAGATTATGGCTTTTCCTGCAACAGAACGTCGCAGGTCGGCACATACTACGATGATTTTTCTCTCAGCGGTCTGGGTAACTACACCGGCGAGATAAAGTTCACGTGGTCGATCACGCCAAGAGAAGTGACACCCACGATCACCGTCGCGGACGGCACCTATAACGGCGGAAATCCCGTTCAGCCGACCGTTACCCTCACAGACGACCTCGGCAATACCATTGACCCGAAGGAATACGACGTCTCCTACAGCGATAACACAAACGCCGGTACCGGCACAGTTACCATCACCGATAAGGAAGGCGGCAGCTATGTCCTCGGTACGGCCAGCACGACCTTCACCATCAACAAGGCCGCCGCGCCCGTGCTGACCGCCTATCCGGTCACCCGGAAGTACAGCCTGAAAACAGAGCAGACCATCACCCTCCCCGACCTCAAGAGTCTGGGAATGCCCGATGACGCACAGGTATCCGACACGAACGCGTTCCACAGCGGGTCCTATTCTCCCGCGGGCAGGATTCAGGACGGTTGGGGCATTGACGTGAACACCGGCGCGATCACCTACGCTCTGGCGGACGGTGCCGCCGCTGGCGACGTCATCACCTTCACCCTTCTGGTTCGTTCCAAGAACTACGAGGACGCCACTGTTACGGTCATCCTCACCCTGACGGAGCGGGACGCGCCCATCCTGACCCTGCCGGACATCATCACCGTGGACTACACCGGCGCGGAAATTCCCGTCAGCGCGGTCACCGGCAAGAGCGCCGCCTTTGACGGCAAGGATGTGCCGGGTACATGGAACTGGAAAGCCGGTCAGGCGATCACCAACGCGACCGACACCGGCAGTAAGGCCATTGTCTTTACCCCCGCCGATCTGGTCAATTACCACCCGGTGGAGGGCGAGGTTTATGTCATCATCTCCCGCGTCGCGCCGGACTATACCGCGCCCGCTGCCATTGACGGCCTGACCTACAGTGGCAGCGCGCAGGCGCTGGTCAGGGCAGGCTCCACCGCCCATGGCAAGCTGCTCTACAGCCTGAGCAAAGACGGCACCTACTCCGAGACCATCCCCACCGGCACGGACGCCGGGGAATACACCGTCTGGTACAAGGTCGAGGGCGACAGCAACCATAAGGATTCCCAGCCCGGGTCCGTCACCGCAACCATCGCTCCCAAGACCGTGACCGCCACCGTGACGGTCGGCGGCGGTTCCCTCACCTACACCGGCGACCCGCTGAAGCCCAACGTCATCGTGAAGGACGGCGACACGGTCATCAGCCCGGACGAGTACGACGTTTCCTACAAGGACAATGTGAACGCGGGAACCGCCACCGTGACCGTCAGGAACAAGGCAGGCGGCAACTACACCGTCAGCGGCAGCGCCACCTTCGAGATCGGCAAGGCCGCTTCCGAGGTCAGGACCGCCCCCGGGGCGAACGCCGGCCTTGTCTACAACGGCGGTGAACAGGCCCTCATCACAGCCGGAACTGCCCTCGGCGGCAGGCTGAAATACCGTCTGGGCGAGACCGGCGAGTTCACAGAAGCGCTTCCCAAGGCCACGGACGCGGGCACCTACACCGTGTACTGCATGGTCGAGGGCGACGTCAACCACCGCGACTCGGAGGTGCAGAGCCTCACCGTCACCATCGATAAGGCAAAGGTCACGGTCAAGGCGTTGGACAAGCGCATCTACACCGATGACAAGGCCCCCGATCTGAGCAAGCCCGTACTGGACAAGGACTACACCGTCAGCGCCATGTTCGGCGAGGATGCGCTGACCGGCGACATAAAGCTCGCCTGCGTGGACGCGAATGGCACTGAGATCACCCCCGACACGACGAAGGTCGGCAAGGTCATTATCCGCGCCGGCGGGCTGACCGCCCCCAACGGCAACTACACTGTCGTTTTCATGGACGGCACGCTGACCATCGACGAGCGCCCGGTCTACACCATCAAGGCCACGGCAGGTATCCACGGCTCCATCACGCCCTCCGGCGACGTTGACGTCCTCCACGGCGGCAGCCAGACCTTCACCATCGCCGCGAACAGAGGCTACGCCATCTCCAACGTCAAGATCGACGGTGTGAGCATCGGCGCGGTGAAGTCCTACACCTTCGAGAACGTCACCGGCAACCACACCATTGAGGTCACCTTCATGAAGGCCAACGGCAACCCCCAGACCGGCGTGATGGTGGACGAAGTCACCGGCGAGTACTATGTGGGGTAACGCCCACCGCGTTTCGCGCGTCCGCTGGGCGCGCGAGGAGACAAGCTTATGAAGAAAAATATCATGAAAATCTGCTGCGCGGTTCTGGCCATTGCGGTCATTGCCGCTCTGCTGATAGCGGTCAGGGGCTGCCACCGGGAGGAACCAATCGTTCCTCCCACCACCGCCCCGGCCACCGAGGCCACCCAGACCGTCCCCACCGAAGCCGAAACCCAGCCCCCCACGGTTCCCGTGGGGGAGATCATCCCCACCGTGGATAAGCAGTCGGAGCTGGCCGCGGCCAGAAAGAAAAACCCCGACACCGTGGCGTGGCTGTACATCCCCGGCGCGGAGGTGGATGACCCCGTGATGCAGGCGGAGGACAACGGCCACTACCTGTGGCTGGGCGAGGACGGCGAGTACAGCACTTGGGGCTGCTACTACGCCCACTGCGAAAATCATTTCGGCGGCCGGGACAAGCTGGACACCAACACCACGATTTTCGGCCACTCCGCCAGCAACTGCGACCCCAACGGCCCCAAGTTCACCAAGCTCTACCGGTACATGGACGCGGACTACGTGAAAGATCATCCCTACATTTACCTCTCCGTGACAGGGGAAGATCTGGTTTTCCAGATCACGGCGCTGTTCATCACGGACATCGAGTTCGACTACATCGTCCCTAATCCCGCAGGAAGCGAGCTGACGGAGTTCTTCCGGACGGTCGCGCGGAAGAACTGGCTGAACTTTGACGGCGTGACCTTCTCGGAGGGCGACACCGTCCTGACCCTCTCCACCTGCTGCCGGAAGTATGACACGGCCAAGACCGGCAACCAGCGTCTGGTGGTCATGGCGAAGCTGCTGCCAGAAGGCGCGACGGCACAGCCCTGCACCGTCTCTCTGGCGGAAAATCCGGAGATGCCATAACAAAAACTTCCTGCACCGCTTTTACGGCGCAGGAAATCGAGAAAACGGCGGTTGCCCATACGGGCAGCCGCCGTTACTATACTTTATTCCGTCTCGCCCGCGAGCTCTGCGGCCGCGATTTTCCGCATTTCCGTCATCATGTGACACAAATATGTGGGAATTCCGCTGTAGCTGCCCGTCTCCGACGCCGCAATGGCAACGCAGGAGTGGCAGATCTTCTGGTCAGGGCATTGGGCACACAGGCCGGAAAGCGTCAGGCCGTCGCTGATATCGGCAAGCTCCTTCCACGCGTCCGAAAACGGGCGGTTCATCAGCTCCACCTTTGGCTCGGGCATCATGCCGCAGGGCACCATCCAGCCGTCCCATGTGATCCAGAAGGAAGCGTTGCCCGCACGGCAGCGAATTTTCCCGTCCACGGGGTCGATGCAGGATTCGTCCAGCCCGATGGGCTGCTCCATCCCCTCGGCGGTCTGGCACAGGAAGCTGCGGTATTCCTCCGGGGTAGTTTGCAGCTGGTAGCGCTTCATGTGGTAGTACGCGGCCTCGTGGGGCGTAAAGCGGTCGTTTTCCCCCACCATGGACGCATCCCGGCGGATGGGCGGGAACATGTAGGTGTTTACCTGCAAATAAATGTCCTTCTCCTGAGCGTAGCGGGTGATGGCTTCCAGATCGCAGGCGTTGTAGGGCGTCAGGGAGCAGTTCAGCTTCATGGGGACCCCCGCGGCTTTCAGGCCGCTGATCGCCCCATCGACCCGGGAGAAGACGCCCTTCGCGCCGCAGAGTCTTTCATACGTGGCATCCGACGCGCCGTACAGAGTAATGTTGACCCGGGTCGGCGGCAGCTCTTGCAGCTTTCGGATGGCCTCGTCGTCAATGAGCGACCCGTTGGTGTTGATGGAAACGAGGAAACCCATGTGGATCAGCGCGTCGTACAGCTTCCAGAAATCCGGCCAGAGGAAGGGTTCGCCGCCGGTGAGCAGAAGATACAATAGTCCCTGCTCCCTCGCCTGACGGGCAATTTCCAGCCATTGCTCCAAGGTCACCATGGGGCGGTCGTGGGTAAGAATTTCCCGGTGGGTCTTGCGGACATAGCACATCCAGCAGGCAAAATTGCATTCGGGGGACAGCTCAAAGGTTCCGTTCAGGGGGATCTTTCGCCCGCTGGCCTTGTTGAACAGGAAATCCGTTATCCTTGCGTTCCATTTCCATCCTCCATTCCGCTTTTCTGACACCATTTCCTGATTAAAAACTTTTCTAAAGATTTTAATTGCCCGAAGGGCATGAAGTTCATATGAGACTTGTTTTGTGATTTCTTTCCTTATAAATCACAAAACAGGCAGCGCCATCAGGCGATGCCTTCCTGATTAAAATCAAAGATTTTAATCAGGAAATAGTATTAATTGTAGTTCCGTATGGCAAAGTGGGGCGCTGATTTTTTCATCAGCGCCCCACTGGCTTTCTGGCAGCTCACGCAGCGCCGTCTACCAGCAGAACGTCCCGCGTTTTATTGTCATACTATTTCTCGATAAAATGGTTAATACCATTTTATCCTGCGAATACTTCGCAGGCCGCTGGTGGCGGCGAGAAATGTATGGACTGCGATTTTAGCGGCTACACCGCAGACCGCTGAAACGCGGCCTAATAAAACGGTTTTTTAACCGTTTTATTAAAATCCAGTATCAGGAGATCTGCTTCCACGCGCTCCACCAGCCCTTGCCGGGCGCAAGGCCGATCGTCCACCACTTGGCTTCGTAGACGCGACCCTTGTAGGTCACCTGCATACCGGCGGCGTAGATCTTGAACGGCGACCATGCGGCGGGGGCGGCAGTCTGATTGCCGTCGTCCACCAGCTCCCAGACCTGAGACGTCTCGGGATTCTCGCCCCGCGTCCACCACTTGGCTCTGTAGGTCTTGCCGTTGAACACAACGGTGTCGCCCCGGTGGTACGCCTTGTCGGAAACGTAAGTGTCCCCGGGAACAACGGTGCTCGGCTCGGTGGGTTTCGGCTCGGTGACTTCCGGTTCGGTCGGTACCGGTTCCGTGGGCTTGGGTTCTGTGGCCTTCGGCTCCGTGGGTGCCGGTTCTGTGGGCTTGGGTTCCGTTGCCTTCGGTTCTGTGGACTTCGGCTCGGTAGGCTTCGGCTCCGTAGTTACCGGTTCCGTTACCTTCGGCTGGGTGACTTCCGGCTCCGTGGGTTCCGGCTCTGTGGGCTGGGGTTCTTCCTTGTAGCCCATCCACAGCAGCGCCTGCCGGACGCCGCTTTGCAGGCTCTGGGTGTCGGCAGTGCTGTCCGCGGGAATGCCGCCCGGAACCTTCAGATCCGTTACGGAGATGATGGAAGCCGTACCCCACGGGTTCTGAATTTTGATCGTGGCGCCGTCGTTCATGCCCTCGTAGTACATATTGGTCTGACTGATCGTCTTCGTGCCGAGAGTCGCGGTGCCGGTCAGGGTCTTCAGGCCGATCTGGGTCTTTGCAGCGATCTCCTCGCTGGGCAGCGTAATGAGCAGATACTGACCCGGACGGACATAGACCTCATTCTTGGTACCGTTGTCCAGATAGTCCGTCACATCCGCGTCCTTCAGGGCGGCGCCTCCCTCGGTCATCAGCACCGCGGTGACTTTCCGGTCGCCCTTCAGGGTGTAGACCTGCCCGGAAACGCCCTCGGCGATCTGGTTGATATAGACGCTCTTTTCGTCGATCGCGTTCTTGTTCGGCAGGTTGGCCACAAGAACGTTGTCCCGCACTTCCACAAATTCCGGCTGGGACTCAGCGTCCTTGTCGTACACCTTCCCGTCGATGGCGCTGTCCACCGTGTTGAACACGCGGAAGCCGTCGAACACGAAGTTCGCCGCCGAATAGTTGGTCAGAACCATCACGACCTTGTAGTCGCCGTACTCCAGGTCTCTGACGCTGACGATGGGCGTATTGTGGCTCTCGCCCTCGTACTGCGTCAGGGCGCTTTCGCCGCTCTGTCTGACGGTGTTCACCATGTACATGGACTTCATCTTCTCGGTCTGGCCGTCAACCTTGTACAGCGCGACCATGACCGTGCCGGTGCTGGTCGTGCAGTCGGCGTAGATCTCGAAGCCGTTGCCGGTGAACCCGAAGGTGGCCTTGGAGCCGGGGGTCGTAGTGGCAGCCTCGGTCTTTGCGTCGCCGCCGTAAACGGTGTCGTAGCCGTAGTTGTACGCATCGGTCATGCCGGGGTACGCGCCCTGCTGCTGCCCCATGTACTGACCAGCGTAGTTCTCACCCATGTCCGGCCTCGTGGTATTGCCCGTCCATGTGCCTTCGTACTTTGCGAAGTATTCCTCATAGTACACAGTGGTGGCCGGGAAGACCGACATGACGTAGCGGTGGGGGTTGGAGGACGTGGTCTTATCCGTCGTGACTGCCATACGCATGCTTTCCGTTCCCCGCATAACGGTGAAGGGAATGTAGTAGCACTGGCCGGTCGCAAGATCCGTGTAGAAGTAGCCATAATGCACATGCAGCGCGTCCTCAGTGTTGCCGACGTAGCGGACGTAGTAGGTGACCAGCACCGCGTGCTCATTCTGAATGGTCACAGAGTCCACCAGAGGAACGCCGCTGGTGTGGGTGCCGTTTTCCCGGTAGCCGTAGGCGACATTCTCATCAAGCAGGAATTCTTCGGTGTTGTACCGGACGTTTTCATCCTTCAGCCAGACGACGGTTTCCGTCTTGGTATCGTAGTCATAGCCGCCGGAACCATCCGAGCTGCGCTTGTTCTGGGACATATCCACGTCAGAAAGCTGCTTGGTTTCGTCGGACCTTGTGGTGGTGATCATGTAGATCTCGTAGCCGTCGATCTTGTCCGTGGTGGCCATGATGGTGTTGATCTTGCGCCACAGGGTGCCATCGTCCCGCTTCTCAACATCGCCCCAGCCTTCCGTGCAGTGGAAGCCCATGGTCTTGTCGGTGGTGTACTTCTCTCCGGCGGTATTGTAGCTGCCCTCGGAATAGGGGAAGGTGCCGGTCTCGTTGGGGTTGCGGACGCCGTCCTCGTAACGGACCGCAAAATCCAGCAGAACGTAGTTCTTGCCGTAGCCGATGTTCCGGCTGTCGTCAATGGCAGGGCCCCAGTCCGCAACGTTTGTGATGACCTCGCGGGTGACGTCCGTGACCTGCAGGTAGTAGGCGACGATCTGGCCTTCACCAGCGGCAACGCCGGGCATGATATCAAGATCCGTCTCGGTTGGGGTTACCGGGTACCAGCCTCCAAATTCGTCGGCGGTGATGGTGCCGTCGCCATTGGTATCCTTGCCCCACTTCTGGGTCGTGTTCCACGCGTTCAGCTCAGCGTCCAGATAGAATTCCCAGCCCCCGTCATAATAGCGGAGTCTGGTGAAATCGACACGGTTTTCATAGCCGGTCATGGTGCCGGTCTGACCCGCAAGGCCTCCCTCGTAGTCGCCTGTCAGATAGGGCAAACCGGTTTCGGTGCCCTGATGGTTACCGGCAGGCAGCCACGTCATTTTCCAGAAGACCATTCTGTCGTCCTTGCGAACTGCGTTGGTGGGGAACAACTTGGTGATGTCGATGCCTTCCTCGGTGTTGACGCCCGGCATTGCCGCGTTGACGTCCACATGGCACACCGGGGACGCATCACTTCCGCCGATCAGAACCAAGTCGTTGGTAATCATGGAGTGGATCCTGACCTTGTTGCTCGCTTACCCCTAATACCATTTTCAGCATTACCGGACGCGATTGGATTATTAAAGTGTTTAATTAGGTTTTAGTATTACATCACACTCCTTCAAAATGGGTGAAGGAAAAGCACCCATCACATGACGGGTGCTATCCATGGGGTGTATTATGCCGTTATTTCATATTTGACTTTTAAATTGTTGCACCAACTAAAGTTAAGATGCCCCTCTTTCTGCAAACGACCCACTACTATTCCGGGAGCAATTCCAGCTGAACTTGCAAAGCAAATAATAGCTTCTTGCGAGAAATTATGCTGAGCAACAAAAGAATCAAAAGCACTCTGCGGGATTAGTACATCCCGCGCGAAACTGTCTGCTTCCTTTTCGGCGGCATCATCAATTTCGCCGTTTCGATTTAGATGACCCAAAAGAATATGTCCGATTTCATGAAATAGACTAAACCAAAACTTATCCGCATCTTTTCCTCGTACAGTAAGCCCCATTACGATTTTATTGTTGTCGATAAAAGTAGCACCATGTAGAAAAGACCCACCAATGTGCGGTAAAAAAACAAGGACTATTCCACAATTCGCCAGGAGCTTGCATAGTTCACTGCAAAACACGGCGGGGTCTTTTGTGGTCATGGCTCGTATTGTGGGAAGCTGTTTCGTTAATTCTTTAAGGTCGATGGGCATAGTTTGGACTTTTCTTGCTTCAAGTTTAGCTTCTTGCACCCACGCAATCAATGCAAAATCTGATTTTTCGGTAATAGACAAGCGACGGCAAGCAATACAAGGTAGCAGATTTTCGTTAGAAAGCTTATCGAGCTGAACTACTTCGAAAAACTTTCTTAGGTGTACAACACGCTCTTCAGGGTTCCGCGTGTTAGGTAACCACGAATTCTTGGACATTTCCGAATAAGGAAATTTTTTTGCTATTTCTTTGTCAGCATCCAGAGCATTTTCAGCATCCACTTTTGCTAATTTTTCGCGGTAGATAGCTTCGAGATTGCTCCAGAAACTTGCAGGCATTCCGAGCACCAGCTCCAATCTGTAGGAAACATCTGGTGTTAGTTGCACATTGCCGTTGATTAAATGGCTGATGTGTTTTTCGGACATACCCATACGAGAAGCAAATTCCTTCTGGCTCATGCCTCTGTCATCAAGCTGCTCCTTGATTGTGGCCCCTGGTGGTGTGGCAATGTAGCTGCGACTTCTCGTCATAGTGGTTTCCTCCTTCAAATAAGTACCCGCTTCATCAATGATAGTCTACGATCTCAATAATATTCGCAATTTGAATATCTGCGCCGTTTTTTTCAAAAACAAGTCGCATGGGATGGACTAGATCCATCCCAAATTGATTTTTTCGATTATGGTGTAGTGGGTGACAACGACCTATGTGGTATTGTATCAAGTATTCGACGCTTGAGGCGGCAGTAATTTGATCAATTCTCATCTGAATTTTTTCTGCCATCTCTAGCCCATACCTTTTTTCAGCAACTGTTGCATTGGTACACACCTTTTCAATGCTTCTAGTTTGATACTTGATTTCCAACGAACCACCTCAATCATTTACCTCATAGGTTAATTTTATTATAGCGAGTCCAGACGGTTATGTCAAGAGAAAGATTAACCTTGTAGGTAAATTTAATCTGATGATTCATAAGCGAATTACTGGCACGAGCAATTCGTGATGATTGTATTTATTATACTTCATTGGCTCGGGATTTGTTCTCATTATAATGGATAAAGAAGGACAAGTTTGTCAAAACTTGACGATTATCAAATAAACAGTAAACCTCGACTGTCATAGACAGACTCGGCCTTATCGTTCCCGCAGCGGATAGCGCGGTCGAGTGCCATAATGGTGGCGACGGCCCCATCGATTTTCTCCGTGGATTTTTCCTTGCCCGGCTTGATGTTTCCGGCAGGGTCTGTGCAGATGAAGATGTTATCCATCATCCAGCGCAGCACCGGATGACCGCCGTGAGCAATCTTTTCCTCCAGCACCAGCTTCATCAGTTCTTTGGTAGGCGGGGACATATCCTTGAAGCCCTGTCCGAAGGGTACTACGGTAAAGCCCATGCCTTCCAGGTTCTGCACCATCTGCACAGCGCCCCAGCGGTCAAAGGCAATCTCCCGAATATTGAAGCGTTCGCCCAGCCGCTCAATAAATTTCTCAATGTAGCCGTAGTGAACCACATTGCCCTCGGTGGTCTGCAGCGTGCCCTGGCGCTCCCAGACATCATAAGGCACATGGTCGCGCCGAACGCGGAGATCGAGATTGTCGGCCTTTGCTTCCGCCTTGTGGATGTACGGCTGCAACTCCGGGTCTGCCC
>ENA-UOJO01000531-UOJO01000531.1-human-gut-metagenome-genome-assembly--contig:-P57-NODE-531-length-59493-cov-12.396598_pt1 | contig 59493 bp, 58 predicted proteins | sample MGYA00242351_ERZ723898 | MGnify/ENA metagenome assembly ERZ723898 | reverse complement strand
CCAACTGTTTAAAGTAAATATGAGTAAAAGAAGGAGGTAAATTTACTTATGAAACTTATCCTAGCAATTTTATCAAATGACGATAGTCCAGTGGCAAGTAATGCACTAAATAAAAATGGTTTTTCTGTTACTAAATTAGCAACGACTGGTGGATTCCTTCGCGCAGGCAATACAACGTTGATTATTGGTTGTGAAGACGAAAAAGTGGAAGCAGCTATTGATATCATCAAGGAATATTCAAGTAAGCGAACGGAAATTGTACCTAGTACAGCTAGTTATGATATTGGCCGTTATGCAAGTTTTCCTGTGGAAGTTACTGTTGGTGGAGCCACAATTTTCGTGCTAGATGTAGCACAATTCTTAAAAGTTTAACAAATGGAGGGTGGAAAGTCTGTTTCTACCCTTTTTCTGTTAAAAATTTGTGAATAAAGACCCATTATGGTCTTTTTTCTGTTATGATTGAAAGGTAAAGAAAAAGGAGATTAAAACGCAATGAAAATACTAGTTATCGGTAAGGGCGGACGTGAACACGCACTTGCGTATGCATGTAAACGTTCAGCTTTATGTGATGAGTTGATTTGTGCACCAGGCAATCCTGGAATGGCAAAAATTGGAGAATGTGTCGATGTGAAAGACAATGATGTAGATGGTCTTGTCACTTTGGCAAAAGAAAGAAATGTAGATTTAACCATCGTAGGTCCTGAGGCCACTTTAGCTCTAGGTGTTGTAGATGCGTTTAAAAAAGAAGGCCTAAAAATTTTTGGGCCAGATAAGAAGGCGACTCAAGTCGAATCAAGTAAGGATTTTGCCAAGAAAATCATGGCAAAATATAATATTCCAACGGCAGCTTATAAAACATTCTATGATTTAGAATCTGCATGGGCATACGTACAAGAACAAGGGGCTCCTATCGTTATCAAGGAAGATGGTTTAAAAGCTGGAAAAGGTGTTACTGTAGCTTCTACATTAGAACAGGCTAAAGAAGCATTAGATATTGCATTTGCGATTGAAAATAATTCAGTTGTGATTGAAGAATGCTTATTTGGATTTGAATTTTCTTTGATTTGTTTAGTACATAATGAAACAGTAGTACCTTTAGAAGTAGCCCAAGATCACAAGTGTGTATTTGATGGAGATAAAGGTCCTAATACAGGTGGTATGGGATCTTATAGTCCAGTTAAGAAGATTACTTCTGAAATTATCGATGAGGCAATGCATGAAATCATGAAACCAATGGCAAGTGCCATGGTTAAAGAGGGTGTACCATTTACTGGATTCTTATATGGTGGATTGATGTTGACAGAAAAAGGTATTAAAACAATTGAATTCAATGCACGTTTTGGAGATCCAGAAGCCGAAGTTATTTTGCCTCGTTTAGAAAGTGATTTTGTCCAAGCTATTTTAGATTTAATGGATAATAAACCAGTTGAATTAAAATGGACAGATAAAGTAAGTCATGGTGTTGTACTCGCAAGTACAAACTATCCTGCAAGCTCTACAAAAGGATCTTTGATTACAGGCGTTGACGATGTAGATGGATTGGTTTTTCACATGGGAACAAAAATGACAGATGAAGGATTAGTCACAGATGGTGGACGTGTTTTAATGGTCGTTACTCTAGAAGATGACTTACAGACTGCATTTGATCATACATATAAAGAATTAGAAAAGATTCAATGTAAAGATTTATTTCACAGAAATGATATTGGAAAGAAGGATATGTAAAATGGCTAAAACAGATTTAGAAATTGCACAAGAATGTGTCATGGAACCAATTGAAAAGGTTGCCGCAAAAATTGGAATTCCTGCAGATAGCTTGGAACATTATGGAAAATATAAAGCTAAATTGTCTTTTGATTATTTAAAATCCATTGAAAATAATCCTCATGGAAAATTAGTATTAGTCACAGCTATTAATCCTACTAAGGCTGGAGAAGGAAAGAGTACGACAACAGTTGGTTTAGGGGATGCCTTAAATCGTTTAGGTAAGAAAACGATGATGGCTTTACGTGAACCAAGTTTAGGTCCAGTATTTGGATTAAAAGGTGGAGCTACAGGTGGTGGCTATGCCCAAGTCGTACCAATGGAAGATATCAACCTTCACTTTACGGGAGATATGCATGCGATTACGACTGCCAATAACTTAGTAAGTGCATGTCTAGATAATGCGATTCATCAGGGAAATGAATTGAATATTGATCCTGAAAAAGTAACATTCAAACGTTGTTTAGATATGAATGATCGTACTTTGCGTAATATCACAATTGGTTGTGGTGCTAAAGCAAACGGTGTAGAACGTAAAGATGGATTTAATATTACAGTTGCGAGTGAAATCATGGCAGCTTTATGTTTGGCAGATGATTTAATGGATTTAAAGAAAAGATTTGGAAAAATGCTTGTGGCATATACTTATGATGACAAGCCTGTATATGTACATGATTTAGGTATTGAAGGTGCATTGGCTATGGTTATGAAAGATGCTGTATTGCCTAATGTTGTTCAAACACTTGAACACAATCCAGTCTTGATTCATGGTGGTCCATTTGCGAATATTGCGCATGGATGTAACTCTGTTATTGCCACAAAGGCATGTTTAGAACTTGCAGATTATACAGTTACAGAAGCTGGATTTGGTGCAGATCTAGGAGCTGAAAAATTCTTGGATATCAAGTGTCGATTGGCAAATCTTAAACCAAATGCAGTTGTGATTGTTGCGACAATTCGTGCCTTAAAACAACATGGTGGAATTGCCTTAGAAGATTTAAAAGAAGAAAATGTAGAGGCTATGCTTGCGGGTTGTGAAAACTTAGCAAAACATATTGATACTGTACAACAATTTGGTTTACCATACATTGTTGCGATCAATGAATTTGCGACAGATACACCGGCTGAAGTAGCTGCACTAGAAAAATGGTGTGAAGAAAACAACCACCCAATGTCATTATCTCAAGTATGGGCAAAAGGTGGAGAAGGCGCTATTGATTTAGCAAACAAAGTAGTTGCGTTATGTGATCAAGAAAATAACTATGCTCCTTTATATGATTTAGATAAGACTATTGAAGAAAAAATAGAAACCATTGCCAAAAAAGTATATGGTGCAGATGGTGTTGATTTTACAGAAGAAGCACAAGTACAAATTGCGAAGTTCAATGAATTAGGATGGGATAAATTACCAATCTGTATGGCTAAGACACAAATGTCATTATCCGATGATGGTAAAGTAATGGGTCGTCCTACAGGATTTAGAATTACAGTTCGTGAATTACGCCCAAGTTTAGGTGCTGGCTTTATTGTTGCTCTAACAGGTAAAGTATTAACGATGCCAGGACTTCCAAAACATCCAAGTGCATTAGACATGGATGTGGATGAAAATGGTAAAATCGTAGGATTATTCTAATGTCAAAGGCTGGATGAAAATTCCAGTCTTTTTTTCTTTGTATTAAAAAAGCTCAGACAACTAAATGTTGTTTGAGCAATTTAAATTTATTGTCTTCGAATATCTACATCAAGGGTTTTATTTGTTGCATCATAGTGTATATTGACTAATATATTATCGTTGTTGACACCTAAAAAAGATTCTTCTGGAGAATTTGGATCAATGGAATCAAAACCTTTCTCCTTTATTTTCTTTATGTAGTCAAAATACTCATTTTTTTCTACTTCATAATAATGAATGGCATACTTATTCTTTTTGTTGAAAACCGTTCTTGAAATAGAATCTGTTTTTGGCAATAATTCGTTTAATTCGCTTACTGGAGAAGATAGATTTTTCTTTTCTTCTTTAGCATCTTCTTGGATCAAACGATTGTATTCTTTTTCTTTTACCTCTTTTATTGTCATAGATTCATAGTCTGGATTATTGGCCAAGTCTGTTTCATTACCATTTTCATCAATGACTGTAGATGCATTTGTGAAGCTGCCTTCTTTATTATAGAAAACTTCATCTGAATCATTGAATCCTTCAAATTTTTCATTTAAATAGTTATCCACATCCATAGCTAGTAAAGCATAATATTTCGCTTTTTTTGCCTGAATGGCACCTGAATCTTGATCACTATCATAATATTTTCCATTCACTTCTTTTGTTCCATGTATATATTCTCCATTTGGCAAACGAATAATTGTATCTGAATCACTATATGAAGAGAATGAATCATAAGCTACATTATCCTTTAGAATATGTTCCTTAATATTATTTGTGTTTGTGATGGTAGGTGTAGAAGAGCATCCAGTCATTAAAAGTAAACTTGTGATTGCGATAGCTAATTTTTTCATAGTTATGTCCTGCCTTTCTAATTTAAGTATACTATATTATTTCAAATATTGCCTAGATATGTATAAGAGGCAATAATAATGAATAACATCTTGTTTAGATTTGAAAAAATGACAGATGCAAGTTTTAAAGTATTGTACACAGTAGAAACGGATGATTTAAAATCATTTGCAGGAATTTCAGGTTCTGTTTCAATGACATTAGAATTAAATGTTTTTATCTCAAAAGAATTACAAGGATCCCTAGTTGTGGATGAGACAAAAGTATTAGCTACTGCTACAAAACAAAGCGTGCATTATTAATGATTATAATTATCGTAGGATTTGAAATAGGTATGTTATCACCAGAAATTTTAGGTGTGGCGTTATCTTAACTAATAAAGTTCATAAGGATATAACGTCATAAAACTATTTCGTTATATCCTTTTTAGTCCATTGTCATAAAATAGTTTGACTAATTTTTTCTTTTCTGATGAAGAAAATTTCTTTGTGGGAATATAAGCTATGTTTACATTTTTTTGATTTTGAACATCAGTTATTAAAAGTATTCCATTTTTTATAACTATAAATTCAATATATTTTGTCAAATTATCAATAATAGTTTTATTTGGTAAGATGAGAATTATTTCTTTATCAGTAATCTCGATTTTTATAGTTGTATAAAGATTGAGATTACTACTGGATGATATTGAGTCCGGAATTTTTATGTTCTTTCTTATGCGAATGGTTAAGTAAAACATAAGCCCTATAAAAAGAAAAATATCATAAGCACAAAAAAAGTAAAAATGATAAAGTAGACAACAAATAAAATTTATTAATAAAGCAATTAATGCCACACATTGAAATACTGTAAGTTTTTTGAATTGAATTATCAAGCCATACTTTTTTATATAATCTACTTGTTCTTCTATAGTAGTTGAAGTTTTAAAAGTCATAAAACCTTGATCCTCCTAGTTACAATGAATTATAACATACATGATTGGCTCTAGAAGGTTTCACCAAATCGTCTTATGCGATATTCTGTCCTCTTATGCATGATATAAGCATTATCTATTTAACATCATATATAATCAAAATAATACATACATTCAAAAAATTGAACCGATCATTTAATTTTGGAAGTCAGTTCTTATTAATATATAATTGTCATATATGTATGTAGTGATCATGAAAATGCTCAGGACATATATAAAGAATTGAGTGGATAATTAAAGAAAACTATTTTTTGAAGCAACTTTCTGCACGTTCATTCATACAGATTAGGGGGAAAGGGTTATGTTGAATGTATTGATAATTGACGATGATTTAAAAGATTCTAAAGATCTTGAAAAGTTATGCATCCATTATTTTAATAAACGTAATATCGATTACAAGATCAGTATTGAATTAAAATTAAATGAGAATTTGGATATTTTTTCTAATGTAGACATATTATTTTTGGATGTAGAAATCGGAAATAATAATGGAATTGAATTTTCTAAAAGGCTTAGAAAAGTTTATCCAGAATTAATGATCATCATTACTTCTAAATACTCACAGTATTTGATTGATGGGTATTCTATCGATACCAAACGATATTTCTTGAAACCAATTGATGAAAATATATTTAATGAAGAAATGGAGAATGTACTAGGGGCTACATTTCAAAAATATATGGGGTTTTATGATTCTAAAATTGCACCATATAAAATTCACTATGATAAGATTCTCTATGTTGAATTTTTAAATCGTGCAACTGTACTTCACTTTTTAAATGGAGTACAAATAAAAACAAGTTATCCTTTAAAATATTGGGTTGAAAAATTAACAGAATATGGTTTTGCGCAACCTTACAAGTGTTATGTGGTAAATCTTAAATATATTTCTGGTATTAGTAAAGATGAAAGAGATCTTTTCTTATCGAACAATGAGAAAATTCCTTTGTCAAAATTTTATAAAAAGACCTTTATTGACAATTATTATAGATCTTTATTTAAATCATTATGATGTTAATATCAGTATCTTTAAATTTATTGTTTTTAACACTTTTTATTAGGTCTTTTAGTGAATTTAAAAACAATAAATTTGTCTTGCCAACATACGTAACAGTAGTTTTAATTCAGTGGTATTTAAATCAAAATGGAATGACATTTTATGGCCGATGGATTATTCTACTTTTGAATCTATGTTACATTATGTTTATGTACAAAGGTAAAATATCAAAAAAATTGATTTATTTTATTTTTGTTTATTTTATTTTTGCGATTTCAGAATTAGTATCGGTTCTACTTTTAGAAATTTTTAATGTTGTTAGTGCACCAATAGATGTACATTCATCTACATATTTAATTGTGATCTTAACAACACAGATTATTTCGTATACAATAGGATTTACATTATCAAAGTTCTATCATGATAAGAATACAATCAAGTTTACATACATTGTGTTGATTCCGATTATTTTCCTTTTAGGGATTGCTTTATGTTACAAAGATTATCGTGAAATCCTGCAGAAGAATCAAATATTCTTGAATGTTTTCTTCTTTTTAACAATTCTAATCTTCATTTCATTTTTAATTCAATATGGTTTTATTCACAATTTACAGATTAAAGAAGAATTGAAATTAGAAAAAATGGAAAATGAATTTAATGCTATAAAATTTGATATGTTGGATAGAAACTATAAATCAAATTTTAATTTCATGCATTCGTTGCTACATGAAATCACAACATTAAAAAATAGGATAGAAAAATCAGAAAATCAGGCAGAATATGCACAAAGTATAGATGCAATAGAAAAAATTGTATTGGAAAATTTTAATCAGATTTATTCCAATAATATCGCAATGTCTGTAGTTTTAAATGAATACAAAAGTAAATTAGAAAATAAACACATAAAACTTTCGATGAATCTTCCAACAGATATTTTTTCAAATATAAAATATGACGAACAAATTAATCTGTATCTATGTTTATTTGATGCAATCTTTCATAAAATTAAAGAAAATAGTGTTCTTAGTATACAAGGTTGTTCAACTAAACTACAAGATGTGATCAAAGTTGTTTTTGAAACACAAGAACAATGCGATGAGTTTGATAAACTATTCAAAGAATTTTCATATATTCAAACTTATTCATTCGAAGAAAATGGGCATTTCAATGGTCTTATTATGGATAAGAAATAGAAAAGTATATACTTAAAATGGTGCCTACATCCTCGTAGGTACTTTTTTTCTTTTCATCTGCATTGAAAAAGAATAAAATATACAAAAAAAGGAGAATCCTTATGACAGAATTTTATGAACAAGTAAAAGAGAGATTGATGCGCTACGCAAGAATCAATACAGAATCCGATCCACATAGTACAAGTGTTCCTACTACATCTTGTCAGCATGATTTAGCTAGTGTTATTTATGAAGAGCTTCAAAAAATTGGGGCTACAAATGTATATTATGATAAAGATACATGTGTGGTATATGGATCTTTAGAAGCGAATGTAAAAACGGGTAGAGCTATTGGTTTTGTGACACATATGGATACAGCTCCAGATGCGAGTGGTAAAGATGTAAAGCCTTGGGTGTTAGAAAATTATGATGGAAAGGACATTGTTTTAAATGCTGAAAAAGATATTGTGATGTCACCGTCTGTATTTCCAAATCTGAAACAATATATTGGACAGGATTTGATTTTAACCGATGGTACGACACTACTTGGAGGGGATGATAAGGCAAGTATTGCAGCTGTTATGACGTTGTTGGAATATTTAGTAAAACATCCAGAAATTAAGCATAATTTTATTTCTGTCGCATTTACACCAGATGAAGAAGTAAGTGGACTTGCTAAAGATTTAGATTTAGAACGCTTTAAATCACCAATCGCATATACGCTAGATGGAGATCATTTGGGTTGTTATATGGATGAAACATTTAATGCGAGTCTTTCAACGATTGAAATTCATGGTATTTCAGTACATACAGCTACCGCTAAGGGCATTATGAAAAATGCGGTGGATATTGGAAATGCATTCTTAAATAAATTACCGGCATTAGAAAAACCACAATATACCCAAGGAAGAGAAGGCTTTTATCATGTGGTGAGTTTTAATGGAGATTGCGAATATGCCAAGATTGAAATCAATGTTCGTGATCATGATAGTTTACAGTTTGATATTCGAAACAATACATTAAAGATGATTGTGGATATGTTAAATGAAGAGTATGGACAAGGTACTGTAAATATTACACAAAGAATTCAATATCGAAATTTAAAAGAAGTGATCGATCAAGTACCATTTATGATTCCATATTTGAAACAAGCCATTGAAAGTGTAGGATTAACCCCTCAAACAGAACCATTTAGAGGAGGAACCGATGGCTCAGCCTTATCTCATAGAGGACTTCCTTGTCCTAACTTATCAGCGGGATATGAGAATGCGCATGGACGTTTTGAATATGTTCCCATTCAATCGATGGAAAAGAATGTGGAAATCTTATTGAATCTAATTGATATATATGCGAAATGTGACTGTTAAAAAGGTCACATTTTTTGGTTGCGTACAGTTTGAATTTTTAGTATAATACACTCAGTCGCAGAGATGGTGAAATGGCAGACACGCTGTCTTCAGGCGGCAGTGCGAGAGATCGCGTGAGGGTTCAAATCCCTTTCTCTGCACCATATAAATTATGCCGACTTAGCTCAATTGGTAGAGCAACTGACTTGTAATCAGTAGGTTGTGGGTTCAATTCCTATAGTCGGCACCACTTAAACAATATACAGCCTTAATGGCTGTTTTTTATTTTCTTTCTTGTTGTATAATGAATGTAAAGAAATATGCATATCAAGGAGAAATAATAATATGAAAGAAGTATTTGAAGTGGGTCTTGATATCATTAAAAAGATACAGGAAACACAATCTGAAAAATTAGAACAAACCGGTCATTTAGTGGCCAAGGCATTTATGGATGGCCATAAGTTTTTTGTCAGTGGAAGTGGACACTCTCATACAATGGCTGAAGAGATGTATGCTCGTGCAGGTGGTTTAGCTTTTGTGGTTCCCATTTTGACAAGTGAACTTACGATGACGGAGCATCCGACCAAGAGTTCACATATTGAAAGACTTAGTGGTTATGCCAAAATTTTAGTGGACTTATATGGAGTATCATGTGGTGATGTCGTTTTGATCGCATCCAATTCTGGGCGTAATGCCTATCCAATCGAACTTGCACTTGAAGCTAAAAATCGTGGTGCACATGTAGTTGCCATCACAAGCATGAAACATACAACTGCTCAATCTTCTCGTCATTCTTGTGGAAAGAATTTGTACCAAATTGCAGATATTGTCATTGATAATTGTGGAGAAGTTGGAGATTGTGCTTTATCTATGGATGGTTTGGATGCCAAGCTTTGTCCAACATCAAGTATGGCCAATTCTTTCATTGCACAATGCATCAATGTGGCATGTGCAAAGTATTTGATCGAACACAATGTAGAAGTACCTGTTTTTTCATCTTTAAACTGTGATGGTACGGAAGAAAGAAATGACAAATTATTTAAAAAGTATACGCGTATGTATTAGAATAAGGGAGTGAGGTGCTTATGAAGAAAAGAAATTTATGGATATATATATTTGGAATCACAATCATTATTATTGGATTGATTAAATTGGATACATTGATTTCTATGGTATCTATATTATGGAATGCATGTAGAGTTTTAGTGTTTGGAGCTATGATGGCATTTGTGATCAACTTAGTTATGGCCAAAATTGAAAAGCGTTTGAATTTTATGAAGAAAGGAAAGCGTGCAACAAGTCTACTTCTTTCTTTGATTTTAATTTTTCTTTTTGTGTATTTCTTAATTACACTCGTTGTTCCTTCATTAAGTGAAGCCATTGGTGTAATTGTACAAGTATTGCCAAAGTATTTTGAAAATGCCCAGAAGTTTTTAGTGGATTTGTTTGAGAACAATCCACAGCTTGCGAATTCTATTAATAACTTGGATATTGATTGGAAAAATTTGATTCAATCCGGTATTAATGTTCTTTCAACCGGTGTTACCAATGTTGTGGGTACAACTTTTAATGTGGTAACCGTTATTGTGAATAGTGTATTTAACTTTGTGTTGATGTTTATCTTCGCAATTTATGTTTTATTAGAAAAAGAAAGATTTGTTCAATTGTATCATCGTTTAACGAATCTATATCTAAGTGAAACTGTGAAGCGTAGAATGGATAAATGCTTGCATATTATTAATCAAACATTTAGTGCTTTTATTGGTGGACAATGTATTGAGGCAACAATTCTAGGGACGCTATGTACATTGGGTATGATTATACTACGCATGCCATATCCGGCAATGATTGGAACATTAGTTGGTGTCATTAATATTATTCCGATGATTGGAGCTTATATTGGTGGGGCGATTGGTATGTTTATGGTATTTACTGTAAGTCCTATTATGTCACTTTGGTTCTTATTATATTTATGTATTCTTCAACAAATCGAAAGTAATGTGATTTATCCACATGTTGTTGGAAATTCAGTAGGATTACCAGGAATCTATGTCATGATGACTGTTGTGATTTTTGGATCTTTAGCCGGTATTCCAGGTATGTTTCTAGGAATTCCAACAATGGCAAGTGTGTATAAAATAGGTGTTTTATATCTAAGTCGAAAAGAACGTTTAAAAGAAATGAATGGATGATGAAAAGTCGTCCATTTTTTCTTATATGCATGATATAATGTTGTGGCAAAGGAGATCAGTTATGTTTGATGAAATTCATGAAGAGTGTGGTGTGTTTGGTGCATATCGCGTAGATAATGCAGCAAGTATTACGTATTATGGTTTGCATTCCTTGCAACATAGAGGGCAGGAAGCAAGTGGTATTGCCGTTTCGGATGGTGAGAATATTACTTTACAAAAAGGTAAAGGGTTGACGGTAGATGTTTTCCAAAAAGAAAAATTAGATTCTATGGTCGGAAGATTGGCTGTTGGACATGTTCGTTATAGTACAGCTGGTGGTCAGGAAAATGAAAATATTCAGCCAATTGTATCAAAGGGACATAATGGAAGTTTAGCTATCGTTCATAATGGGCAGATTGTAAATGAAAAAGAGCTTCGTATTGAACTTGAAAATGAAGGCGCGATTTTTCAAGGAACAAGTGATAGTGAAATTATTCTTCATTTGATTCAAAAACAAAAGGGCACTTTGAAAGAGCGTGTTATGAAAACCGCAAATCGTATTGAAGGGGCATTTTCTTTCTTAGTTATGAATGAGGATACTATTTATGCGGTTCGTGATCGTCATGGATTAAGACCTTTAAGTTATGCAAAAAGTAAAGATGGCTATGTGATCAGTAGTGAAACATGTGCTTTTGAAGTTATGGGAATCTATGAAAGTGTGGATTTGAAGCCAGGAGAAATCGTTGAATTCCATAAGGGCATTGTAAAACATGAATTTTATTCAACAGACACAGATCATCACATGTGTGCTATGGAATATATTTACTTCGCAAGACCAGATAGTGTGGTAGAAGGTATTAACGTACATGCTTTCCGTAAGACCACAGGATCTATTTTGGCTAGAGAAGATAAAGATTTAAAGGCTGACATCGTTATTGGTGTACCAGACTCATCTTTATCGGCGGCCATTGGTTATGCAGAAGAGGCGGGTATTCCATTTGAAACAGGTTTAGTAAAAAATAGATATGTAGGACGTACATTTATTCAGCCTACACAGGCAATGCGGGATCGTAGTGTTCGATTAAAACTAAGTCCGGTATCGAGTGTAGTTAAAGGAAAATCAATTGTTATGATTGATGATTCGATTGTACGTGGTACGACTTCAAGAAGAATTGTTCAATTATTAAAAGATGCAGGGGCTACCCAAGTTCATGTGCGTATCGCAAGTCCTGTAATCACAAGTCCATGTTTCTATGGTGTAGATACTTCTACAAAAGATCAATTGATTGGTGCTCGTATGAGTGTAGAAGAACTTCGTGAATATATTTGTGCGGATAGTTTGCGCTTTATGACGGAAGAAGAAATGAAAGAAGCCACGCATGGTGTTGGATTATGTTTGGCATGCTTTAATGGAGAATATTGTACAAAATTGTTCTCATATCAAGAAGAATTGGATAAGTAATATGACTATAAAATGTTTGGCGTTTGATTTAGATGGAACTCTACTTTTAGATGATTCAAAACGAATGGATCCAAGAACGGTGGATTCGATTCAAAGAGCAATGGAACAAGGCATGCACATTGTGATTGCGTCGGGTCGAGATAAAAATGGATGTAAATTTGTATATGAACCATTGAGATTAGAAGATGGAAATCATTTTTTGGCATTAGTGAATGGACAAGTCGTATATGATTTTGAAAATAAAGAATATGATTTGGATGATGTTTTAACACCAGAAGATGGAATTAAAATACAGAAAGTATGTAAGGAATTTGGCGTTGAGGGAATTTTTCAATGTGGATATGACTTTTATAGTTACATATCTTCATTGAATCGTGTAAAGAAAAAAGTTAAGAATGCCATTTTGGGTGAGCCTGATGATTATGGCTTGAAGGATGGTAGAGAAAATCGTAATTTTATTGATTTACCTTTTGAAGAAATTCGCTTAACACAAGATATCAATAAAGTGATTATGGTGCATACGCCAAAATTCTTTGAAAAGAATTTTGATGGAATCAAAGCGGCACTTAGTGATTATGATGTGTTGTTGGTTGGTCCGGATTGGCTTGAAATTATGCCAAAACACGTAAGTAAGGCAAGTGCATTGTGGAAGATTTGCGATAAATTAGGTATTAGTATGAATGAGGTCATGGCTTTTGGTGATGCACAAAACGATTTGAAGATGCTTCAACAAGTAGGTATTGGTGTAGCTATGGGGAATGCGATGGATGAAGCTAAGTATGCTGCCACTGTCGTTACGGACACAAATATGAATAATGGCATTGGAAAAGCAATCGATGCCCTGCTTGCGGGCAAAGAAATGGACTTACGTAAAGGCTTGTTATAGAATGGAATTAGATAAGGAGGAACCTTGTATGAAAATTGTAAATACAGAAGAATTTAACGCATTAATGAATGAAGATGCAGTTTTAGTCGACTTCTTTGCAACTTGGTGTGGACCATGTAAAATGTTGACACCTGTACTTGAATCAGTCGCAAATAAATTAGATGGAAAAGTGAAAATTGTAAAGGTGGATGTGGATGAAAGTCCAGATTTAGCTCAAAGATTTGGTATTATGTCTGTTCCAACAATGATTCTATTCAAAAAAGGACAACAAACTGCAGCATTCTCAGGATATATGCCTGAGGCAATGTTGATGCAAAATATTGAAAGTAAACTATAGGATGATTCGTCATCCTATTTTCTTTAGGGGGAAATATGTATTATATCGCATATGGAAGTAATTTAAACAAAGAAGAAATGAAGCAACGATGTAAAGATGCGAAGTTTGTATCTTTGGCAAGACTTGAAAACTATACACTTACATATCGTGGAAATCCTGGACGAGCTTATCTAACGGTAGATAAGAAAAAAGGAAATTTTGTACGAGTTGCCGTATGGGATGTGAGCAAAAATGATAAGAAGAGTTTAGATGAATATGAAGACTATCCATACTTATATGATTGTTTTGATGAAAAGGTATTATTAGAAAACAATGAAACAATCACGGGCTTTATCTACCAAATGTATGATCGTTTTCCAATATGTAAACCAAGCGATTCATATATGGAACGGTGCAAACAAGGCTATCGTGATATGGGTTGGGATGCTTCAATTTTAGATTTTTAATGAATTTTAAAGTTTAGTGTGTCATAATAAGAGGAAAATAAGGGGACTTTAAAATGAAAAATTGGAGATACTTGATTTTAAGTTTAGTTTTATCCTTGTTCATTCATTACTACGTCACAGCTGTTTTAATGGAAATTTTTGGCATGGGATGGTATCCAATTCAATTTGTTGTATGGTGTATTGAACTGGTCGTTATATATGATGCGTTGATGTTTTTTACAAAAAATTGGAATGTAAAACATCGAGTCATGTTTTTCTTTGTATATTATTTATTTTTAATAATTGCCCTATTGATACGTTATGATCAAGGTATTAGTATTATTCAATTGAATCCTTTCGCGTGTCTTAGAGAAATCTATTATGGTTCTTGGACAGAATGGATCGTATTCGCATTTAATATTGGATACTTTATGTTTATGCCATGGGTGAATGGACTATTTATTTCATCAAACAAAGAAAACTTCATTGTTTCTGTATTCATCGGTTTTCTGTGTGAATTTATGCAGTTGATCTTTCATAGAGGCGTATTTGATTTAGGGGATATTTCTCTATATGTAGTTGGAATCTTGTTGGGGATTTATGTAAAAGAAAAGTACCATGTTCATTTAAAAGAAAAGGGTGAAAAATATGACAATTAAATCCGTGGCAATATTAGGTGCTGGAGCCGTAGGTTCTTATTGTATTTATGGCTTATCAAAGTGCGATATACAATTGAGTGTCATCGCAAAAGATGAACGAAATGAGAGATTAAAAAAGAATGGTTGTTTAATCAACAATATCATTTATCATCCCGAAGTATTAACGCCTGAAGAAGCACATGGAGTAGATCTTCTCATTGTATGTTTAAAATACAATGCGTTGCAAGATGCTTTAGAAGATATTCAACAAATCGTGGATGAACATACTTTAGTCATGTCTTTAATGAATGGTGTGGATAGTGAACAAATTATTGGAAATCAAATTGGTATGCAGCATATGGTGTATTCATTGATTAAAGTTGCAAGTCATAAAGAAGGTAATGGATATGTATTTGATCCAGAAACAACGATTGGAATCGTACTCGAAGAAAATAAGGAAATCGAGGAATTGTTGAGTCAAAGTGATTTACATTATCGAACAACTTCATATATTCAGGAAGAAATATGGAGTAAGTTTCGTTTAAATGTAACGAAAAACCTACCCCAAGCTATTCTTGGTGCTGGAGTTGGATGTTACTCGGATAGTGATCATGTGAAAGCTATACAGTCTGGATTAAAAGAAGAATTAGAAGCCATAGCCAATGCGAAAGGCATAGATATGTCGAAGGCTGATCCAAGTGCTACACGTGGTAGTGCAGTGCCTAAAACAGCCAGGTATTCTACACTACAGGATTTGGATGCCAAAAGACATACCGAAATTGATATGTTTTCGGGGGCGATAATAAAGATGGGAAAAGAATTAAATATTCCAACGCCTTATAATGAATTTGTATATCATATCATCAAGGCTATGGAAGAAAAGAATGATGGTTTATTTGACTATAAATAAAGAGAAGTGAAGAATCACTTCTTTTCATTTAGTATATAGAATGTATTTTTACCTTTGCCATGTTGAGAGATTTGACCTTCTTCTTTCATTCTATTTAAAATGCGCCCACAAGTTGTTTGAGAAAGATTGAAGGTATCTTGAACATCTTTACGAGTGAATTGGGTATATGTTTTCGCAAACTCTAATATTTTGTTTTCAGGACAATCATATACAACGATATCTTCCATAATTTTAATACTCTTTTTTTGATAATTTAGATTTGGAAGAATAATTTTAAAGGCGTTTTCTGTTGTCACAAATTGAGGCTTGAATTCAGATTCTGAATACGAATCAAGAATCTTTTGAATGCCAGTACCATAAGCTTCAATGAGTTCTAACCGATAAAAGATGTTTGCGAGTTTTGGGTTTCGACAAACAGAAATACCAAGCTGAATGTCTTCTAAAGTGATTCCTTTTAATAAGCCTCCAATGGAAGTAAATTCAATCCGGTCTGTATACATACGAATGAAGGAACTTGCACTATATGAATATTCACGATGAACAATTAGGTTCAACAAAGCTTCTCTTATAGCTACTTCTGGATAATCTCTTTTATCAATTCTTTTCAATCCTGAAAAGTTGGAATGTTTTTGATTTCTAAAATCAATATAAGAATAGACTTCGTGCATTTGTTTGAATAATGAACCGGCAAATTCATTTCGATCTTGAAATTCACTTTGTTTTTCTCCATTAAAAACTGCAACTTTAATTGTGTGCTTACATTGATCCGATAAAAGTAGACCTAAATTTGTATAAAGTCCATCTTGATTTTGAATGCCTAAGTTCTTTTCTTTAAATGGGATGTTTGATTCATCAAATTCAGTCTTAGCAGAAAGAAAAGTTAAGTCTTGTTCTAGAGAACGCATTTGTTCAAAATCTTCTTGAAATATCATAAAATAGCTCCTTTTTACCCATATACTAACCAATCTAACCATTCTAATCAATAAAGAATTTGTTTTTCTTGTTGTGCATATCCCCCTTCCTGATGATAGTGAACAAGAAAAATTAGATTGACAAAGAATAAAGAAAAAATTATTATAATGATAGGGAGTGGGAATTCCCACGTTTAGATTTGTATTGGAGGTGTTGATAATGGAAACAATAAAGGATTATGTTGCACATTTGGATAACAAAAAAAGAATTACTCTTAGAGGAGCTACTTATCATTACTACAATGTGAAAGAATATGGAAATGGTTGTATAATTCTTGAACCTCGGGAATTATCAGTGCCAAAGAGCATTTCAGCTAGAACATTGGCAGATATGGATCGCGCGGTAAGTAATTTTAAGTGTGGAGATGTTTCCACGGCTATTGATTTGTCGGATTTTTCAAAGGAATAATAAATGAATTTTAATATACGAATGGGAATTCCTGAAATGCAGGAACTTTGGCAAGATTTGCAACAAAAATATCGTTCTGGTAAGATCAAAAAGAAGGAAGAGCAACTCTATAAAAAATGGGGGAAAGCTTTAAAGTTGTTGTCGGCGGATCCATTTTATCCGAGTCTTCAAACCCATGAAATAGAGCCTTTATCTAGACGTTACGGAATGAAAGTGTGGCAATCTTATTTGGAAAATAAAACAAGTGGTGCAATGAGAATGTATTGGGGTTACGGACCGGATCAGAAAGATATCACGATTATTGGATTGGAGCCACATCCGGAAGATAAGAAAAATGGCGCATACGATAGAATTTCACTGTCGGATTTGTAGAATAAATTTGAATAAGGTACTAAATATGAGTAGTTAGTCTGTGAAAATAGGTTAGCTGCTTTTTTTCTTAAAAATTCAGAATGATTCATTTCTAACCATTCTTGTCAATAAGAAAAGAAGTGATGTTACTCACTTCTTCTTAGTCTAGATTGTATAATTTCTTGTATTTTTTGATTAAATAATCTGTGTAATAGTCTGGATTGAATGGTTCACCACTTACTTCTTCTACGATTTCAGCCATCGATTTACTTGCAGCATAATGGTGTACATTTTCTTTTAACCAGTTTGTAATCTTTTCAAAATGATTTGTTAGTAGGGCTTCTTTTACATCAAATTGTTTTTCCATTGTTGCATACAATTGTGCAGCATACGCACTACCCAATGCGTATGTTGGGAAGTATCCTAAGTATCCTGTAGACCAGTGCATATCTTGTAAGACACCTTCTTTATAGTTTGTAGGACGAACACCTAAATATTCTTCGTATTTATCAGCCCATAGTTCTGGTAACTTATCATAATCTACATTGCCTTTCGCAATTTCTTTTTCGATTTCATAACGAATCATGATGTGTAATGGGTATGTCAATTCATCGGCTTCTGTACGAATCAAAGCACATTCTGTTTTATTGATCATGTTTACTAACTCGTCAACAGACACATCTTTAAATTCTGGGAATAAATTTACTAATTGATTATAGTTTGCTTGCCAGAAAGCGTGACTTCTACCAACGTGGTTTTCTAAGAAACGAGATTGCGATTCGTGTGCAGCCGAACCAACAGCTTGTGTAAGCATGGTTCCTTCAAATGCAGGATCCATTTGTAGTCCATAAAGAGCATGTCCATATTCGTGTACAGTTGAAAGGATAGCGCTCAAAAATTGGTCTGGATAATAGTGTGTAGTGATACGAGCATCGTTGCTTGAGAAGAAATCTGTGAATGGGTGTTCTGTGGTTGAAAGGTATACTTTACCAAAATCTACTTTCATGAAATCACAGATTACTTCCATAAATTTTTCTTGGCGATCCAAATCATAAGTTTCATGAAGTAAGTCATCATTGATTTGTGGTTTGTTTTGAATTTCATGAATCAATGGAACTAATTTTTCTTTCACATTATTAAAGAATGCATCATATTTTTCTTGTGTCATTCCTTTTTCGTAACGGTCTAACAATACATCATACGCATTATTTCCATTGAATTTAGGATCATATTCTAAAAGGTGTAAAGTCTCTTTCATGATGGCTTGTAAATGCGGTTTGAAATGTTCATAGTTATCTGCTTCTTTAGCTTCATGCCAAGCAAGTTCACTATCCGCTTTGACTTTGACATAGTTCGCATATACATCACTAGGAATGTTTTCAGATTGAGCTAATGCTTCAAGACGATAATCGACTTCTTTCTTTTCTAAACTTCCTTCTGGCAATGTCTTTGCGTATTCCTTGATCTTTTTGATTGTTTCTGGATCATTTTCAATGATGAATGCTTGTTTAGATAGTCTAGACAACATTTCATTTGAATAAGGAATTCCTTTCTTTGGTGCAATTGTCATTTGTTCAAAATAAATGGTTGAGAATGCCAATGAGAAGGCATCTAATGTTCTTTCGTATTCTTGATAGAATGGTTCAAATTTTAACATGGTTAAATTCCTCCTGCTTGTATTGTAACACAAAGAAAAGAATAGTCATTATATAATGAAAGCGAATTTTCAAAATGGTGATATAATACAGAAAAGGAGTATAGAGTATGGATGCAATTTTTAATCGTACAAGTGTAAGAAAATATAAAAAAGAATCTTTAAAAAAAGAAGAGATTGATTTAATTTTAAAGGCAGCATTTAGTGCTCCTAGTGCTAGAAATAGTCAGCCTTGGCAGTTTATTGTCGTTGAGAATAAAGATACATTAAAGGATTTAAGTCAAATGACACCCTATGCATCTTTTCTAAAAGATGCAGCTATGGGAATCGTGGTTTGTGCGGATAAAAATAAGAATGATAGTTTGGATTATTGTCAACAAGACTTGGCAGCGGCTACAGAGAATATGTTGGTGGAAGCGAAAAGTTTGGGTATTGGTTCATGCTGGCTGGGTGTGTATCCGAATGAAGATCGTTATTTGGCTTTAAACCAGTATTTTAAATTACCAAAAGGAATTGTTCCCATGTGGATGATTTCATTTGGATATATTGATCAAGAAGAGGTTGTAAAAGATAAGTTTGATTCTTCAAAGGTGCATTATGAAAAGTATTAATATTGTTGAGTGTAAAAATGAGGATGATTTAAAAGAAGTAGCTATTCTTGCCGAAAAGATTTGGTATGAATTTTTTCCTGGAATCATTTCAGAAGCACAGATTGATTATATGGTTGAACAGTTTCAAAGCTTTGATGCCATGCAAGACCAAGTCAAACATCAGCAGTATCATTATCATAAGGTATATGAAGGGGATGAGCTAGTCGGATATATTGGTTTGCAGAATCAGCCGGATCGTTTATTCTTGTCTAAACTGTATTTAAAGGATTTGGCTAGAGGAAAGCACTATGCATCTAAAATGTTTGAATATGTAAAGAAACAGGCAGAAAAGTATTGTTACTCATCTATTTATTTGACTTGCAACAAATATAATAAGCATAGTCTAGCTGTATATGAGAAGTTTGGTTTTCAATGGATTGATTCTGTACAGACAGATATAGGAAATGGCTTCATCATGGATGATTACATCTTGGAATATCAATTAAATCGTATCTGATTTTGAAAAACATGCGAGAATATGATATTGTCAAAGGGTGATTAAAGAGGGATGTTGAATATGGATATGAAGAAGATACAGGAGTTACCAACTCCAGAAGATTTGAAAAAGGAATTTCCTTTGCCTTATAAGGTGCAAAAAATTAAGAAACAAAGAGATCAGGAAATTGAAGATATTTTTACTGGAAAAGATGATCGTTTAATTTTAATTATTGGTCCTTGTAGTGCGGATCGTGAAGATGCGGTTTTAGACTATATGAATCGTTTGGCTGTATTACAAGAAAAAGTTAAAGATAAGATTTTTATGATTCCACGTGTCTACACAAATAAACCTCGTACAAAGGGTGTTGGATATAAGGGGATGTTGCATCAGCCAGATCCTCATTCGAAAGAGGATATGTTGAAGGGAATCATTGCGATTCGTAAACTGCATACAGAGGTTGTAACACAAACTGGTTTTACTTGTGCAGAAGAGATGTTGTATCCAGAAAATCATGCGTATTTATCGGATTTATTAGGATATGTTGCCATCGGTGCAAGAAGTGTTGAAAATCAACAACATCGTATTGTAGCGAGTGGTGTAGGAATTCCTGCGGGAATGAAAAATCCGACAGGTGGAGATCTTACAGTTATGATGAATTCTATTGTGGCGGCTCAAGCCGATCAAAGATTTGTATATCGTGGTTGGGAAGTACAGACAGATGGGAATCCACTAGCTCATGCGATTTTAAGAGGATATGTGGATAAGTTTAATCATGCACATGCGAATTATCACTATGAAGATTTAATGGAATTGATTCACTTATATGAAAAGTCAGATTTAAAGAATCCGGCATGTATTGTGGATTGTAATCACTCGAATTCAAATAAACAATATTTAGAGCAGATTCGTATTGCCAAGGATGTAATGCATTCTAGAAGTAAGTCAGAGGATATCAAAAAGCTAGTGAAGGGCTTGATGATTGAGAGTTATTTAGAGGATGGAAATCAGCCAACAGATGGTAATGTGTATGGAAAGTCAATCACAGATCCTTGTCTTGGTTGGGATAAGACAGAACAATTGATTTTAGATTTATATGAGTTGTGCGATTAGGAAGCTTCCTTTTTTGTTAGAATTTTTATTTTAAAAATAGGCAAAAATTAAATAGTCATCTATAATTAAGATGTCAATATGAGGAGGTCATACTATGAATCAACTTCTTCAAGAAAAAAGAGATGCCGAAAATTTTTTGCGGTTAATAGCCCCTAAATATGCAGCGGTTTATATTTTAGATCGAAGTACAGATACTTTTCGTGATATTTTAGCTCCAGAAGCATTTCGTGCTTTTGCCAAAGACACAAAAGGTTCCTATTCAGATGCGATGCAATTATATCGAGATCATTATGTAGCTTGTGATTATCAAGAAGTGATTGATCGAGTCTTGGACTATGATTATGTATATAATATTTTAGCTTCTGGTAATCAGGTGAATGTTGCGTATCGTAAAAAGGATGGTACCTTGATTCGTCTGAAAATTGATCGGTATTCAGATAATGATGAGAATACTTCTATATGGGTATATACAAACGAAGATAGTGAAGATGCGCTATATGGAGAGCTTGGTGAGGCTCGTTATCGCATTCGGTTTGATGATAATGAAAAGCCAGTAGAGTTTATAGGTAGTGAGAGTCTATCTGAGATGCTTTATGGATTTAAAGGTGAGACGCATATTTCGTGTTCTATGCTTTGGAATCATATGCATCCTCAAGATATTGATGTTGTTAAAGAAGAGTTTAAAAACATTCATGATACGAGGGATTCAACCGTAACATATGAGGTAGAGTATCGTTTTCAGAATAAAGACAAACAATATCGTTGGTATCGTGCCATTGGAAAGCCTGTTTTAAATGAAAGAGGAAAGATTGTAAGTGTTTGTGGATTTATTATTGATATTCATAAGCATAAGGAAAAAAAACTTCTTCAACAGCGTTTTATTTCTGGTTTGAGTCATGAATATGTCACGGTATGGGTAATCAATCATGATTTAACGGTTGAATTGTATCAACAAACAAAAAAAGGGGATCATATTGCTCAAGAAGCAATTGAAAAGTTTGCCAAAGAAAATAATTATCAAAAGAGCATGGAGAAATATGCTTCAGAATATGTTTGTGAAGAAGATCGAGAAGATTTTTTAAGAAATGTGAATTATCGTGTCGTTCGTGAACGAATCAAGACAGAAAAAGTATATACGGTTGTTTTTCAAAGAAAATTTAATGGAAAAATAGATTATTTCCAGACTTGTTTTGCGCAGATTTCAAATGAGACAGATGATTTTGTGTTGGGCTTTAAACTAGTGAATGATATTATCCAACAGGAAAAAGAACGAAATGACCGGTTAGAAGAAGAAAAACAAATTCTAGAAAGTCTAAGCTCTGACTTTACGGCTATCTATTATTTGGAAGTTAACAGTGGTAAATTTGAACCTGTTCATATTCAGGATGAAACCAATGCGAGTGAATTAATAAGAAGTTATTCAGGGTATAAAGATTTTTATGAATATGCTTATCAATATGCGATGCGTTATATTCCTAAGGAGGAACAGCCTGAGTTTTTATGGTGGTTTTCTCGTGATAATTTAAAATCTTTGTTGAAAACACAAGTGAGTCTAACGCAGAATTATCGTTGTTATCCAAATGCGCAGAATCAACAGTATTTTGAAACGAAAGTTGTTAAGGTAAGTGAAGATGAAGAGTCGTGCCACGCATTATTGGGTTTTCGTTATATTGATGATATTATCAAAAAAGAAAAAGTGACGCAGAAAAGGTTGCAGAATGCTTTAGAGGAAATAAAGAGGAGTAATGAAACGATTTCTACAATTGCGAAAAGTTATAGTTCAATTTATAAAGTTGATTTTGAAACAGATACATATGAAAGAATTTCAGGAAGTGACATTATTCCTAAAACGGGGTGTGCATCTCAAAGGATGTATGAGGTTTGCGAACAAGAGGTTGCACCGGAATATCGAAATATTATCCATCAATTTGCGAATATAGAAACATTAACTTCACGCTTTGAAAAAGAAGAGGATGTTTTAGCGGAATATCGAATGGTGGATGGCAACTGGCATAAATTGCGTATTATTGTTTCCAAAAGAGATGCGAATGGAAAAGCGATTCAAGCCATTGCGACAATTCGTTCAATTAGTGAGACAAAGCGTAAAGAATTAAATTTATTCTTTGAAGCAGAACAGGCAAAGCGAGAGGCAAAAATAAAAACGCGATTCTTACAGAGTATGTCTCATGATATGCGTACGCCATTAAATGGTATTGCGGGTATGCTTCATATGGCAGATCAAAATCCAAAGGATTTAGAGCTGCAGAAAATCACAAGAAATAAGATTCATCGATCGTTAAATTATTTGATTTCTTTGGTCAATGATGTTTTGGATATGAATGATTTAGAAAGTGATCATTTTACAGAGGAAGAAGTTGATTTTGATATTACTGAATTATTGGGTAATATTAATATTGATGGACAACAATTAGCACAAGAAAAGAATATTCAATATATTTTGGATTGGTATGAAGGTCAATTGAGTCATTCAAGGTTTAGAGGATATCCAATATATCTTTCACGAATACTATCGATAGTTGTACAAAATGCCGTTAAGTTTACACCAGAAAATGGAGAAATCCATGTATGGATGAACGAGAAATGTTTAGATGATTCGACATCGCTTTTAGAATTTAGATGCAAAGATAATGGTATCGGAATGAGTAAAGATTTTATTCAACATGCCTTTGATTTATTTGCACAAGAAGATAGTTCTAGTAGATCCACATATCAAGGTACAGGTCTTGGTTTGCCTATTGCCAAAAAGCTTGTGGAGTATATGCATGGAAATATTCAATTGGAAAGTGAAAAGGGTGTTGGAACTACGGTTTCGATTCAGATTCCTTTTAAGTTGGGAAAGCCAATTGAAAACAAAAATAATAGGCATCAACAAATATCGTTAGAAGGTTTATGTGTGCTTGTGGCAGAAGATAACGATTTGAATATGGAAATCGTTGAATATATGTTAGAACGTAATGGTATTCGGGTTGTATGTGCAAAAGATGGTCAAGAAGTAATAGATTTATTTGAAAAGAGTGAAGAAAATAAATTTGATTTTATTCTTATGGATATCATGATGCCAAAAATAAATGGTTTAGATGCGACAAGAAAGATTCGTGCATTAAAACGATTGGATGCAAAGACAATTCCAATCATTGCGATGAGTGCGAATGCATTTGTAGAAGACATAATGAATAGCAAGGTAGCAGGTATGAATATGCATTTGGCTAAGCCTTTAGATGAAACTAAATTAGTAAATGCTTTAAAACAATGCAAAAAGGATGAAAGAGTGAATTAGACATTAAAAAACATCCTCAACATGTCTAGTAGGCATACGGTGAGGATGTGCCAAACAAAGTTCCCAATGACTGCTTAGACATTAACTTTCTTTGGCTTTTTAATTATAACAGATTCATAAAACGGATATACTATTTTCACTTTATCAACCACACAATTGTAGATTAATAGATTTTCTTTTAAAAGAAGAATATTAAAAATGCAGGGCTTTCAACCCTGCATTTGCTATAACATAATATCAAAACTTGCAATACATTATATTAAAGAACATTGTCTGATAATAAAAAATCAATTAGGCCAATGTTTAAAATTCCATTTTCATCATAAAAACGTTTACGAATATCTCTTCTGACAATAATTTTTGGAAAACTATCTCCAGTAATGTTTAGTGAACGTGATTCAGAATATACTTTTTCTTCATTTTCCATTGCATAAGCGGATTGAATATAATATTTTTTCATTCCTTTTTGAATAATAAAGTCGATTTCTCTAGCTACTTTTCGATAGTTTCCTTTTTCCGTTTTAATGTTTTCGTAGACCACGCCCACGTCGATTTTAAATCCACGAATGATTAATTCATTGTATAAGATATTTTCCATAATGTGCGGCATTTCAATTTGTCGAAAGCCGGTTCTTGCATTCCGCAATCCTATATCTTCGCAATAGTATTTTTTTGGGAAATCTAAATAAGATTTTCCTTTTACATCAAACCGTAAAGCCTCTTTAAAAAGAAAAGAATCTTCTAAAAAATCAATATATTTATTAATTGTGGGAAGATAAACAATATCTTTTCCGCTGCGTTGTTGTTTGGAATTGATAGCTTTAGTGATTTTAGATGGATTTGTTAAAGAACCTACAGACGAGCATAATAAATCAATAATAGAACTTAAAATATCTTCTCTTTCAATATGTTTGCGTTCTACAATATCTCGAATATACACTTCTTTAAATAAGTTTTCTAGATATTCAATCTTGGAGGTTTCGTCTTGTTTTGTGAGTAGAAAAGGCATTCCACCATAAAACGAATAATTATCAAATGCCTCCTCTTTATCTCCACCAACAAATGAATAATATTCCGAAAAGGAGAAAGGATGAATTTTTATTTCATCACTACGACCTCTAAACTCCGTTAAGATATCATTAGAAAGCATTTTAGAATTGCTGCCAGTTACATAAATATCCAAATTCGATAGTTCTTTTAAGTCGTTTAACATATCATAGAAAGAAATTTTTTTTCCTTTTGGATTATAAGGATTATTTACTTCATCGGACATTTGTACTTCATCAATGAATAGATAATATTGTTGTGTCGTATTGTCAACAATACTATGGATTTTCTTTGAAAGTTCAATGGGGTTTCGATATTGAATGTCTTTCATCTGATCCAATTCAAAAGTGATAATTTGTTGGTTATCAATGCCGTTATCTAATAGATAATTTTTAAAAAGATGGAAAAGTAGAAACGATTTTCCGCATCTTCTCAGGCCTGTGATGACTTTGATTTGTCCGTCATGTTGACAAGCAATCAATTTTTGTAAATATAGATTTCTTTGAATTTCCATAAATCCTCCTAGTATAAAGTAATATAAAAACTCGCAATACATTATATTAAAATTATACAATTTGATAAAACTTTTATCAAACGAAATATAATATAATGCAAAAACTCGCAATACATTATATTAAAAAAAGATGTGCATTACACACATCTTAATCTTTATTTGTTTGTGCTGGGATTTCAGCCGGCTTATTTAAGATATACATAAATTCTTCACCCGTAATAGTTTCTCTTTCATATAAGAATTTGGCAAGTTCATGTAACTTCATCTTGTTGTCTTCTAGAATTTGATAAGCCTCATCATGCGCTTTTTTAATTAATGCGATGGTTGCCTCATCAATCTTAGTTGCTGTTTCATTTGAACAAGCTAAAGATGTATCACCACCCAAATATTGGTTGTTTACTGTTTCTAAAGCTGTCATACCAAATTCATCCGACATTCCGAGTCGTGTAATCATGGCTCTGGCAAGTTTCGTGGCTTGTTCAATATCGTTGCTCGCACCACTTGTGATGGAATTAAAAATTAACTCTTCAGCACAACGACCACCTGTATACACCATGATTTTTTGGAAAGCTTCTTCTTTTGATAATAGGTTTTGTTCGTTCTCTTCTACTTGCATAGTATATCCCAAAGCCCCTTTTGTACGAGGGATAATTGTGATTTTATGAACGGGAGCCGTGTTTTTACATTTAGCAGCCACTAGTGCATGTCCTATTTCATGATAAGAAACAATCATTCGTTCTCGATTTGAAATCACTGCACCCTTCTTTTGTTCACCGGCAATAACGATTTCAATGGCTTCTTCTAAGTCTTTTTGAACCACTGTTTTACGATGGTCACGAACCGCTAATAAAGCTCCTTCATTAATGATGTTGGCAAGTTCGGCACCACTTGCACCAGCACTAGCTCTTGCGATCACGTTAAAGTCAATGTTGTTAGAGCACTTGATGTCTTTGGCGTGTAATTTAAGAATGGCTTCACGACCGGCAAGATCAGGAAGTTCAACTGGAATTCTTCTGTCAAATCGACCAGGACGCGTTAAAGCAGGATCTAGTGAATCAGGACGGTTTGTGGCGGCAAGCAATACAACGCCTTTGGAACCATCAAATCCATCCATTTCGGCAAGCAATTGGTTTAATGTTTGTTCACGCTCATCATTACCATTCATGCCTGCACCATCACGTTTTTTACCAATGGTATCAATTTCATCAATAAATACAATACATGGAGCTTTTTCACGAGCTTGTTTGAATAGGTCACGCACTTTGGCAGCTCCTCTACCAACAAACATTTCTACGAATTCACTACCTGAAATCGAGAAGAATGGAACGCCAGCCTCACCCGCAACGGCTTTGGCAAGTAGTGTTTTACCTGTTCCAGGAGGACCTACTAATAAGGCTCCTTTTGGCATTTTGGCACCAATCTCTTTATATTTAGCTGGATTGTTTAAAAAGTCTACAATTTCTTGTAGGTTTTCCTTCGCTTCTTCTTGTCCTGCAACATCATTGAATGTTTTTCCCGTTTGTTCACCGACATAGACTTTGGCATTGCTCTTTCCTAGATTGCCTAGACCAAAACCAGAGCCTTGTGAAAATGACATTTGATCATCTCCGCCCATTTTCTTTTGCATACGCTTAAACATCCATGATCCAAATGCCCAGAAAATGATTAATGGTAAGAAAAAGGAAATTAGACTCGATAGAATTGGATTCATTTGTTCTTGATAGACTTGTCCAAATTTAGCTCCGGATTTATCCAAACGATTGACTAAATCTGAATCATTCATAACACCTGTTTTATAGGTTTTATCTGTTGAGTCTTTCTTTAAAGTGTAGTAAATATTGTGATCTTCAATTTGAACGGTATCAATCTTCTTTTCTTCAATCTTATTTAAGAAATCGGAGTAATTGGTTGTTTCAAGCTTAGATTGTTGAAACATAGGGAATATGATAAAGTTTAAAGCCATAATAACAATCAATATAATTGTGTAATATCTGTATAAAGGCTTCTTTTGTTTGTTCATGAGTGTTCCTCCTTAAGAAATTGATTACATTATACACCTTATTAGCACTTTCGCAAGCGGAGTGCTACACGTTCCATAATTCCACATAATTCATAAAAAAACTCACATGTACATGCCAATATATGTGAGTGTAGGAGAGATAAATGTTATTTTGAATCTAAAGTACCAAATAATCCAGTGGTAATGCTTGGATTAAGTGAAGTCGCCATTATGGTGTGAATACAGAATATATGCTTCGTGGAGGCAATCGTTTAGGAATCTACTTCAACTTATGATTCAACATGATTTTAATGTAGTAACACAAGAAGATGTATTTAAGGTCATGAATTCTAAGAGCACAAACTTATCTAAATAAAGTAAAAGATACCAATTGTATTGAACTGGTATCTTTTTTTCTATTGATAATAAAGGGCTTGGTGTAGCAATTCGATTTCTCCAGAACTAAAACTATATTTTCGAATTTTTTCATCTTTATCGATGTATTGTTGAAAAATTACTTCAAAGTTTTTGTCAGTACATTTTGCGTGGTTTAAGATATTTGGCTCATAATTAATGTCTTTTAGGAATAAGACTGCATCCATAAAGAAAATAAAGTTTAGGATTAGTTTGTTGTTTAAATCCAATTTAAGAGATTCACATATGTTTTTCGCAATTTTATATATTCTTTCGTGAATTTCGTATACATTTAAAGTGTTGAAGTATGAATTAAGTGATAGTAGATATTTATTCGTGGCTCTAGTTCCATATTCATTTAAATTCAGATTTCTTGTTAATTTATCGATGGAAGAATTTTTAACAACTAATCCAGGAGTTATTGCTAATAAATTAACGTTTGATTTTTGAATCTCTAATAAACATTCAGATATAAGCGGAAAAGATGAGAATCCTAATATATAGGTTGTCGTTTTAGTGTTCATAAATAAACTACTTGAAAGCTCAGATCGGATTTCAGAATCAACTATTAATAGAACGCCTTTTCCTTTGTCGATAGATTGAATGTATTTTGTGATAGAATCAAGGGGTTTTCTTTTACTGTTATCAAAAATGTTATATGTATAAATACAATTGTATTTATTGTGGTTATTGTATATTATTTTTAACAATTCTGAGGCTAAAAAGTTGCGTGAAACTAATAGGATGGGGATTTTTATATTGCTAAACAAAGAGAAAGAATGACTTAAAATATTTTTGATTTTAAAAGTTTGTGAGTTGTCGATTTGAATATTTAATTTTGAAGTCCTTTCTTCAATGCTATTAGCGATGTTGATTACGTTGCTATTAATACTATCTGAAGATGGAAGGTTAAAGAATAAAGAATTTTCATTGGTTTTATCAAAAATAATAGATAGGATTATATTAATGATTTTGTTTTTTGATGTGACGTCACAAATTGGAAATTTTTTTTCAAATATCTTGAAAAATGAATTGTACAATTTTCCTTTCTCAAAATTTGAATAGGATATTTCTTTAGTATAATTTTCTAGATAAAATGCGAATTGTTGTATAGCACTAGGATTCCAATCTCTATCTTTTTGAATTTGTGTTGTAGTTGTTTCAATATTTGTAGCAACACTAATATCTGTAGTTATGCCTTCATTAGGCTCAATAATAAATGAATCATTAATGTTATCGATTTGAAGAGTACTTTGGTCTTCTTGTATATCTATATATTCAGATATGATGCTTTTGTTAAGCAAAATATCAGGACTGTTTTTCTCAGATTCAAAAAATTTTCTTGATACTATATAAGATATATTTTGTTGTAAAAGGCTGATATTATCGCTGTTTGTTATAATAGTCTCTAAAAAACTTTTTGTAATTTTAATGGTTTTTTGTAGCCTTCCCGCCTCGTGCTTTATAAATGAAATGGATAAATCAATCTTTTCAATTGATGGCCGAGATTTAAATGAGGGTATTTCAACATATAATGGTGTTATTTGGGATAATTCTGAATTTTGTTCCACACATGGATATAGGAAGCAGATGATAGGTTGAAGGGTATTAGAAAAAAAATCGATTTCAAATGAGTGAAGCACATTTTTTATTTCGACAACAGTGTTTGCGTCTGATAATTGTATGGCGATAAATATTTTGCTTTCTTGTTTAACTAAATTAATGAAAGAAGGTAAATTGTTGGAAATTTTCCCGTAATCTACGTAGATCAATTGTTCTAAATCTGTTGCAAGGCCTAATTCAATGAATCTATTAAATAGTTCTTGTATAATATATTTTTTTCCAGAGCCGTTTTCACCTTTAATGATGATAGACTTAAGTATGTTTTGAGGTAAAAAGAAGATTGGCATTAATTTGTTGATTGCGTTAAATAATGAACCATCTTGACTTGATCCGATAATATGAAAAGCTTGAGCAAAAGATGATTTACTTTCTGCATGAGTATAAGAAATGTATTTTTCAAAATTGGCGTCCTTACTCAATGTATCTGGAATGTTGATAAAAGGAAACTCTCTATGTATTGTTTCTTTTGAAATAAAAATAGTGGGTTTTCCGATTTTTTTTATTAGTTTACCTTCCCTAAATAACTCGTTTAATATTCGAGAAACGTTGGTCCTGTCTTGATAAAGTGATTTTGCAATTATTGGAGCGGTACAATTTTCAAACCCATATTTTTTTTCGTGCAAATCTTTTTGAGTTGATATTATTATGTATTCTAAAATTTCGCTTTTTAAAGGCATAGTGTTTTTCTCCTTTTATCAAATTTTTATGTGACATTTTATGATTATATTGTACACAAAAACGATTATTTGTTAAATGAAAAAATACACTAATTAAATATAAAGTGTAATTAATTTGTGTAAAAGCGTTAGATAAAGGGATAATATAGTGTAACACACATAAATTGTCAAAAAAATCAGTGATTTGCTTTTGGATTCTTACACGGATATTATGTTGGTGTAGTTGAAGTCGACACAACGAACAAAATCGAATTTGATAAAAGGAAGTGAGTATGATGATTCAAGTATTGATTGCAACGCATGGAACACTTGCAGAGGGATTATGTAATGCATCTAAAGTTATTATGGGCCCTGTGGAGGGACTAGATTATATAGGTCTGACATTGGATGATAGTATTGATGATTTTACAGAAAAGGTGATTGATTTTTGTGATAAAGCTAATGATGATGTTTTACTGTTGACAGATTTGCAAGGGGCTAGTCCATTCAATGCCTCAGCAAGAGCAATCAGTCAAGTGCAAAATAAAAAAATAGTTTGTATAACTGGTGTGAATTTACCAATATTATTAGAATGTTTAATCAAAAGAGAAACAACAGATGTTGAAGATTTAGCAGATCAATTAATAGATGCAGGAAAATCAGGGATTAATAAATTATCGTTAAGTATGTATCAATGAGAGGAGTTTTAAATTATGAGTATTGTATTAGCGAGAATTGATGACCGTTTGATTCATGGACAGGTCATGACGGCGTGGGTATCATATGCTGGAGGGAAAGAAATTTTGATTGTTGATGACAAAGTTGCAAAAGATCCATTCTTAAGTGCAGTCATCACAGGTGCAGCCCCTAAACATCTTAAAGCTACAGCTGTTACAATTGAACAAGCTACAAAAGAGTTGTTAGAAAATAAAGATAATACAGAAAAAAAATATATTTTATTAGCTAAAGGGCCAGAAACTTTTGAAACTTTAATTAATAATGGAGTAGAAATTAATGAAATCAATTTAGGAGGAATGGGATCAAAACAAGGACGAAATAAATTGTATAAAAACATTGCAGCAAGCAATGATGAAAAAGTTGTATTTAAAAATTTATTGGACAGAGGAGTGAATGTTTATATTCAAGTGGTTCCAAATATGGAAAAAGTGGATTTAAACAAATATTTATAGGAGGAAGAGAAAATTATGCATATTTCAATTTTACAAGCCATTCTTATTGGTATGGTTTATTATTTGGGAGCTAATGGTACACCGTGGTTTACAGTCAATTTAGGATGGGCATTTAGACGTCCATTATTACAAGGTGTTGCTGTCGGAATTATTTTAGGAGATCCAGTAAAAGGCTGTATTGTAGGTGCTGCAATTAATGCTACATATTTAGCACAAATTACAGCAGGTGGAGCTCAGACTATGGATGAAGGATTAGCGGGTTGCGTAGGAACAGCATTAGCTATTATTTCTGGCACATCGGCTCAGGTTGCTGTTAGTTTGGCAGTTCCTATTTCATTGTTAGGAAACTTGGTTTGGATGATTTATATGACGGGAGATATCGCTATTGTACATGCAATGGATAAAGTTGTTGATTCAGGAGATGTTAAAAAGATTGTTCTTTGGAATATTATTCCTAGTCAGATTTTCAAAATGATTTTATATGTTACTCCAGTCGCAATTGCAGTTTTCAGTGGCGCTGGTGTTATTACTGGAATGTTGGATTCATTAAAAGGAACACCTGTGATTGATTGTTTGACTACTATTGGTACAATTTTACCTGCTTTAGGAATCGCTATGAACTTTAAGGCAATCTTATCTAATACAGGAAATAGAGCTTATTTATACTTTTTATTAGGATTTGTTCTATATACTTATATGAACTTACCTTTATTAGTAATTGGATTACTAGCAGTAATTATGGCATTTTTGCAAAAATCAGAAGCTATCGCTGAATAAAGGAGAAATATCATGTCAGAAAAGAAAAATTTAACTAAAAAAGATTTAGTGAAATCATATTTAATTTGGACGTTTTTTAGCCATTGTATGTATAACTATGAACGTATGCAAGCACCAGGCGTTGTTCATGCAATTGCTCCATCTCTAGCTAAATTATATGGAGAACACACAGAAGAGATGAAAGATGCATGTAAGCGTCATATGGAATTTTTTAATACAGAACCTAATCTTGGTGGATGCATTATTGGTATGACATTGGCTTTAGAAGAGCAAAAAGCTAATGGTGAAAATATTGATCCAGAAATGATTTCAAGTGTGAAAACAGGATTGATGGGTCCACTTGCAGGAGTTGGAGATACAATTTGGCAAGGAACATTGTCTCCAATTGCTTTAGGTATTATTTTAGGAATGGCTCAAGAAGGTAACTTGTTTGCTCCAATTTTATATTTAATCATAATTGGCGTTGTTTTATATGGTTTGGGTTATTGGTCTTTCATGAAAGGATATTATGGAGGACGCGAAGGAATTACCAAAATTATTAGTGGTGGTTTAATCAATGTGGTTACTGAAAAAGCAACTGTAGTAGGAGCAACAGTCTTAGGAGGTTTAGCAGCTTCATATGTAACAGTTTCTTCAGGTATGGTATTACATCTATCAAGTGGAGATTTAAACGTTCAAACTTCAGTTTTAGATAGTATCTTTAAGGGAATGTTACCTTTAGGAATCACATTATTAACAGTCGGTTTATTGAAAAAGAAAATGAATGTAAATGTAATTTTATGCATTTTGATTGTGATTGGAATTGTTGGAACATTAATTGGTTTCTTCTAAATCGATAAAAAGAATACAGGAGTAAAGTATAAAATTTCTAGTGATTAAAGAAGGAGTGAATGAAATGCGTATTATTTTAAATGGTGATGATTTTGGAAGAACTCATGAAGCAAATTTAGGTATCATGAAAGCAATGAAAGAAGGCTATGTATCTCAAACTTCGGTTATGGTTAATACGAATTATTTTGATGAAGCAGTGCGTATAGCTAAGGAAGAAGGCTTTCAAGATAAAGTGGGGCTTCATATAAATTTATTTGAAGGAACTCCGTTAACTGGCGAATATAAAAAATTAAAACAATATGCGCGTTATGATATGTTTGATTATCGTCCTGATTTTTTTCACAAATACTTTAATTTAAATGTTGATATTATTCAAAATGAGTTGGAAGCACAGATAAAAAAGTATTTATCTGGAGGTTTTACACTTATGAATATTGATTCTCATCATTGTGCGTTTTATGAAAAACCTGTAATGACTGCTTTAATACCGCTGTTAAAAAAATATGGTTTTAAATCAGTTCGATATATTGGGAATAGTTATTTCAATGGCTCAAAATTTAGAGAGTGGTATGGGAATCAGTGGATTAAAACAATGGATGAGTTAAATTTAAAGCATCCAAGTTATTCGAGTAGTGTAGCAACATTTGATAAAAATATGAAAAAGAATAATCCAGCCTTGATTAATGCAGATGCAGTAGAGGTTTATGTACATCCTGTTTTAGTTGAGGGATCATTTATTGATAATTTTACAGGAGGCACACACTTGTATGAAAGCTTTAAGAAGACAGGATTGGATAAATTTGACTTTATAACAACTGAAGAAATATAAAAAAGAAAGAAGGAATTTAAGATGGGTAGAGCAGAAACAATAGTAAGAATTAAAGAAACAGGAATTTTCGCAGTAGTTCGTGTTGAAACGATTGAACGTGGATTAGAAATTGCAGAAGGTTGTTTAAATGGTGGAGTTGATGTAATGGAAATCAGCTACACAAATTCAAATGCAGGAGATGTTATCAAAGCTATTAAAGAAAAATTTGGCGATAAGATTTGTATTGGAGCAGGAACAGTTTTAGATGCAACTACAGCTCGTTTAGCAATTATGAATGGCGCAGAATTCATGGTGGCACCAAACTTTGATCCAGATGTACAAGAAATTTGTAACTTATATCAGATTCCATACGGTCCTGGATGTACATCATATTCAGAATCATTGAATGCATTAAAGGCAGGAGCTTCGTTTATTAAAGCATTCCCTATTTCAAACTACTACGGACCAAACTTGGCTAAAGTATTCAAAGTACCATGTCCACAAATTCCAGTTTTAGCTAGTGGAGGTATTACTCCTGAAAATGTTAAGGAATGGGTAGGAAATGGAGCTGAAGCATTAGGTGTTGGAGGACTATTGACTAAAGGTTCTGCAGAAGATATTGCTAAGAATGCAAAAATGCTTCGTGACGAATTTGTAAAAGCAAAAGAGGCTAAATAATGGGAAAAATTTTAATTACACCTCGCGGTTACGCGAAATATGGTGAAGAATATAAAAAACAACTAGAAGCAGCTGGTTACGAAGTTGATTGGAATGATACGGGAAAACCAGTTCCTCGTGAAGTGTTTGTTGAAAAAGCAAAAGAAGCTGAGGGAATCATTGTTGGAGTAGATTCATGTGATCGTGAATTGCTCCTTCAATGTAAAAATCTAAAAAGTATTGTTAAATTTGGTATTGGTGTAGATAACATTGATTTGCCAACTTGCGAAGAAATGGGCATTAAAGTAGGGCGTTGTGTAGGTACAAATTCAAATGCAGTTGCAGAATTGACAGTAGGAATGATGTTTGCATGTGCTAGAGATCTAGTTAGTAACGCCATGGACGTTAAGAATCATGAATGGGTAAAACCTACTGGTTTCGAATTATACGGTAAAAAAGTAGGTATCATTGGATTTGGTAACATTGGAAAACATGTAGCTCGTATGGCAAACGGGATTGGAATGCAAGTGTATTGCTATGACGCATTCCCTGTAAAACAAGAAGTTTTAGATGAATATCATGCAACGTTTACAACAGTAGAAGATATTCTAAAAAATTGTGATTTTATTTCATTACATGTACCGTTAACAGATGAAACAAAGGATATGATTTCAACTGAAGAATTTAAAATGATGAAGAAAACCGCAGTTTTAGTAAATGCAGCACGCGGCGGAATCGTTAATGAACGTGCTATTTATGAAGCATTGAAAAATGGTGAAGTAAAAGCTATAGCTAGTGACGTTTGGACAACAGAACCACCTAGAGATGAAGATTGGATTCAAGAGTTATTAGCAATGAAGAATTTTATCTTGACAGCACATATTGCATCTCGTAGTCAAGAAGCTGAAATTAATACTGTTAAGCGATCAACCGAGGTAATGTTGGATAACTTAATGAAATAATAAATTAAAATAACTTTAGGAGATGTTTTACACACATCTCTTTTTTTAAGAAAGGGACAGAAGATGACAAATAAAGAATTAAAAGTTCATGCAAACAATATTCGTAAGAATATATTAACAGAAGTATATAGTGCCAGCTCAGGACATCCAGGAGGATCCTTGAGTGGTGCAGATATTTTAACAGAAATCTATTTTGAACAGATGGATATTAATAAAGAAAATATAGATTCAATCGATCGTGATCGTTTTGTATTAAGTAAAGGACATGCGAGCCCATTATTGTATGGAACGTTAAAAGAAAAGGGATTGTTAGAGGATGATTTAACGACATTTAGAAAGATCAATTCAAATTTACAAGGACATCCAAATATGAATGAAGTTGCAGGTGTAGATATGTCTACAGGATCTTTAGGACAAGGTATTTCTTGTGCTGTTGGTATGGCTATTGTGAATAAATTAGTAGATAAGAATAATCATCGAATCTATTGCTTATTAGGTGATGGTGAATGTGAAGAAGGTCAAGTATGGGAAGCTTGTATGGCAGCCGCTCACTATAAATTGGATAATTTATGTGCCGTTTTAGACTACAATCATTTACAGATTGATGGAAATATTGATGATGTAATTTCGCCAGAACCTTTCGCAAGTAAATTTGAATCTTTTGGATGGAACGTATTGGATGTAAATGGACATGATTTTAATGAATTAAGAAATGCGTTTGAACAAGCTAAACAAGTTAAGGATAAACCAACAATGATTATTGCCCATACAATCAAGGGTAAAGGTGTTTCTTATATGGAAAATAACTATGCATGGCATGGAGCTGCACCAAACAAAGAACAGTATGAACAGGCAATGAAGGAATTAGGGGGTCTTGAATAATGGCAAAAGAAGCAACACGTAATGCCTATGGAAAGGCTTTGGCAGAATTAGTTGTAGAAAGAGATGATGTTTTAGTATTAGATGCGGATCTTACAAAATCTACAAAGACAATCGAAGCCAAAAAGGCAAGACCGGAACATCATTTTAATATGGGAATTGCCGAAGGAAATATGATGGCAGTCGCTGCAGGTATGGCTGCAAGTAATAAGGTTGTTTATGCATCAAGTTTTGCGATGTTTGCGGCAGGACGAGCTTTTGAGCAGATTCGTAATAGTATTTGTTATCCAAACTTGAATGTAAAAGTATGTGCAACGCATGCTGGAATTACAGTTGGAGAAGATGGGGCAAGCCATCAGTGTATTGAAGACTTAGCTCTAATGCGTTCTATTCCAAATATGAAGGTGTTTGTACCATGTGATCAATATCAGGCAAAGGCTATTGTAAAGGCAGTAGCTGATATTGCAGGACCTTGTTATGTAAGACTTGGGCGTGGTGCAGTAGAAGATGTATATGATGAAAATTATAAGTTTGAATTGGGTAAAGGAAAAGTTTTAAGAGAAGGTCAGAAAGTGGCATTGGTTGCGACAGGAATGATGGTGCAAGAGGCGTTAAAAGCAGCAGATATTTTATCGAAAGAAGGAATTTTGGTTACGGTTGTAGATATGCCTTGTATCAAACCAATCGATGAAGAGTTGATTGAAGAAATCGCAAAATCCCATGAATTGATCATTACTTGTGAAGAACATAATGTATATGGAGGATTAGGAAGTGCAGTGAGTGAAGTAACTTCTAAGAAGAGTCCAGTGCGTATGGAAATGATGGGCATGCAAGATACTTTTGGAGAGAGTGGAACACCAAATGAATTGTTAGCTAAGTATGGTTTAAATGCAGATCATATTGTAGAAATGGTTAAAAATGAATACAGATAAAGTTCCTGATACAAAATTAAAGGGGATAAAGCTAATTGTAGTTGATTTAGATGGCACTTTACTAAAATCAGATAAGTCTTTGGATGATAATATTAAAGATGTAATTTCTGGTCAAGATTATAAATTTACAATTGCATCTGGAAGAAGTATGATTTTAGTAAAAAAATTCATTTCTGAACTAGATATAAAATCACCTTATATCACAAATAACGGAGCAGAAATATATCAAAACGATGCTTGTGTTAAACAATATTCAATACCGGATGATGAGGTCAGATTTATATTGAATTTGGTTCAAGAATTTGATTTGGAGTGTCATGCGAATGCAGAAAACTGTATTTATACAATGGGTAAGATCGATTTGATTTTACCTTTTAGAAAACGCTTTGAAGGTGTTTTACCAATTGTAGACAATGCTTCAATTCATGAAGTTTGTACAAATATAATCAATAAGATTATGTGTATTGATAAAGATTTAAATAAGGTACAAGAATTTGCAAACAAAATCAATCTGTATTGTGAACATGTTCATTGTGAGCGTGCAGAAGGAAATGCATTTGTGATGGTGAATCGACAAGCTTCAAAAGGAAAAGCTTTAAAGAATTTACTAGAGTTGCAACACATATCTTCAGAAGAAGTAATCGTATTTGGGGATAACTACAATGATGTAAGTATGTTTGAAACTGTTAAGTATTCTGTATGTATGGAAAATGCAGATAAAGATGTGAAAGATAAAGCTACTTTTATTTGTAAAAGTAATGATATGAATGGAGTATCTGATTTCATACAAAAATATATCAATCCAGGATGGCGTTAAGCCATCCTTTAATATGTGCAATAATAATCATGTTCATGGAGGAGATTATATGTTGCAAATAACTGGAGTGAATTTATATTTGGAAAGCATCAAATATTCTGTGGAACAAGTACCTAAAGAAAATGAAAATGTTCAAGTTTCTCGATTGTTAGAAATTGTGGATTGTACTGAAACAAAAATAAGTGTTCGCTTAAGAAAAGAGTTAAAATCCGAAAATTTAAATGCTCCTTTTTTAGATGTTTCTTCAATTGGAGAATTCTATTTGTCGGATAAAGCGGTGCGAAATTTTGATAGTATAAAGAATATGGAAGACTATGTGGAAAACCGATTGGATTTTCTAGTTGATAAAGTACAAATGGATACTTATCTATCGCAGTTGATTGCGAATGTTACAGGATCCTTTGGTAACGCGCCCGTTGTGATTCTATCGGAATAACGCAATTATTTCTTGATACAAAAAAACAATGCTCTAACTCATGAGCATTGTTCAAGTTAATACAGAATATAAAAGTCATTCTCATAATAATCAAGTGGAATCTCTTTTTCAGTAATTGAATCAATTTGAATACGATCAATATTTTGAAGAGATAAAATGACTTTATCAATGTTTTCCAAGCTTCCCTGAAGTTGTGCTGTAACACTGCCATCATCATTATTTTTGGCATAACCTGTAATACCTAATGGCATGGCATGGATTTGTACTTCAAAACGAAAGCCTATATTTTGAACATTTCCTTCAAAATGAAACTCTTTGCGAATTGTCCCTGGTGGCAATTCTCTTTTTATTTTCTCTTTCTTTTTAAAAAATTTAAACATAATTAGTATCCTATTCCATATATATTATAAGGTCTTATCATAGAAAATTCTAATATAGTTATTTATAAGATAACCAGAAATTTTCTCTATGGTATACTTATAAGGATAGCGAGTCTATCTAAGAAAGTAAGTTTTACACAGGTATTAAAAAGTAACACATTAAATGTGGTAAAAAATTTTTGATTATCAAGAAAATTACCACATTAAAAAGGCGTGATTTTTTGCGTAAGCGTATACAATTTATGCTATTTTTTTAGTGTAAGGTGATGAGGTGGGTATGAAAGAAGCAAAAAAACAATACTATAATACAGAAATACTAAATTGTCTTATTGATGGAGATGTTGTATCAACGCAGCAAATTGCAGATGCGGTTGGTATGTCTGAAAAATCTATCAGAAATAAAATTTTTGATATTAATGAATATCTTCAAGAGAACGATATGGGTATCATTCAGAAAAAGCCTCGTGTTGGAATGTGGTTAGAATGTACGGAGGAGCAGAAACAAAAATTACAGTCGGTTTTAATGAATCGAAATACGGTAGTTGTCAAAGATGATGATAACGATCGTGTAATGGAGCTTTTAAAAATATTTTTTAAGTTAAGACCATGGGAAACAATTACTACACAAAGACTAACGGAAGAATTGTATTTGAGTGCACCTACCGTGTTGAAGATTATTCGCGAATGTGAAAAATGGTTAGCTCCATATAAAGTGAAAATTGCTAATGAAAAGAATAGAGGTTATCGCTTAGATTGTAATGAGAATGAATATCGTGTCGCAATGAAGGATTTTATCATGAGTGATTTTGATAACGAAAAAATCAAATCTAACATGGATTATTTTTTCTATAACATGGATACGAAGTTGGTTCAAAAATCAATCATTGAAACTGAAAACGAATGGAATTATCGATTTACCGATGAGTCATTCTATGAAATCTTTATTTATTGTTGTATTGCATATCAGCGTAGAGAGATTGAATCGCCAAAGGTTGAAGATCGAGGAGAAATTCAAATTCTTCAAAAATACAATGAATATCCATTCACGGTGGCAATATTTAAGAAGTTACAGGAAAAACTACATGTACTCTTTTCAAATGAAGAAGTGTTATTTTTAGCTATTCAAATGATGTGTTCAAAATTCATTGGTATTTCAGCTGTAGATGAAACACTTGAACAGGTACAGAAATATGACAATAAATTAATTGAATTTGTAGATATGTCGCTTCATGTTGTTGGAAATATTTTGGATGTTGATTTATCGCAGGATGAAAAACTAAAGGAAAGTTTGATTATACATTTAAGACCAACGATATTTAGAATTCGTCATGGTTTATCTCAAACAAATTCATTAGTACATTTCATCAAGTCTGAATATAAAACGGTATTTAGAGCTACGATGTCCATAAGTATTATGTTTGAAGAATATTATGGCCTTCAATTAACAGAGGATGAAGTAGGTTACATTGTTCTCTATATACAATCAGCACTTGAAAGAATCAAACGTCATTTCAATGTATTATTAATTGCTGATTTTTCAAGAGGACATGCACAACTATTGACAGAACGATTAAAAAAATCAATTTCAGAAATCAAAGAGATTCGTGTTATGAGCACGCATGACTTTAAATTATATGGGGATAAAACAAGCGATGTGATTATCACGCAAAAGGAATTGGATGTAAAGGATTCTCGGATTATTGTGATTCCAAACTTACTTAGTGATAGTGGGATCGTAAGTCTAAGAGAACAAATTAATGTGGTACTAAAAAGTAGAGATGAAAAAGTAACATCATTTTCTCCAGAGTGTTATCCATTATTGGATCCTGATTTGATTTTTGTACATCAAAAGTATGAAGATAAAGAATCACTATTAAGTTTTATGTCATCGGCAATGGCAAAGCGTGGATATGTTTCAACAAATTTCTTTGAAACAGTAATGGAAAGAGAAAAAGCCACAACAACTTCGATTGGAAACAATATTAGTGTAACGCATGGTGCACAAAGCGAAGTGATTGAACCTAAATTATCAATTGCCGTATTAGATAAACCAATACGCTGGAATGATGACGAAGTTGATCTTGTATTCTTGTTAGGATTTAAAATGACAACTCCAGAAGAAATCAAAAGAATCCAGTGTTTCTATAAGGAATATATTTCAATTATAGAAAGAGAAGAAAATTTGAAAAAAATTAAATCAATGAAATCAAACATAGATTTATATAAATTTTTAATTCAATAGGAGGTAGAAGGAAATGGAATTAAAAGACGTATTAGATGAAAGAATTATCGATTTAAACATGGAGGCAAAAAATAAGGACGAAGCAATTCGTCACTTGGCTGCCAAATTAAAAGATGCCAATTATATTGGAGATGTTGATGAATTCGTAAAAGATATCTATCTTCGTGAATCAGAAGGTGTTACTGGTATTGGAAACTTTGTTGCGATTCCACATGGAAAAAGTGATTCTGTAACACAGGTAGGAATTGCGATTGGTAAATTAAACAATGAAATCGAGTGGGAAACATTAGATGGCCAAGGCGTAAAACTTATTTTCTTATTTGCCGTAAGCAATGATCATGAATACGCAAGAAATCATATGAAGTTATTGGCACAGATTGCTGGTAAATTAGGAAATGATGAAAACATCGAAAAATTATTAAACGCAAAAACAGTAGAAGAACTAAAAGAAGTATTTAACTAATTGGTATATGATGAAGCAGATCTTGTGGGTCTGCTTTTTTTGTGATTAACAAATAAAAGTTACCACAATTAAATCCGGAAATTTAATACGGACATTTGAAAAAGTACCACATTAAAAAGTCTTTCCATTTTATTTTCCGGAATAAATTACCACAATAAAATGCCCTCTATTAATGTGTAAGAAAGCGCTTTCCGTTGTATCATTTAGACAGTTAAAGAGAGGACATAAGTCCTAAAGAAAGGAGATAGTAATATGAAAATTGTTGCCGTTGCTGCTTGTACATCAGGTATTGCGCACACTTATATTGCTAAAGAAAAATTGATCCGTGCCGCTGAAGCATTAGGACACGAGATTCACGTGGAAACACAAGGTACTATTGGAACTGAAGATGAATTAACTCCAGAACAAATCCAAGAAGCGGATGTTGTTATTCTTGCAGTTGATATTCAGATCACTGGTACAGAACGTTTCAAAGACAAAAAGGTTGTTAAAGTTGGAACTAGCTTAGTAACTAAAGCGCCTAAACAATTGCTTGAAAAAGTAGAGGCAGAATTAAACAAAACTAAATAAGCTTAATAATAAAAAAGGAGAGTAAAAAATGAAAAAAGCATTAGGAGAAATTAAAAAGCACTTGCTAACAGCGATTTCATACATGTTGCCACTAGTTGTTGCATCAGGTTTGTTAATTGCCGTTGGTAACTTAATGGGAGGAGAAGTTGTAACAGATCTTAGTAAGATGACTGTTCCTAGCGCATTCACTTCACTTGGTGTTCTAGGTATGGGATTATTACCATCATTCATTGGTGGATACATTTCTTATTCTATCGCTGACCGTCCAGGTATTGCCCCAGGTTTCTTAATGGGTCAAATCGCATCATTCTTAGGAGCAGGATTCCTTGGAGGAATGATTGGTGGTTTCGTTGCTGGTTATATTGCATTAGCTATTCGTAAATATGTAAAAGTTCCTAAATGGGCTGAAGCTTTAATGCCAATGATGATTATCCCAACATTAACAGCTATGATTGGTGGATTATTAATGTACTTCGTATTAGGTGGACCAATCACTGCTATGACTAACGGATTGAATAACTTCGTAACTGGATTAGATCAATCTCAAAAAACATTGTACGGATTCATTATCGGATTCATCGGATGTATTGATTTTGGTGGAGCAATTAGTAAAGTTCCTAACTTAATTTGTGATGGTTTATTATTGGATGGAATTACAGAACCAGAAGCAATCAAAGTATTAGCTGCTATGGTACCTCCAATTGGTGTAACTTTTGGATGGTGGTTATCAAAATTATTGAAGAAGAGAATCTTTACAGCTCAAGAAGAAGATGCAATCAAAGTTGCATTCCCAATGGGATTATGTATGATTTCTGAAGGTGTTATCCCTATCGCAATGAACGATTTAGTTCGTACAGTAGTTTCAACTTCAATTGGATGTGGTGTATGTGGAGCAATAAGCTTTACGTTCGGTGTTGGATCTAAAGTTCCATCAGGTGGAGTATTCGTAATTCCAGCAATGTCAAATCCATTTATTGCAGTAGTTGCATTATTAGCAGGAAGCTGTGTAACAGCAATCTTATTAAATGTATTGAAGAAAAAATTAACTGATGAAGAATACGCTGGCGGATCTGTTGAAGAAGAAGAAGCTGAAGTAGATTTATCAGGAATCTCATTCGAATAAAAAATTTAAGTTTAAGAAGAAGGATAAAAAATATGTATGTTTCAATGAAAGGAATGCTTGAAAGAGCAAACCAAGGAAACTACGCAGTGATGGCTATAAATTGTTTTAACATCGAAACGACTCGTGCATGCATTGAAGCTGCACAGTCGCTTCGAGCACCAATCATTATTAACATTGTGCAAGAACACATGGTCAATCATTGTGATAGTGATTTAATTGCTCCAATTGTAAAGAAATTGGCAAATAGAGCAAGTGTGGAAGTTGCACTTAACTTCGATCATGGGCAAGAGGTGCCTTTACTAAAGAAGGCGTTGCACGATGGATATTCAAGTGTAATGGTAGATGCTTCCAGATATGATTTGGAAGGTAACATTAAAATGACTCGTGAAATTGTTGAGTTTGCTCAAGAATTTGACGCATCAGTTGAAGGCGAAATAGGATGCATGGGAGCCACTGAAGGAGAAGAATTCACTAGTGATCAGATGAAAACGAATCCTCAGCAAGCATTACGATTTGCACAAGAAACAGGTATTGATGCATTAGCTGTATCATATGGATCAAGTCATGGAAATTATCCTGAAGGATATGTTCCAAAATTTGATTTTGAAAGATTAAAAGAAATTAAAGAACTTACAAAAATGCCACTTGTATTACATGGTGGATCTGGTTCAGGTGATGAAAACATCTTGAAATCAGTAAAATATGGAATCAACAAAATTAATGTTGGTTGCGACTTTATGAATGCGAATACAGAAGCAATCAAAAAACACTTGGCAGCAGATCCAGACATCAATTTTTGGGTTATGATGCACCAGGTTGAAAAAGAAAGTCAAGAATTAGTTAAACACTATATCCGCTTATCCGGATCAGAAGGAAAATCTTTATAGTTTATATAGGAGGTAACATATTATGTTAATGAACATGAAAGATTTGCTAACAGTAGCACAAAAGAACCACTTTGCAGTACCTGCATTCAACATTGGATCTGACCAATTGTTAAAAGCAGTTATGAAGACTGTGAAAGAATTGAAATCACCAGTTATTTTGGAGATGAGTCCAGATGAATTCAATTTCGTAGGATATGCTCAAATTCAAGCTATGCTTTACGAAGCAGCTCATACAGATGTTCCTGTATGTATTCACTTAGACCATGGTGATTCATATGAAACTGTAGTACGTGCCATCCAAGCAGGTATGACATCAGTAATGATTGATGCATCTAAACTTCCTTACGAAGAAAACGTTGCTATTACTAAAAAAGTTGTTGAAACAGCTCACATTGCAAACGTTTCAGTAGAATCAGAATTAGGTACAATTGGTACAACAGGTAACTCTATTGAAGGTGGAACAGAAGGTGTTATCTACACAGTTCCTGAAGAAGCAAAACAATTCATTGAAGATACAGGAATTGATACATTCGCATGTGCTATTGGTACAGCTCATGGTATCTATCCAAAAGATATGAAACCAAAATTACGTATTGATATCTTAAAAGACATCACTGACCAAGTTTCAGTACCATTAGTATTACATGGTGGATCATCAAATAAAGATGAAGAAATCGCTGAAGCAGTTAAGAACGGTATCTGCAAAATCAATATTTCAAGTGATATTAAAGTTGCATTCTACGAACAAGCACGTAAAACATTAAATGAAAATCCAGGATACAGAGAACCATTAGAAATCTATCCTGCAGCTATGGAAGCATGTGGAAAAGTATGTGCTGACAAAATTAGATTATTTAACTCTCAAGACAAAGTTAAATGTTATTACGAATAATAGTAAAGTAGCAGAAAATTACATATAAAAGGAAACCTTGAGTTTCCTTTTTCTATAGAATGGAGAATATAAAATGAAATATGCAGTCGCAATTGATATTGGAGGAACCAATACACGAGTAGCGTTGATTGATGAAAAATATAAAATTGAGGAAAGAGCACAATTCTCTACGGATGCCGACAATCCAGAGGTTACCCTATTTAAAATTAAACAAGCCATCGATAGCTTTGATAAAGAAATTGTTGGAGTAGGAATGTCATGCCCAGGTCCATTGGATTTGATTGAAGGAAAAATTTTAACTACACCAAATCTACATGGAGAGTGGCATGGACTTTGTATCACAAAAGAATTAGAAAAATTGATTCATAAACCTGTCTATTTAGAAAATGATGCAAATCTTGCAGCTCTTGCAGAAGCTATAATTGGGGAAGGAAAAAAGCATAATATTGTTCAATACTTAACTGTTTCCACAGGACTTGGATCAGGACTTGTTATTAATAAAAAAGTATTCCAAGGAGCTCATGGATTTGCGAATGAAGTTGCCAATGTATGTTTATGGAATAATGGACCAAGTCACGGAAGCATTTATCCAGGCGGAGTAGAAGCTATCTGTAGTGGAACTGCCATCGAACAACGTGCAGAAAAAGCAGGCTTAATTGTAGCTCATGCAGGAGAAGTAAATGATTTAGCTTTAAAAGGAAATTTAGAAGCACAAAAGATTATGGACGATGCTAAATTGTATTTGGCAAACTTTATTGCCGGTATTCAAGCATTTATTGATCCAGAAATCGTAATTCTTGGTGGATCTGTAGCTTTAAAGATTCCTGGATTTGTAGAAGAAGTTGAAAGTTTAGTGAAGACAAAGGTATATCCAGTAGTTGAACCATTAGTAAAAGTAAGAAAATCAACCCTAAATGAAGATAGCGGACTATTAGGAGCTGCTTGTTTAGCATTTAATAGTTAATACACAACAAAATGACCGATATTCAGTGGGAGTGAAATATCGGTCATTTTGTTTTATATAGAAACAGATAACTACGATTAGGATATTTTAATGTAAGTATATTGTTGGAATAGGAGAAATAAATACATGATAGTAATCTGTTGCTGCCAAATAATTGAATTATCTTTGGACGCGGCCTGAACCGTCTCCTCCAGCTAATTGCAACACTTCGTCCATACTCACTATGTTGAAATCACCTTCGATAGAGTGTTTTAAACAACTTGCAGCTACCGAAAATTCGATTATTGACTTTGCATCCTATCCTTCTAGACTTGTTGCAACCAATCCAGCACCAAAGCTATCTCCACCACCGACTCTGTCTACAATCTGCATCTTGTATTTATTTGAGAAATAGTAATCTTTTCTATCATACAACATAGCGGACCAGTTGTTGATATTGGCATTGATAGACTCTCTTAATGTGATAGCTACTTCCTTATATCCTTCGCGATTCCAATAGGATATCCATATTTAATAATAGGTCGCTCTTTTTAATATCTTTCAACGTAAATTTATGTCTTTGGGCAATATCTTCAATAAGTGTAATTTCTTGTCCATCGACATTACATATAGTCCCTTTTTCTAGAGGACATGATGCAACAGCTACCAAGTCGTTAAAATGAATCTTATAAATTTTTGCACCATTTCTACCTGTCTATATTTTAAATGTTAGATGTAAGTACTTACACAGAACAACCCTGTTTTTTGAATAAATCAATAGAAACATTTAAAAAGCTTACAAATAAGTATGTTTCATATCTGTTTTTTGATAAAATGTAGAAAAAGAGATAATACCCCTTAAATACAAGTGTGAAAACGATTCCGAAAAAACTTGACTTATGAAATGTGAGGGACTACAACAAGAAATATGATGTAAGTACTTGCAATTCTCAGTGCGTTGGAATAGGGTTATGGAGAGTATCCTTATGATAAGGAAAACTTAACTGAAATTGTTAAGGGTATCTCTTACAACAATGCCGTTCGTTATTTTGGATTTGATTTATAGTAGTTAATGAAAAAGGGAACTTTATTCAAGGTTCTCTTCTTTTTCGTAATAATGAACATATGGAGTTAATTATGTTGATAAGTGAAGTAATATCATAAGGATGGTACTGTATTTGATAAAGTTAATTACATTTGTGTTGTAAAACTTGAAATGGCAAGAACCTTGAACAACTGCAATTTCAAGCTTTAATAATATTGGGGAGCAAAATATGGCTGGAACAGCAGGATGTACTCCCCAATATGAATGTTGCTTAAGACTCTATTGTTTTCCAGCAGCGCTCTTTCATAAATGCTGTAATTACTGCGATGTCTTCACCTTCGTAGTATTTTACCAGCAACCGCTTGAATTCAGGTACTTCTTTTTCAGGAATTACTAGAAAGCCACCGCCATGTGAAATAAGATAATGGTTTGCAAAAATAACAGAAGCACGTTTATTACCATCCAAAAATATTTGAGTTTTCATGCAGTAAAGGTACAGTTTGATGGAGATATTAATGGGTTCATCATCTTCCCCGGCAATCTTTTGTATTTTGTCTTTTACATCCAGCTCATTCGGCAAAGGTGGAACATAAGATGAGCCTCCAATGGTAACTGGGACACCTCGAATACGACCACCTTCGGCGAAAAAGCCTTCATTTACAATTCTTGCAATATGACTGAGCATATAATAATCGGAACGGCTGGCAACTACATCGCGGTCCAAAATAAACTCCCATGCATGCTTCAGATTTAAAATCTTCTGCACATCGGTAGCGGTCATGCCGGAAACCTTTCCGTTTTCTATGATTTCCTCTATCTGTGGAAAGGACGTTGCGACACCTTCCAAAACAGCCTGATCATAGATGTTCATCTTCATATTGGCACGTGCGAATGCAATGTTGTTTACGATATTAATAGAAAGTTCGTCTTCAGAATATCCGGCTTCAGCAAGTTGTTTTTCAATGCTTCGGAGTGATTTTCTGATTTCACGAATTTCTCTTGCATTTCGAAGAAGCAAATTATACAGTTCTTCAGTATACGCACCCACGTAAGTTGATGTCTGCTTGCCAGCAACACGTTTTCTTACATAGAGGTATTTTTTCGCACCACGTTCTTTGATTTCAGGTGTTCCATCGTATGGCATCAAATTAAGCCTAGCGTGAAGATCGGCGCGACTTCTGAGCAATTCTAGTATTTCACTATATTGTACGGGCATGATTTCTCCTCCTTATAGGGAACAATTATTACAATTATAATTGGGGAGCATTGTTAAGAATGTAAGGACATAAATGCTCCCCAAAACTATAAATTCAAGACATAGTATGTTCAAATCGCACTATATTCAAATAAAAAGGATTCCTCTGTCATCGTAGACAGAAGCACCGGTATTATTTCCACAGTGGTTCTCTCAATCAGGCCTCATTATGACAGCGTTAGCACTATCGATTTTTTCTGTAAATTTTTTTATCTGCCTTTATATTTCCTGCTGGATTAGTACGGATATAGATGCTATTAACTTAAGTAAGTAAAAAGACTTAAAAGTAGCAAACCAAATTAAAAGTACAAAAAATAGGTGTCAGCTGGGGATACGTTTTTTGAAAGTATCATAATTTTAAAAAATGACACTTTTTCTTTTGAAAAGAAATCAAAATGAGTCAAGTCTGACTCAAAATGGGGTAAAAAAGCATAAAAAGGTGTCAAAATCAGAAATTTTGAACCAAAACACATTAAAAAAGCAGTAAAATGAGTCAAAATCTGAAATTATGACACTTTTCTAATTCTGAGTGTATTGATAAAAAATTGTTGTGTGAACTAAAGATATTTTAAAGTTTCCCCTAGAAAAATGTAATTTTTTTCAAATATTCCCATAGAAAAGTGTTAAATACAGTGGAATATTCCCCTAGAAAAATGTAAAATCAGATTAAAGGAGGAAGATTCTATGTATCGATATATATATAATGATTTAGTCGAATGGAAAAATAGTAGCTACCGTAAACCTTTGATTTTAAATGGTGCAAGACAAACGGGAAAGACTTGGATTTTAAATGAATTTGGAAAAAAAGAATATAAAAATGTAGTGTATATTAATTGTGACAATAATAATGAGATGAAAGAAATGTTCTATGATTTTGATGTGAATCGTTTGATCTTAAGCTTTTCAGCTCTTACAAATACGCGAATTGAAAAAGAAAATACATTGATTATTTTAGATGAAATACAGGAATGTCCATTAGGATTAACGGCATTGAAATATTTCCAAGAAGAAGCCTTTGAATATCATATTGTTGTGGCAGGAAGCTTATTAGGCATTACTTTGCATCAATCTACAGGATTTCCAGTGGGAAAAGTGGATCAATTAACGTTATATCCCATGTCATTTAAAGAATTCTTGTTGGCTTTAAATGAAGATATATTGGTAGAACAGATGGAACATCATAATTGGAAAGAGATGGATGTGTTCCATGAAAAGTTAAAGAATTATTTAAGGCAATATTATTATGTTGGTGGTATGCCTGAAGTTGTTAAATATTATGCTCAAACCAAGGAAATATTTCATGTTCGCGAAATACAAAATAGAATCCTATTAAACTATCGACAAGATTTTTCAAAACATATACCAGGAAATTTATTGACAAAAGTAAATTTAGTGTGGGATTCTGTTCCTGCACAATTGGCAAAGGAAAACAAAAAATTTATATATGGAATGCTAAAAAAGGGTGGGCGTGCAAAAGAGTTTGAAGATGCGATTCAATGGCTTGTGGATGCAGGCTTGGTGTTTAGGGTAAATCGCATAAATAAAGTATGTATGCCACTTAAGTTTTATGAGGAGTTCAATGCGTTTAAACTTTACTTACTTGATTTAGGACTTCTTGGTGCAATGGTGGATGCTCCCGCAAAAAACATTTTAATAGGAGATAATGTATTTAAAGAATATAAGGGTGCTTTTACGGAGCAATATGTTGCTCAACAAATAGTGGCTTGTAATGTAACTCCAAAATACTATAATAATGAAAATTCAACAAATGAAATTGACTTTGTAGTTCAATTAGGAAATGTATATCCAATTGAAGTTAAGGCAGAAGAGAATTTAAAATCAAAAAGTATGAATACATTGTTAAATGAGAATGAGGATATGGAAGGGTGGAAATTTTCAATGTCTACATATCGTACATTTAAACAAGTTGTAAATATTCCATTGTATGATGTGGATGAATGGATATTAATGTATAAAGAAAAGATGTTGGAAATTTAAACCAACATCTTTTGTGTTTTATCTGTTTTTTTTGATGTATTCATTTACGCTTTGTTTGACAATATTGAAGTTGACTTCACCATATTGTAGCAGGGCATTATGGAAGTCTACATTGTCAAATTTTGAGTTTAATCTAGATTTGGCTGTACTCTTTAAGTCTACAATTTGAAGATATCCGTAATAGTAAGATAAGAATACAGTTGGATTGTCTGCCAATTGATTGTAAATACTTTCTAATCCTTCTGAACTAAACATATCGCCATATTCATTCTTGAAATCATTGAGTGACATACCATCATAATGAATGCTGATATCCATTAAAACAATATATAGATTAGTAAGAATATTGTTTAAGTTATAGGCTTCTAATAGATCTTCATTATTATCTAAATAATGTAAAGACATGCTTTCCATATAAGTAGCCCATCCTTCTGACATACCTAGATTGTTGTAGAAGAATTGGATTGGGTATTTTAAATGTTCCTTATTGTATTGCGCTTGATACATATGCCCGGCAATACCTTCATGAGCTAATGTTTGATAAAGTGTTAAACTTGATGGATCATCGCCATAATCACGTTTGTTGTAGCGCATTTGATAGTTTTGTGAATAATCCAAGGCTGGTGTAATAAAGTAGGCAACAATTCCGCTGACAGATTGATCTTCTGGTAGTGCCTTTAAATCATATTTCATGGTTTTTACTTCTGGAAAATCCTTTTTATAGTTCTTTTGAAGGCTTTCTAGAATTTGATTTACATCCGTAAAATCCGTTGAAACCGAATCGAGTTCATACGCAATCATTGGATTGGCTTTATATAACTTTTGGAATTTAGTGATAGCCGAATTGATTGCGGATTGTGTATTCTTTTTGATGGTTGAAATAGAATCGGTAGAACTTGTCGCATTTTCAACTAATACTTCATAGTATTTCTTACCATTCTTATAGTTCGACAACCCTTGTAAAGGTTGTACTTTGGATTGAAGAGAGGTCAATGTATCTAACATAGCCTGATAACTAGGAAAGAAACTTATATCCATAGCTTCTTTGACTTGTGCTTTATAAGATGTTGTTTTTTCTTCATCTAGATTTAAAGCATCAATCGCATTATATAATGCACTTGTGATTGAACTATTCTCTTTATTATTGATGACATCTTGAATATCTTGAATAACAGAATCATAGTCAAACTGTAATGTATTCTTATCTGCTTGTTTTTTTGTATATTCCAATACATCATTTGTATAGCGAGGCACATCGTTGATGAGTGTAATCAAATCTTGAATGTCTTTTTCACTTCGTAAAATGTATTCAGAAAAAACAGAAATCAAACTTTGGTGAAGTCCACTCATTGTGCTCCAACAATTGTTTAAATATTGAAATTTCTTGTTCTCTGCTTTTAAACTCAATTCATTCTCATACTTTAATTCATCATAGATGGTTTGTTGCGTCTTGTCTAAAGTATTGCGATTAAACTTGTTTAATTCTTTTTGATCTTCTTTGATTTCTTCAGTATTGTCTGTATAAAATTCACCAAGACTTACATCTACATTATTAATATCAATACCATAGTCTTCTGGATGTTCGAAGAATTGGTGCATCGTTGTATAGTCGTTTTCGGCATATTCAACTACCAATTGGTTTGTGTATTTTGTGAAGCCCTTGTTTTCTTTAGCTGCAAACGTATTATCTTGCATTGTAGTTGAACCACATGCAGTGAGTGATAATACGGTAAAGCTAATAAATAGTTTTTTGAATGTATTTTTCATTAGAATCCCCTTGTTTTCAAAAAAAGGACTGATTATTCATCAGCCCATGTAATTTTCTTATTCTTAACACCTGCAATAGATGCCAACGCTAAAAGGTCATATCCCTTTTCGACAATATATGCATGCCCTTTTTGGAAAGCTTTTTCAATCACCATGCCAACACCAACAATTTCAGCTTGTGCCTGCGCAATTAAGTTTTCTGTTCCTTTGAATGCTTCACCATTTGCCAAGAAATCATCAATGAATAAAACTTTATCGCCTTTTTTTAAGTATTCTTTTTCAATACAAATTGGATATGTCTTATTCTTTGTGAAAGAGAAGACTTCCGCAAAAGCAGGATCAATCATTGTGCTTGGTTGTGTTTTCTTGATGAAAATCAATGGCACATTCAAACGGATGGCTGTCGCATAGGCTGGGGCAATACCACTAGATTCAATGGTTACTACTTTTGTGATGCCTTTGTCTTTAAAGTGTTCATAAAATTCATTTCCCATTTCATCTACTAAAGAACAATCAATTTGGTGATTTAAAAAAGCATCTACCTTTAATACCTCATCATTGATAAAATGTCCTCTAGTCTCGATTGCGTTTTTCAGTGCTTTCATGTTGGTTTCCTTCCTCTTTTCGTTTTATTTGTACAATAGTTTGTCCGATACGATGATTTTTTACTTCCTTAACATATACATCCATTAAGTCTAGACTGACTTTAAAATGTGAACCTTCATCAGGAATTTGTCCATAATGATTTAGGATGTATCCACCAAACGTATCACAATCCTCATCTTCTAATGAAATGCCTAAAGCTTTTTCGACATCTTCAATGTCAGCTTGGCCATAGATTCTAAATTGATCTGCATCAATTTGTTGGATTGGATCTGGTTCATTGATATCATCATCTTCTTGGATTTCACCAAGAAGGGTTTCAATAATATCGTGTAAAGTCACGATACCGGTCATTCCTCCGTATTCATCAAGTAAAACCGCAAAGTATACTTTTTTAATTTTCATTTCCTTCAATAGAACATCAGCCTTCATATTTTGTGAAATAAAGAAAGGCTGATCCATTGCTTTATTGATGACATTATCTTGTTCAATCGAATCTAAACGGAAATAATCACGTGTATCTAGAATACCTACGACATCATCATTATCCTCGTCACATACAGGGTATAATGTGTGACGATTTTCTAGAATGGTTTTTTTCCATGTTTCTTTATCATCATTTAGATATAGACAAACAACTTCACTTCGATGTGTGCAAATTTCTTCAACAGGCGTATCATCAAATTCGAATAAGTTTTCGATAAATTCTTTTTGACTTGGTTCTACTCCACCACCGTTGATTACTTCATAAATATCTTCTTCGGAATAATCTTCTTGTTCTTTTTCTACTTGGAAACGTAAGAAGAAAGTAAACGGTGTAAATAAGGATTGAATACCTTTCGCAATAGACATAAATGTTTTTTCAAACTTGTCTAAATGAGCATTCGCAAATTTTCTTGGTAATAAATCACTCAATAAAATATATACATACACCAATAGAAGTACGACTACATAAAGTAATGGACCATGAATCAAAGATTGTAAATAGATTACACTCATCAAAGTGCCAAATACTTCCATGCATAGAGATAACCATTTTAATGTAGCTTGATATTTATAAGATTCATCTTCGATTTCTTTATTTGTAGAAACGATGCTGCTTGTCATTGAAAACAAGATGTTTAGAATAAATGTAAATAAAATTAAGATGGGAAGGTTCATATTAACCCTCCTAAACTATACTGTAACGGGACTGAATCATCCGGATTCATGAAACTATCACTCCTTCATTAATACCCATTATCATACACAATTTAAAGGCTTTTTTCAATGTGATAAAGAAAACAACCAGAAAATCTGGCTGTTTTAAAATTATAGATATTTACTTGCGTTATTCATTAAATATTGAATGATGGATTGTCGTGTCACAATACCAATAAAAATTTGGCGATCATCAACTACGGGTACGAAGTTTTGTTTCAAAGATTGAGCGAACAATTGATCGACTGGAACATCGATTTGAACCGGTGGCGTAAAGTCTCCACGAATTAATTCATGAATCTCCATTTGTTCTAGATCTTCTTTATGAATTGAAGGATGATCTAATAAGTACCAAAGAAAATCCCCCTCTGTAATGGTTCCTACATAAACTCCTTCCTTATTAATAATGGGCATCGCCGTATATTTGTGCTTGCGCATGAGGGCAAGTCCATCTTCTACACTGATATTATCGTATAAATATTTAACACTATTTTTAGCCTTCAGAAAAAAGAATACATTTTCCTGCATTGTCTATCACCTCAGCTCTATACTACCATAATATTTATCATTTAAAAATCATACAATTATGGGAAATTGTGCAGAAGTATGATAGAATTTCTGTAAAAGTGGAGGCAAGAAAATGGAACAATATAAAAAAGAGTTTATTGATTTCATGTTGGAATCTAAAGTGTTAAAATTTGGTGATTTTACACTAAAATCAGGACGTAAATCCCCATTCTTTATGAATGCTGGTGGATATGTTACAGGTAACCAGTTAAAAAGATTAGGTGAATATTACGCAAAGGCGATTGTCAATCAATATGGTAAAGACTTCGATGTATTATTCGGACCTGCATATAAGGGAATTCCATTGGCTGTTGCGACGACAATCGCATTAGATAATTTATATGGAATGGAAGTTCGTTACTGTTCAGATCGTAAAGAAGAAAAAGATCATGGAGCTGATAAGGGAAGTTTCTTAGGAACAAAACTACAAGATGGTGATCGTGTCGTTATGATTGAAGATGTTACGACATCTGGAAAATCAATGGAAGAAACAGTACCAAAGGTTCGTGGTGCAGCAAATGTTGAAATCGTTGGATTGATGGTTTCTTTAAATCGTAACGAAAAGGGAAAAGGTGAAAAAACTGCATTAACTGAAGTTAGTGAATTATATGGTTTCCCAACAGCTGCAATCGTGTCAATGCCAGAAGTGATTGAATATTTAGGAGATAAATTAGATCCTGAATTAAAATCAAGAATTGATGCATATTATGAAGAATATGGAGCTAAGGAATAGAGTCGAAAGATTCTATTCTTTTTATATACTTTGCGCATTGCGGTATATTTCTTACTAAAACACTTTGCGCACTGCGGTATATTTCTTACTAAAATACTTTGCGCACTGCGGTATGTATGGTGTATGATGTTTTATATAAAGGAGATATCGCGATGGAAATAAAAAGAAAGATTTATTCTAAACTTTTGAAATGGAAACAGGAAACAAACGGATCCAAAGCATTGTTGATTGAAGGGGCTAGGCGTATTGGAAAATCTACAGTGGCAGAAGAGTTTGGTCGAAACGAATACAAATCTTATGTTTTAATTGATTTCAACAAGGCTTCAAATACGATTATTAAAGCGTTTGATAATTTAAACGATTTAGATACTTTTTTTCAAATTATTTCTTTGGAAATGAATGTTCGATTATTTAAAAGAGAATCGTTGATTATATTTGATGAAATACAAAGATTTCCTCAAGCTAGACAAGCCATTAAATATTTGGTTGAAGATGGACGCTATGATTATTTAGAAACAGGTTCTTTGATTTCGATTAAAGAAAATGTTGAAAATATCACATTGCCATCCGAGGAAAGAAAGATTCGTATGTACCCTGTAGATTTTGAAGAGTTCATGATCTATATGGGTGAGGAATTATTATTTGAATATATTAAAAATTGTTGGGATAAGAAAAAGCCTTTAGATGAAAAAATGCATGCGAAGGTTATGTATTTATTTAAAGAATATTTGCTGGTTGGGGGAATGCCACAGGCATTAAAAGCTTATAAGAACGGAAATAAAGATTTTTATGCGGCGGATGTGGAAAAAAGAGATATTCTTGAACTCTATCGTGATGATATCAACAAAGCCGCTAAAAGATACAATTCAAAAGTGTCAGCTTTGTTTGAGAATATCCCAGGATATTTATCTACACATGAAAAAAAGGTTGTTTTATCTGAACTGGGAGAATCTAATCGTAGTTTTGACAGGTATGATGAGCCTTTATTTTGGCTAGATGATTCTATGATTTGTAATTTATGTTACAGGTGTACAGATCCAAATGTAGGATTTGCGTTAAATAAAGACGATTCTTATGTGAAATGCTACATGGGCGATACAGGATTATTAGTGAGTTTGGCATTTAGTGAAAATGAGTTGAGTTCTTCAAGATTGTATCAACAAATCATGAATGATAAATTATCATTAAATAAAGGTATGTTGTATGAGAATATGATTGCGCAAATGATTACATCTATGGGAAAAAAGCTTTATTTTTATACAAAGTATAATAAGGAGAAGCATAGAAATGATATTGAAATTGATTTCTTATTATCAAATGAGAGTAAAACAAATCTAAAAGTATTTCCAATCGAAGTAAAATCTTCAAAGAATTATTCAGCTACGTCTTTAGATAAATTTAAAGAATTATTTGGTAAGAAAATCGCAACACCATATATTGTTCATCCAAAAAATTTTGCAAGGAAAGATAATATAATTTGTATTCCACCATATATGATATGTGCAGCATTTAGTGATGATTTAGAATAGGATTAAAAGATTCTATTCTTTTTTCATGTTTTACGTTACATTTAACCTGTTGTGAATTAAAATAGAAGTAGATAGTGCAGTATATAAAAGCAAGGTGGTGGTGTATGAAAAATGCTGTACCATTACTTACAAAAACTTAATAATTTTGGTAAAATATCTACAACAACGAGTCTTCTTACGGGATATAAATCCAGTTGTAAAAGCCTCGATTTTTGTATATTAGGAGGTATCTTATGATAATTACAATTACACGTGAATTTGGAAGTGGCGGAAGAACCATTGCCAAGAAATTAGCTGAAAAACTAGGCTATGCTTATTACGATTATGAAATTGTGCAACAAATTGCTCAAGAAAGTGGTTTTGCGAAAGAGTATATTGAAGAAAATGGGGAAGATGCATCAAGCACAAGTACATTTGGTTTTATTTGGAATAATTATGGATATAACTTATCGGATGAACTCTATGTTGCGCAAAGAAATGTAATTTGTGAGTTAGCCGATAAAGGCAACTGTGTTATTGTAGGAAGATGTTCAGACTATATTCTTCGTGATCGTAAAGACGTATTAAATGTATTTATTCATGCAAATTTTGAATATCGCAAGAATCGTGTTGTTTCTGTTTATGGACAAAATGAATTTGCGCCAGACAAACGAATCAAAGATAAGGATAAACGTCGTATCGCTTACTATAAATATTACACAGATCGTAAATGGGCCGATGCCAAAAACTATCAATTGTGTTTAGACAGTGGTGTTTTGGGTATTGATAAATGTGTGGAATTAATTGAAAAAGCCATGTAATTTTACTTTGACAAATTAAAAAAATAAAAATATAATCACTTCGTAACGAGTAGCGGAAACAGCGTAAATCCAGTTTTCTGCTACTTTTTTATATTTTTGTAAAGTGTGTTGCTCAAAAGCGTAAGTCCAACTTATGTAGGCAATGCACTTTTTTGTGTTTTAAGGAGAAAAAGAATAGAAGAAAACAACAAAATGAAAAATGAGCCCGTCAATAAGTTAATGCTTCAAATGGGTGTGCCCATGATTTTATCTATGGCTTTGCAAGCTGTCTATAATATTGTGGACAGTGCCTTTGTAGGAAATATGAAAGAAGGAAGTGAAGCCGCATTAAATGTACTTACCTTAGTATTTCCAATTCAGATGTTGATGGGGGCCTTAGCCATTGGTACAGGTGTTGGAGTAAATGTCTTACTCGCAAGAACTTTAGGGCAGAGAAATCGTGAAAAAGCAGCTCATGTTGCAGGTATCGGGTTATTTCTAGCTACTATTATTTATAATGCAATCTAAGAAAACTCGTGACTTTAGTCATGAGATGAATTAGGTTAGCATATGTTAGATAAATAATTTAAAAATAAATGATAAATATAGTGCTTTAAATATATACATATGTTATAATATAGATGAGGTAAAAACATATGGAAGTTGTTAAAGGAAGAGACTATGTCTATTCAATACAGTATCATATCGTATAGTGTGTAAAGTATCGTCGTGATGTCTTGAATGGACAGGTCGCAACAAGATTAAAAGAGCTGCTGGTTCAGATTTCAAAGGATAATGGTTTTCAAATTCTGGAAATGAATATGGATGAGGATCATATCCATATGCTGATCGATTGTACGCCGCAGCATTACATTCCAAATATTATAAAAGCTATGAAGGGTGTATCAGCCAGACTTTTGATGAAAGAGTTTGGGGATGATCTAAGATCCAAGTTATGGGGTGGACATCTATGGAATCCTTCTTATTTTGTAGCTACAGTTTCTGAAAATACAGAAGAACAGATTATAGAGTATATAAGAAGTCAAAAAAGAAAATAGCGAATCAATAAGGAGAAATCATCATGGAAAAGGCATTCAAGTATCGTATCTATCCAAACAGAGAACAAAGAATATTGTTGGCCAAGACTTTTGGCTGCACTCGTTTTGTATATAATCATTATCTGGCAAAGCGTAGGGATGCCTATGAAAAAGATGGAATCACTTTAAACTATACGGCATGTGCTAAGGATCTAGTTTCTTTAAAGAAAGAATATGAATGGCTTAAGGAAGTGGATTCTGTTGCTCTACAGTCAAGTGTAAAGAATCTGGATACGGCATATATCAATTTCTTTAAGAAAAAGGCTGAATATCCTAAATTCAAATCGAAGAAGACACATCGTTATTCGTATACAACGAAATATACGAATGGAAATATTGAACTCTATGAAAATAAGGTCAAGCTTCCTAAGATTGGTCTAGTAAAGATAAAGAAAACACGAGCACC
>ENA-UOJO01000529-UOJO01000529.1-human-gut-metagenome-genome-assembly--contig:-P57-NODE-529-length-59518-cov-17.487412_pt1 | contig 59518 bp, 60 predicted proteins | sample MGYA00242351_ERZ723898 | MGnify/ENA metagenome assembly ERZ723898 | reverse complement strand
TCTGGACACTTTGTCCAGAGGTGCGGGGCGGCTCCCCTGGGTGCCGCTCTCCGCCGGCCCCCGTTTCGGTCACTCGTTCACCCAACACCGAAACGGAGGTTTATAATGACTACCATCAATCTGAAAGATTTTTATTATTGGTACACGCAGGATCAGTTTATCGAAGTCACCGAGGAAGTGGCTGAGGCGCTCCGGGCCAGCGTCCGCTATGAAGCGGCCTACCAGCGGCGGCTCTCCCGACACAAAGCGCAGTATTCCCTGGACTGTGAGGACGGGATCGAATACTCCGCCTGCCTGCATGAGCCCACGCCCCAGGAGCTTTTGGAGCGCATGGAGCTGTTTATCCGGCTCTGGAACGCCCTCAACTCCCTGCCGGAGATCCAGGGCCGCCGGATCGACGCTCATATCATTCTTGGTATAAGCATCAAAGCGATTGCCGAGGCCGATGGTGTGCATGAGGAGTCCGTCCGCCAGTCTATCAAGCGGGGCCTGGAACGCATGAAAAAAACTTTTTGATTTTTGCTGTTTCCCCACTTGGAATTGATGCAAAAATGTCTTGGTTATTAGAGAGGGAAATATAACCTCTCCGCAACGGAACGGCGGCGGCCCTGGGCATAGCGCGGGGAGCCGGGCGGCGGGTGCGCGATGACTTCTCTCCACGGAGAACGAGCGATAAACACCAGCGCCGCAGGTGGGCCGTGCCAACCCACGGCCACGATCCGCCATCGGACAGGCTGGCCGCCTGTCCCTCCGGGCCGCCGTTCCCCGTTGCGTGGGGATGCCGCGCCGAGTATGGTTGTCTTTGGACAGGTCAAGGAAACGGGCGCGGCACTCCCTAATTTATCAAGAAAGAGGGGAACGCTCTATGAACTATGATCCAGAACTGGCGGCCTTGCTCTCCCAGCCGTGGAGCAACGATGCCTGCCGGGGGGTACGTCATCGCCGCGATGGAGCGGTGCGGCTTTAAGCCGTCCGACATTGAACAGGTGATGGTCGAGCTTTACGAGGTATTCGACTATACCACTTTGCAGGAGGCCGAGGCTTACTACGAGCGAAGCCCCTACTAACTTCCAGACACTTTGTCCAGAGGTACATATCCGGCCAAAGGCCAGCACTTTCCCGGTGCTGGCCTTCGCCATGTTTCAAGACATTCTTTGATTGTATGGGAGGGATTTTATGCAGGCACAGGTCAAATATGAAAGTGAAATCAAAACCGCTGTACTCGGAGATCGCACGATCACCGTCAAAAATCTCACCCCCGTTTTTTCCCCGCAGGAACAGGACAAGCGCAACCGCGAAATTGAGCGGCGGCTGTTTGACGTGTTCCGCAAATATGCCGGGCGGGGGTAGGCCAGAGTCATCCTTGTAGTAAGGGGGCGGCAGAGGTACAATATAATTGTAGGTTGGCTCCCGTTTAACGGAAGGGAGCTAATTATGGATAGTAGAATAGATGCAATTTATGGGCGGCAGTCGATTGACAAAAAAGACAGTATCAGCATTGAAAGTCAGTTTGAATTTTGCCGCTATGAGCTTAAAGGCGGTGAGGGTAAGGAATACAAAGATAAAGGTTACTCCGGCAAGAACATTGAGCGCCCCGACTTCCAGCGGCTGTTGCAGGACATCAAACTGGGCTTGATTAAGCGGGTGATCGTCTACAAGCTGGATCGGATTAGCCGTTCCATCGTGGACTTTGCAAAGCTCATGGAACTGTTCAAGCAGTACGATGTGGAGTTTGTGTCCTGCACAGAAAAGTTTGACACTTCCACGCCGATGGGCCGGGCGATGCTCAATATCTGCATTGTCTTTGCCCAGCTTGAACGCGAAAGCATCCAGATGCGTGTGCAGGACGCTTTCTATTCCCGGTGTACCAAAGGCTACTATATGCGGGGCCGGACGCCATACGGCTTTGATACTGAGCCCATCGTCATGGACGGGATCAAGACAAAAAAGCTGGTGGAAAATGCGGAAATGGATTTTGCCGAGCTGATGTATCAAATGTATGCGGAGCCGGGCAATTCCTACGGCGATATATCCCGGTACTTTGCCGAGAACGACATCAAGGTTTATGACAAGTCCCTAAAGCGCGGGTTTATTGCTCAACTGCTGAGAAACCCCGTCTACGTTCAGGCCGATATGGACATCTACGAATACTTCAAGGCCCAGGGCGTAAAAATTGAAAGTCCCCCGGAAATGTTCACAGGGGACAATAGCTGTTACCTCTATCAAGGACGCGAGGGCGAGGAGCCGATCCTCGTGATTGCTCCCCACCAGGGGCGCATCCCCTCCCAGCTCTGGCTGACCGTTCAGCGCAAGCTCTCACAAAACACCACATTCCAGAATGGCCGGAAATGCCATAACACATGGCTGGCCGGGAAAATCAAGTGTGGACGTTGCGGCTATGCCCTGGCAAGTCTGAACGCCAGAAATGGTGTCACCTACCTGCGGTGCAAACAACGGGCAGACAATAAGAGTTGCGAGGGAGCTGGTACGCTGACCGCGCAAAGCATGGAGGCGTTTGTTTACGGCGAGATGGTTAAGAAGATGCGGAAATTCCACACGCTGAAAGGCGGTAAGGAACAAAGCTACAATCCGAAGCTGACCGCCGCCCGTGTCGCCCTGGCAAAGACGGAAAGCGAGATCGAGAAACTTCTGGACACTTTGTCCGGCGCTAATCCGCTTCTTCTGCAATACGCAAACACTCGCATTGAAGAACTGGATGCGGAACGGCAGAAACAGCTCCGGCTGGTCGCAGACCTCACCGCTAATTCTGTTTCCGCTTCACAGATTGATAGCATTACGGGCTATCTTGATGATTGGGAGTCCGTGAGCTTTGACGATAAGCGCAAGGTGGTTGATATACTCATATCACAAATTGACGCTACCAGTGAGAGTGTTACAATCCACTGGAAAATCTAAAACCTTTTCACTTGGCATTATGCCCTTGTCAAGAATAGTTAGCGATATTTTAGCGCGCATATCCTTTTTCAAATTTCTGCATAACAGCTTGTTTTGCTGCGCAAGCTATCCACATCACGAAAAAGGAGAAGGAAAACACCATGGATACACTTGCGCTTATTCTCGTCATCATCGGCGCGCTGAACTGGGGTATGATCGGCCTGTTCCAGTTCGATCTCATCGCCAGCATTTTCGGCGGCATGAGCACCGTCGTATCGCGCATCATCTATACGATCGTGGGCCTGGCAGGAATCTGGGGCATCTCCATCCTGTTCCGCCGCGATGGCATCCGTCATTCCGACGAGAACGAATAACGGCTGAAACAAAAACGGGCTTTCGCGCAGATTGGCGAAAGCCCGTTTTTGTTTCTTCTTATTCCGCTTCATCCGCTAACGCGCGCACATAATCAAGCGCAGCCCAAAGCTGTGCATCATCGTCCTGCTCAATTTGATCGATTGCAAGGCCTTTAAGCTCTTCCGGCAGGTCGATCTCAATATCCGGAGTGACGCCAACCCCGTCGATATTCGCTCCGTTTGGCGTATAGTACGCATCGCTCGTAAGCTTGAGCCATGCGCGGTTGCCCTCAATTTGCTTCGTTGTTTGCACAACGCCTTTTCCATAGGTTGTCATGCCCACAACTGCTCCGGCCTGAAAGTCCTGCACGGCCGCAGCGAGAATCTCGCTTGCGGATGCCGAGTTTTCATTCACAATAACCGCAATGGGCACTTTTACCCCTTTCGCGTTCGATTTATAAACCTCCCCTTCGGACTCCGTTCGCCCGCGTACGCTCACAATCGTTCCTTCGCCAAGAAGCGTATCCGCAATACTCACCACATCCGAAAGGGAACCGCCCGGGTTATTGCGCAGGTCAATCACAAGGGAACGCATTCCGCGATCCGTAAGGTCCTTGATTGCTTCGCTGAATTCCGTAGCGCAGTTGCCCGTAAACATGCTGATGCGAATGTATCCCGTACGCTGATTAAACAGCGCGCTTGTGACACGGCTGAGGTTGAGCGCCGCGCAGGCAATCTGCAGTTCAAGCGTTTCCTCCCCCCGTTTGAGCGTAAGCGCAACGCTTTCCCCCACCTCGCGGTCAATTGCCGCCGCAAGCTCATCCAGCAGCATGCCGCCAATGCTCACGCCATCCACGGCAACAATCCTGTCACCCGGCTGAACACCGGCTTGGGCCGCAGGTGTTTCGTCATAAACATCCAGCACCAGCGCGCCTTCCGCATCCGGCTGGCCGATGAGAATGCCTATGCCGTTATATTGCCCGTTGATGTTAGAAAGATATGCCTCATATTCCTCCGCTGTGTAATATGCCGCATAAGGGTCATCCAGAGCGGCTACAATGCCTTTTGCCGCCGCATCAAGCAACGCATCCCGGCTCGGCGGTTCCTTCAATGAATCGCTTTGCAGCCGGTTGATCATCTCATCCAAAAACAGCAGGTCGCTGATCCCCGCGTATTCCTCTGCCGAAAGGACAACCACATCCTCCCGCTCCTTGTTCAGAACCGACACCGTTATGCCGGCGGTTACGCTCGCCGTAACGAGAATGACCGCCAGAAAATATAAGATTGTCCTTAACCAGGACTTCATATGGTTCAACCTCCATGCCAGTCGGGCAAAGCCTTCCTGATTCTTATGTCCATGTCCCCCATGGTATGAATAATTAAGGCTTATTTTACCAAACCAAAGCCCATTCGTCAAATAAACGAATTGTGTCCACCACTTTCTGCCATTTCGTGCAGCAAAGCACATATAAAAGCGCCACGTACGCACACGTTTCGACAAAAGCAGGCATAAAAAAGCGGACGCAGAGCGTCCGCTTTTTTATGCCTGCAGCTTTATTGATTTATACCATGTAGGGCTTAATGAACTCCGGCGCATCCGCCGCGTTGCCGCTGATGCTGATGATCAGTTTGACATCGGTGCGATCAGAAAACTTTTCCAACTCGGTGAAAAGCCCTTCGAGCGTTTCGAGGGGGTGGTGCACAATCTTCAGGAAGCCGTCGATAAAAAGATATTCAAGATCAAAATCCTGTGCCGCAATGCCGGAAAGGAACCCATAGAACATCTTGGGGCCGTCGATGTGGAACTCGGATGCATCCACAAAGCGGATGCTGTGCTTGAGCTCAAACATGTACTGGTTGTCGTCATCGATAAACACAATGCTGCCCTTTGCGGTCTTGATCGACTCGTTCGCCATGTCGATGATTCGCTTCGTCTTGCCCGCACCCTTTTCGCCGAAAATCACACGTATCAAGGTAAAAGCCCTCCTTCCGCGCCGAAGCGCTTCACGTAAATCTGATATGTTTATTATAACCTTTTTACACAGCCGGGGGCAACCCTTATTTCGTGGCAAAAGTGTGAAAGCATGATTGCATGCGCCGCTTGCATCGCGTATAATGAAAAAATGATTTTTCTTAAAGGAACAACCGATATGAAACGCGTTCTGGGATGCATCCGCCGCGCAGACGAGCGTTACCGCATGATCCGCCCCGGCGATAAAATCTGCGTGGGCGTCTCCGGCGGGAAGGACAGCCTGCTGCTGCTTTACGGCCTCAAATTATACCAGCGCTTTTGCCGCACGCCATTCGAGCTTTGCGCCGTAATGCTCGACCTTGGCATCAGCGACGAGGACTTTTCCCCCGTCTCCGAATTTGCAGAGGCCATCGGCGTACCGTTTGATCTTGTAAAAACGGACATTGGAGATGTTGTGTTCAACATCCGCAAAGAAAGCCATCCCTGCGCGCTTTGTGCAAAGCTACGCCGCGGTGCGCTCAACGATGCCGCGCGGTCGCGCGGCTGCAACCTTGTCGCGCTCGGCCACAACCGGGATGATGTAATTGAAACCTTTTTCCTGAGCCTGTTTTATGAAAGCCGCCTCAATACCTTTGGTCCGGTGACCTACCTTGGCCGCAAGGATGTTACCGTGATCCGCCCGATGATCTTTCTTCCGGAAAAGCAGGCCCTTTCCATCGCAAAGCGGCTTGCGCTGCCCATCCGCAAACCAAACTGCCCCGTCGCCGGGAACACCAAGCGGGAGGAGATGAAGCAGCTCATCCAGCATTTCACCACCATTGTGCCCAACCCGGAGGAGCGCATCATGAACGCCATTGCAGATACGCACAAATACGGCATGTGGGACAGGCTGCGCCTGCCGCCGCGCGACCTTGCGGAGCTTGGGCTTCCGACCGTCCCGGCGCAGGAGGATTCCGACGATGCCTGATCCGCGTTTTCTGCTGTTCGGCTATCTTCTGCTGATGAGCCTTGTCCTTTTTGCCTTCATGGGTGCGGACAAGCGGCGCGCAAAACGGCGCGCCTGGCGCATACCGGAGCGGACGCTTTTCTGGCTCGCGGCACTCGGCGGGGGCTTGGGCGGCGTGTTCGGCATGCTTGCTTTCCGCCATAAAACGAAACATGCCGCATTCTGCATCGGCATGCCTCTTCTGATGGTGTTGAATTTTGCAGTTGCCTATCTGCTGCTGCGGTATCTCATTTGAAAGCCTGCTTTAAATACACCATATCCGCAAGCTGAACCCCGCCTTCAAAGATCGGGTGATCGTAATTGTCAGGAAAAAAGTTTCTGATGACATGGGAGCGCGTAAATCCGCATGCCTCATAGAACGGGATGGTCAGAGGGCTGTCCCCTGTCCCCACCTGCAGAACAGCGTATTGTGTGCGATATTCCCGCAGGAGAAACGCGATAAGCGCCTTCCCATACCCCTTGCGCTGGGCCGCCGGCTCGACAGCAAGGTTTTTCAGTTCCAGCACGCCGTCCCCCTCATCCGTTACAACGCATACGGCTTTCACGCCACCATCCTCCAACGCGTACATCTCCCCGCGCGGCAGATATCGGTCGATCATGTCCTCCTGTTCGTCCGCAAGCAGAAGCAAACTCAGGTACCGCTTTTTGTCCTCCGAAATTTTGATGATTCTCATAAAACGCTATCCTTCCCAAAACAGTTCATCCAGCGTTTTGCCCAGCGCGCGGCAGATCGCAGCGCAAAGGCGGATCGACGGGTTGTAATCGCCCTTCTCAATGGCGTTGATGGTCTGCCGCGATACGCCCACCGCGTCCGCAAGCTGCTGCTGGGACATGTCCTTCGCCGCGCGCGCGGCCTTCAGGCGCAGGTTTTTCATTCCTCCTCCCGCTCCTTCCGCAGCACGAGCAGTCGGAGAAGATACGCCGCGAGGATCACCGCAGCCATGACACCGACGGCGGTATTGCATATGAAGAAAGTTAATATGCCTTCCTGAACTACATCGCCTTCGCAAATGCGCACAATGCCAAGCGCAAGGTTGACCACGGCGAGGAACCCCATAAGCGCGATCATGCCGGCGGGACGCTCGTTCGGCCGCCGGTACGCATCGCGCCAAATGCAGGTTACGGCAAACACGGTTACCGAAGGGCAGGCGCAAAGCCCTGCGGCCGCGCCCGCATCGCACCACCGGCCGAACAGCCCTTCCGAGCAGGCATACAGAAACAGCGCGCCCAGCAGCGTAAAATATGCAAGCTGGAACGCCTGTCCGCGCGCCGCGATCTGGCGCTCATCATAGTCAGATTGATTCCCGATATTGTTTTTCATCGCAAGAACAGCTCCTTCCCCTTCATCGGATGAAGTCATTATAGAACTTATATGACTTTATGTCAATTATATTTTACTTTATATCCATTTTATTTGCCGAGCTTCGCGCCACATAGACGATGTGCGGCATGTCCTTGCCGCGATAGCGCTTCACAACCTCGTATTCCGCCCGCATGCCGAGGCGCTCCGCCACGCGGATGGAAGCCGCGTTTTCCGGGCGGATGTCCGCGATGACCTCCGCCGCCCCAAGGCGCTCGAACGCGTCGCGCAAAACGGCCTGCGCCGCTTCCGTGGCATAGCCATGCCCCCAGCAATCCCTGCGCAGCATCCAGCCGATCCCGAGGAGGTCCTTTCCCGCCAGCGTCTCGCGGAGCAGGCCAACCATGCCCACGAATTCGCCCGTCTCCTGTACCTCCGCGGCATAGTGGCCAAAGCCGTCCTTTTCATAGCGCGTGAACGTGCCGGCAAGCCACTCGCGCGCTTCCTGCTCCGAAAAGCCGTGCTCCCAGGCGTACATCACCTCCGGGTCACCTAAAACGGAGAACACCTTGGGGAAATCCTCCTCCGTCAGTCTGCGCAGCAGCAGGCGCTCCGTTGCAAGCACGGCGTTTTCCCGCGCAAAATATTCGCCCTTGAGCATGGAATAAATGATCTGATCTAAGTATCCGCGCTCACTTTTGTAGCTTTGGCGCAGCATGCCGTCCCGGTGCATTCCGAGCGATTCATAAAGCCGGATCCCGGTTGTGTTGTCCGGGTAAACATCCAGCCAGAAGCGATTCATGTGAAGCGTTTCAAACGCATAGCGCATCGTGCCCTCCATCGCTTCCCTGCCATACCCTTTTCCTTTTATGTCGATGGCAATGCGCCGAAGCTCAAACACATCGGATTTTGCGTCCACATGGCAGAGCATGTAGCCGATGCTGTTTCCATCCGCGGTGCGGAACACCGCAAGGATGTGCTCCGGGTCGGCGATTTCCGCAAGATGCTGCTCCTTTGTTCCCTGCCAGATGAAATTGCGGTTTTCCGCGGCATTCTCCATGCGAATGATAAAAGGGATATCCCCCGCCTCCGCTTCCACAGCAGAGATACGTTTTGTCTGAAACAGTGGTTCCATGTTTATTTTCCTCCCTGTTTTGCTCCAAGTTTTGCCCAAAAACGGAATGTCATCGGCCAAAGCACACCGCCCGTGACCGCCATAAGAAAATACCGTACTGCGTCTGCAAACACCGCGCCGTCAAACAGCGCGTAAAACAGCGCTTTGAGCCCCACGCGCAGCGCAATGATAAGCCCGAGGCCAAGGAGCAGTTTGCAGGCCTGCGCCCACCACACTGCTTTCGTTTCAAAATGCGTGCGTTTATCGTCCACCCACCAGGCGAGCATCAGCCCGCACATGGTGCCGATCAGTGTCCATGCGTTCTTTACGCCGTGCGCATCGAACTCCGCAATGCTTGCTTCCCGCGCCGGAACCAAAAGCACGTAAAGCAGCAGGGAAACTGCAAAGGCTGCCGCGCATGCCCCAAAAATCAGCTTGCCTTTTCGGTTTTCCTCTATTTGGTCAAACAGGCGCGTCATCAAAACCACAATCAACACGCCCGTAATCAGTGAAACGCCAACGTCCAGCGGCGTATGCACGCCAAGATACATGCGTGAAAACGCCGTAAGCAGGATCGCCAAAGCGCAGCAAACCGTGACCCACTTTTTCTTTTGCCATGCGGCAAGCGTGCCGAATACCGTCACAACCGTTTGCGTATGGCCGCTTGGGAACGAATACCCCGTTGCCGCCTCACGTGCCGCCTCTACGATGGTGAAACTCTCATCCAACACCCACGGGCGCGGGATCAAAAAGATCGCTTTCATGAGTTGGTTCAGCGTATTTCCCACAAGGCCGATGAAGAAGAAGCGGAATCCCCACTTTTTATCAAAGCACCACAAAAGAGCCATGCCTACCAGCATAAACACCGTTTCCTCGCCCAACATGGTAATCACGGCGGCAACACAGTCCAAAAACGGTGAACGGATCGATTCCAACAAGCGCAAAAATTCCATGGCTTTCTCCCAATTGATTGAACTGCACCCATTATAGCACAGGCTCCCGCCGCCATGCACCGCCCAAAACACCTGCAAAGGGAAAAGGTTTAAAATCCGTTCATTTGCATTGCGGTTGTAAATGGGATAGAATATATAGGCAAGCTTTCTTTATTTTGGAAGGAAATATGGCATGAAACACAAAAAATGGCTTATCCTCGGCGGCTGCGTGTTGCTCGTCGCGCTTGCGGCCCTCGCTGTGATCCTGCGCGAACGCTCCAACCCATGGGATGCGCCTGCAAGCGGCGATCCAAACGTCGATCTGAAACCGGTCGTCTATCTTTATCCGGAGGAAACCATGGACGTTTCCGTTTCCCTTGATTACGATGGGGTGCTGACTACGACTTACCCTGCTTACGGCGAATCCGGTTGGGCTGTTACTGCTATGCCGGATGGCACGCTGATTAACCGGGAGGATGGCAAAGAATACTCCTACCTGTTCTGGGAAGGCGAGTCCGATGTTGTTTACGACATGACGCACGGCTACGTTGTAAAGGGTGCTGATACCGCCGCTTTTTTGCAGGCCACGCTCAGCCGCATGGGTCTGATCCCCCGCGAATACAACGAGTTCATCGTGTTCTGGCTGCCGCGCATGGAGAAGAATCCCTTCAACCTTATCACGTTCCAGACCAAACGTTACACGGATAATGCAAAGCTTTCCATTTCCCCAAAGCCGGACAGCGTACTGCGCGTGTTCATGGCTTACAGGGCGCTGGATGAATGGGTTGAGGTAGAAGCGCCCGCCGCTTTGCCCCAGTTTGAGCGCAAGGGGTTCACCGCCGTTGAATGGGGCGGCTGCGAGGTGCAATAAGCAAATGGCCGCGCAAATCGTCACTGGTTTTCGCGGTTTATGAGAGCTTTGGGCGAATCGCTTGACGGAATAAAATGCACAGCTTATGATTGTGCCATGGAACACCGCGGATGGGAGCGGGTTTTCAACAGTCGATAGGGTGAAATGAAGCGCCGCGGCAAAGCCGCGGCGCTTCGCATTGTGCAAAGCCCCTTAAGCCAATTCTATTCACCTTATGCAAGTTTAACAAGCCTTACAAACGTGCTCAGTCACCCAGCACGCCATGCTCGATCTTATAGCTCAGTTCGCTCAGGCTGTCGTTCAGATGTACGTTTTCAATCGGCACTGCCGCCACAAGGTCGATCGGCACAAAGTTCCAAATTCCCTTTATGCCGGCGGCAACCATGCGTTCGGCAATTTCCTGCGCAGCGCTCCTGCGCGCCGCAATCACGCCGATATCAATTTCATGCGTGCGGATAAATTCCTCAAGCTGTGCGGAATCATAAACCGGTTTGCCGTTGATTTCCTTGCCGATCAGTTCCGGAGCTACATCAAACAATGCAAGAACCCGGAATCCTGCCGCAGAGAACCCTTCAAAATTTGTAAGTGCATGGCCGATGTTGCCCGCGCCGACGATGACAACGGAATGCTCCCGGTCAAGCGCAAGAATCGACTTAATCTCCGAAAGCAGCGTGCGGACATTATAGCCATAGCCCTGTTGGCCAAAGCCGCCGAAGCAGTTAAAGTCCTGCCTTACCTGCGAAGCATTCAGCCGCATCTGCTGCGCCAGCTTTTCCGATGAAATGCGCTCCACTCTCTGGCTCTCCAGCATCACCAAATGCCGGTAATATCTGGGCAACCGTTTAATTACAGCTTCAGAAACCTTTTTGAATGCCATGTTTTTCCTCCGAATAACCCGCCCATGCGGAATGTACCATTTTTATTTTATCCACTTTTTCTGAATTTCGCAAGCGGGCTGCCTAAAAAGCCTGCATTTTTTTATACCATTTTGACAGCTGCATCATGCAGTGCGGGCACTTTCATGCCCGCACAAACAATGAGCCGTTTTTCTCTTTCCGCCAATCCCCGTAAACGCCGCAATATGCCGCGCCAAGTTCAAGGTGCAGCATGGCAATCCCGCAATCCAACCGGCCATATCCAAAGTTCTTTGAGGTGTTCCCCACAAGAATCCCCTCCTCCGCCGCATGAAAGCGCCAGGGCTGGCTGTTCATTGCAGAAGGTGCGCGCCGCGCGCATTCGATTGCCCGCTTCTGCCACACGGGAAGTTCGCCGAACTGCTCCGCCGTAAGTCCTGTCAGCTTTTCGTACGAGCGGCGGGGGCGCGCGGTATATTCTTCATCCGGCACGCCGATGGGTGTGATACACGCAATGCGTTCCCCTTCGGAAAGCTCCACGGCGGAAAGCGCGGTTTGCTTGTGATAAGATGCGCCAAGCCAGCAGGTACCAAGGCCCATTGCCGTGCATTCCAACACAAACGCTTCGCCGACATAGCCCGCCATCTCCGGCTCTGCATCCTTCTGAACAATGATAGCGGCAAAGCTGTTCGTTCCGCTTATCTTGCCATACCAGAGAAAAATCGGCCTGAACACTTCCTCCGACCTCCCGATGGCGATGCGAACGCCATGGGCGCGCAACAGCTCCGCCATGCCGGCAAGCGCTTCAAGCTGCTTTTCCTCCGGGCCGTCCTTGTATCTACGCACGGAAAACCGCCTTTGCGATGCCTCATACCAGCGCTGCATGCTTTCCATTTCCGTCTCCCCCGTTCCGTTATTCTTTGATCCGTTCCTCGCTTGCCCGCTCCAAAATGGGTTTTAAGTATTGGCCGGTATAGCTTCCCGCAACCGCTGCAACTTCTTCCGGTGTGCCTGTCGCAACGACCGTACCGCCGCGATTTCCGCCTTCCGGACCAAGGTCAATAATGTAATCCGCCGTTTTGATCACATCAAGGTTATGCTCAATTACGAGCACGCTGCTGCCGCCCCCGCAAAGGCGCTGCAGAATCTCCAGCAAGTGCTTAACATCCGCCACATGCAGGCCGGTGGTCGGTTCGTCCAACACATACAGCGTGCGTCCCGTGTCCTTGCGGGAAAGCTCCGTCGCAAGCTTTACGCGCTGTGCTTCCCCGCCCGAAAGCGTTGTGGAAGGCTGTCCAAGTCTCACATAACCTAAGCCGACGTCGTAAAGCGTTTGCAGTTTCTTTGCAAGGCGCGGCAGCGGCGCAAAAAATTCAAGCGCTTCTTCGACCGTCATGTCCAGCACATCCGCAATGGATTTTCCTTTGTAGCGCACCTCCAGCGTTTCTCGGTTGTAGCGCTTGCCGCGGCACACTTCACAAGGCACGTAAATGTCCGGCAGGAAGTGCATTTCAATCTTGATGATGCCGTCGCCCCGGCAGGCTTCGCACCGTCCGCCCTTCACATTAAAGCTGAAGCGGCCGTTGTTATAACCGCGCATACGCGCATCCGGCGTTTGTGCGTACACTTCCCGGATCAGATCGAACAGGCCGGTATATGTGGCGGGATTGCTGCGCGGCGTCCGCCCGATGGGCGATTGATCAATATCAATGATCTTGTCAAGCTGTTCAATGCCAAGGATCTCGTCATAATCCAGCGAACGCGTCCGCGCGCCGTTGAGTTCACGCAGGAGGGTTTTCTTTACGATCTCGTTCACAAGGCTGGACTTGCCGCTGCCCGACACGCCCGTTACGCAGGTAAAGATACCAAGCGGAATATCCACATCGATATTTTTGAGGTTGTTCGCCCGCGCGCCGCGCACGCGGAGGTATTTCCCGCCGCAATCGCGCCGCGTCTGCGGTACCTCGATGCGCTGCACGCCCGTGAGAAATTGACCGGTGATGGATTCCGGCGTTTGCATGATGTCTTCCAGCGTGCCTTTTGCAACAACATGCCCGCCGTGTTCGCCCGCTCCGGGGCCAATATCCACAATATAGTCCGCCGCACGGATCGTATCTTCATCGTGTTCAACCACAATGAGCGTATTTCCAAGATCGCGCATTCCCTGAAGCGTTGCGAGCAGGCGCGCGTTATCCCGCTGGTGCAGGCCGATGCTCGGTTCGTCAAGGATATACAGCACGCCCACAAGGCCGGAGCCGATCTGCGTGGCCAAGCGGATGCGCTGTGCTTCGCCGCCGGAAAGCGTTGCAGCCGCGCGGGAAAGCGTCAGGTAATCAAGCCCCACATTCACAAGAAAGCCTAACCGCGCGTCAATCTCCCGAAAGATCTGTTCGCCGATCATGCGCTGTTGCTCGGAAAGCGCAAGCGAGCGCAGAAACGTGCGCGCGTCGAGCACGGTCATTTCGCTGACTTCCGCGATGGATTTGCCCCCCACCGTCACGGCGAGGCTTTCCGGGCGCAGGCGTTTGCCGCGGCAATCCGGGCAGGGTATGTTGGACATATATGCCTCATATTCCTGCTTCATGCCTTCGGACTGCGTTTCGCGATACCGCCGCTCCAGATTGTTGCAAATGCCTTCAAACGGGGAATCGAACGTGCCGCTGCCGAATTCTTTCTTGTATTCAATGTGCAGGCGTTCTTTGCCTGTTCCGTACAAAATCGCCTGCTTTGCCGCATGCGGCAGCTCCGCGAACGGCGTTTCCAGCGAAAAGCCATACTTTTCCGCAAGCGCCGTGAAGTACATTCCCGCGATGGATTCCTTATTCGCGCTCTGCCAGCCGCTCACCGAAATTGCGCCTTTTGCAAGCGAAAGGCTTTCATCCGGCACAACGAGCGCCGGGTCGATCTTCATCATCGTGCCAAGGCCGGAACACGTTGGGCATGCGCCGAACGGATTGTTGAAGGAGAACATGCGCGGCGTCAGTTCTTCGAGGCTTACGCCGCAATCCGGGCAGGCATAATTCTGGGAAAACAGCAGCTCTTCCTTCTCCACCACATCCACCTTCACAAGGCCGCCGCCAAAGGCAAAGGCAGTTTCCAAAGAATCGTTGAGCCGGCCCTCCGCTCCAGGGCGGATCACGAGCCTGTCCACTACGACGTCGATTGTGTGCTTAAGCTTTTTGTCAAGCGGCGGCACATTGCCGATGTCGTAAACCGTGCCATCCACGCGCACGCGCACGTAGCCTTCCTTGCGGATGCTTTCGAGAAGCTTTGCGTGCTCGCCCTTGCGTCCGCGCACAGCCGGTGCAATGACCTGCACGCGCGTCCCTTCTCCAAGCGCCATCACCTGATCGACCACCTGATCAATGCTTTGCCGCTCAATGGGCCTGCCGCATTTCGGACAGTGCGGAATGCCGATGCGCGCATACAGCAGGCGCAGATAATCGTGGACCTCCGTGACCGTGCCTACCGTGGAGCGCGGGTTGTTCGAGGTGCTTTTTTGGTCGATCGAAATTGCTGGGGAAAGCCCTTCGATGGTATCGACATCCGGCTTTTCCATCTGCCCCAAAAACTGGCGTGCATATGACGAAAGCGATTCCACATACCGCCGCTGCCCTTCCGCATAGATGGTGTCAAACGCAAGGGATGATTTTCCGGAGCCGGAAAGCCCGGTAAACACAATAAGTTGATCGCGCGGGAGCGTAATGTCCACATTTTTGAGGTTATGTTCCCGCGCGCCTTTAATCACAAGCGCGTCTTTCATATCAATCTTTCCTCTGTCTATTGCAAAAATCGTCTCTTCTCACCGCAGGCCGCTTATTTCTTGGGCGACTTGCGCGCTCTGCCGCGCGCCTTCTTTGCGCTGCCCGGCGTGCCGGGCGCAGGCTTTTTGACGGCAGCGCCGTCGCCTGTGAGCGCAAACAGCTCATCGCGCAGCTTGGCCGCAGCCTCGAAGTCCAGCTCTGCCGCAGCCTGGCGCATCTGCGTGCGCAGGATTTCAATGCGTTCCTGACGTTCTGCTTCCGTCATGCCGCCTTCGTCCTGTTTCGCCTTGCGTGAAATTTCCAGCACGTTATGCACGGCTTTTTTCACGCTCCGGGGCGTGATGTTGTGTTCGATGTTGAACGCCTGCTGTTTTTCACGGCGGCGGTTGGTTTCTTCAATCGCGCGGCGCATGGAATCGGTGATCTCATCCGCATACATAATAACCCGTCCGTCTACATTGCGCGCAGCGCGGCCCACGGTCTGGATGAGCGAAGTCGTGGAACGCAAAAAGCCTTCCTTATCCGCGTCCAAAATCGCCACGAGGCCGACCTCCGGCAGGTCAAGCCCTTCGCGCAGCAGGTTGATGCCCACAAGCACATCAAACTCGCCCAGGCGAAGATCCCGGATGATCTCCATACGTTCGATTGTTTCAATGTCGGAATGCATATAACGCACGCGCACGCCCATGGAGTCCAAATATTCCGTAAGCGTTTCCGCCATGCGTTTTGTAAGCGTGGTGGCAAGCGTGCGGTATCCGCGCGCCGCCATCTGCTTCACCTCGCTCAAAAGATCGTCAATCTGGCCTTTTACGGGGCGCACGCTGATCTCCGGGTCAATCAGGCCTGTTGGGCGGATGATCTGCTCCACCGTCTGGCTGGAAAGCCCCAGTTCATACTCCCCGGGCGTGGCAGAAACGCAGATCAGCTGGTTGATGCGCTTGCTGAACTCTTCAAAACGCAGCGGCCGGTTATCGAACGCCGCAGGCAGGCGAAAGCCGTATTCCACCAGGTTTTCCTTACGGGAACGATCCCCGCTGTACATTCCGCGCACCTGCGGCAGCGTCACGTGGGATTCATCCACAATCATGAGGAAATCCTTGGGAAAATAATCAAGCAGCGTAAACGGCGGCTGCCCGGGTTTGCGTCCGTCAAAATAGCGGGAATAGTTCTCAATGCCCTGGCAATAGCCTATTTCGCGCATCATTTCGATGTCGTACAGCGTTCGCTGTTCAATGCGCTGTGCCTCAAGAAGCTTGTCCACAGCCTTAAACTCGTCTACGCGCTTCCAAAGGTCGTTTTCAATCTCCCCGATTGCCGCCTCCAGCTTTTCCTTGCCGGTTGCATAATGCGATGCGGGGAACACGGCAACATGCGCGCGCTGAAGCAAAATCTCTCCGGTAAGCGGATTCACCTCGCTGATGCGCTCGATTTCATCCCCAAAAAATTCTACGCGCAGCACCCTGTCCGACCAGTTCACGGGGAAGATGTCCAGCACATCCCCTTTGGCACGAAACGTCCCGCGTGAAAAATCGATCTCGTTGCGTTGGTATTGGATGTCTACAAGCCTGCGGATCACCTCATCCCGCTCGATCCGCATGCCCTCGCGCAGGGAAATCGAAAGCTTCAGGTATTCTTCCGGGTCTCCTAGAGCGTAAATACACGAAACAGAAGCCACAATAATCACATCCCGCCGCTCGTTCAGGGCGCAGGTGGCGCTGTGGCGCAGTTTGTCGATTTCATCGTTTACTGTGGAAACTTTTTCGATATACGTATCCGAGGAGGCAATATACGCCTCCGGCTGATAATAGTCGTAATAGGAGACAAAATATTCAACCGCGCTGCCGGGAAAGAATTCCCGAAGCTCAGAGCAAAGCTGAGCGGCAAGCGTTTTGTTGTGCGCAATGACGAGCGTGGGCTTCTGCACACGTTCGATCACTTTTGCCATGGTAAAGGTTTTGCCGCTGCCGGTCACGCCCAGCAGCACCTGTGTTTTGTCGCCGCGCAGCACACCCGCCGCAAGCTTTTCTATGGCCTGCGGCTGATCGCCCTGCGGTTCAAACGGCGACACCACCTTGAATTCGTTCATACTGTCCGTTCCGTCTTTCCTCAATACGCGCCTCGTCTTATTCTACCAAATAACACGCGGAAAGAAAACTCCGCACGTACATTTTCCCGATATTTTGTTTTGGTATTTCGTGGTTTCAGTGTGCGGAAGCAATTGGCGAGGCTTCCAAGCATCTCATATTGTGCATCCCGGCAGCAAAATGATAGCATGTATATACACTGATTTAGGATGTGAAACAATATGGATGCCCTTTTTCTTCTCTATGTCGGCGCGATCCCCGTTGTGCCCTTGATCGGCGCGGGAATTTTTAAACGCCGCAAGGATACCCGGCGGCGCAATGTGTGCTATGGGCTGTTCGCGCTGCAGCTGCTGCTAAGCATCGGCTGCGCGGTTGTGTATTTGCAGCAGCATTGAAACGGGGCGGTTTTCACCGCCCCGCCAAAGTTACTTGTTCATACGGTAGATAAAGTTGAGGCCTTCAAGCGTAAGCGTCGGGTTAAGCACATCGATACAATCCGTTTCGGCAGCGATCATGGAAGACATACCGCCCGTTGCGACCACCGTGGGCGGTGCGCTCAGTTCCTTTTCCATCTGCCGCACGATGTTTTCCACAAACCCAACATACCCATTAATGATGCCGGACTGGATGCCATCCTTCGTGTTTTTGCAAATGGCATGATCCGGCTTGATGTATTCGACCTTGTGCAGCATGGCTGCCTTTTCAACCAACGCATCCGTGGAAACGATGATGCCCGGCCCAATGGCGCCGCCGAGAAATGCGCCGTCCTCAGATACGACGGAAAATGTGGTTGCCGTACCGAAATCAATAATCACAACCGGGCCGCCATAGCTGCGGTACGCCGCAACGGCATTGCAGATGCGGTCCGCACCCAATAATTCAGGGTAATCATACCAGATATCCAGCCCCAGTTCCAAGGAAGAACTTACCATCATCGGCTGTTGTCCGAAGAAATAAAGCTGGCACATGTGCTCGATGGTGTAGTTGATCGACGGCACAACCGAGGAGACGATGATGCCGCACACATCCCGCGTTGAAAGGCCGAGATGCCCGAAAAACGACTCCATCTGCACGCCCAGTTCATCCGAGGTGCGGTGAAGATCCGTCGTCATGCGCCAGGAATTGAGCAGCCTGCCGTCCTTATAAATGCCGGTTTTGATGTTCGTGTTGCCGATGTCCATCGCAAGGAGCATAATGATGTTCCCTCACTTATTTTTTACAGCAGTGGATCAGGCGGTGCGCCGTTTCATGTAGCTTTGCAGCGCCTTGCCCGCCGCCGTGCAGATCAGAACTGCCGCCACGGCTTCAATTCCGCCGTTTACCAGGCCGGTCGTTGCAAAAAGAATCGCCGCCACCCCTGCGACATCCGTTCCGAACGCTTGCGCAACCAGCGGTGCCGCAAGCAGATACAGGATGCCAAGGAACAGCACGGTGTTGGTAAGCGAACCTGCGGCGGATGCCACCATCATGCCAAGCACGTTTTTCTTTGGGGTAAGCACGCGGTACAGGAGTGCGCTCACAAACCCGACAAGGATGCGTGGAAGGAAGAGCACTGCAAGAACAAGAAGCAGATTGTACAGTCCAAAGCCCGTATCCGCTCCCAACATGATCATGGAAAGCGGTGTGGGAACCAGCAGAGCCCGCAGCAGGCTGGAAAGCCCGAAGAAAAACCCCAGAACCAAACCGCCGCGCAAGCCGAGGAAAAAGCTTCCGAGGATCACGGGGATGTGGATCAGTGTAATTTCGATTGGTCCTGCGGTGATATACCCGATCGGAGTAAGCGCAAGCACAAAAATCATTCCGACAAACAGCGCGTAAAGAACCAGCGTATGAACTTTATTGCGTTCCATTCTATCGCCCTCCTGCGAAGTGTTCTTCTGCAAACCGCTTTGTTACAGCCGTCCGCTGAAAGCATATTATACCTTTATTTTTGCGCACACGCAACCCTGCGCGAGCGTTTTTCATGCCCATTTTCCAACCTGTTTCCGAAGTGTTAATTTTCTGTTTGTGCGCCTCTTCCTCCCACAATGCCCTTTACATCCCCCCTGCCGCGCGATTATAATAGAACAGAAAGCGGCACGCTGCGCGCTCCCGCGACTGATTTCGAACAGAATTATTTTTAATATAATGAGGTAACCGGCAAAATGGCTGAAATTGCAACCGAAAACAAAGCGCCTTCCAGCGGAAAAAAGCTGAAAGTCTGGCTGATTGTGCTCGCAGCCGTGCTCATCGTAGGCGGTGTCGTCCTTTTTCTCAAGATCAAAAGCGACAGGGATGAAGCTCTGCGCCAAAGCATCATCGGTTCCGGAACATTTCACCCCGGCATCACCGTTGCGGGCGTAGATGTTTCGGGCATGACGCCTGATGAAGCGGCGGAAGCACTCAAAGAGGCTGAACAATCGTTGGTTCAGGATGTTTCGTTCCGCATAACCGACGGCGAGCACACCTATACCTTCGATCAGCCTCATTTCGACATCGCGTTTGATACCGAGGCCATTTTGGCCGAAGCAATGGCGCTTGGCCGCGAGGGCGATTTGGATTCATTGCAGGCTGAGCTTGCGGACATTGCGGAAAATGGGCGCAGCTTTGGCCTTTCCTATACCGCCGTGCCGCGCGACGCAGAGAGCTTTGTTGCGGAAATGGCAGCCGAACTCGATATGCCCGCCACAGACGCGACGTTCAGCGTAAAGCAGCTTGAATTGAACGAAGATACCGAAGCGCTTGATGTGGTGAATATCGGTTTTACCGAAGAAGAGCTTGTCGCAGGTGCGGATTTGCGTGATAAACGGTTTGATTTCACCGAAGGCACAGCGGGCCGCTGTCTGGATCAGGACGCGCTTGTGGCGGAGATCCGGGAACGCGCCGAAGCACGGGAATACGGCGAAATCACTTTCGAGCTTCAGCCGCTCTATCCCTCCGTTACCGTCGCCACGCTCAAGCAGTCCCTTGTGTTGCGTTCAAGCGCGTGGACCAGCTACGCAAAGGGCAACTACGGCCGTGCAACACGCGTTCACAACATGACGAAAGCCTGTGGATTGATCTACGGCACGGTGCTGCAGCCGGGCGACGTTCTCTCCTGCAACGACCTGCTCGGACCCCGCTATGAAAAATATGGCTGGCAAATGGCGCCCGCAGTCATTGAAGGCGGTGCTGCCACAGAGGATCAGCCCGGCGGCGGCGTATGTCAGGTTTCCACGACGATGTATAACGCTGTGTTGATGGGAGATTATCAAATCGTCTACCGTCAGGCGCATTCAAGCCGTCTGAGCTATGTGAAGGGCGGCCTGGATGCAACCATCAACACGGGCACAATCGATTTTAAGTGGAGCAACAACACAGAGGCCCCGATTTATGTATTCACCTGGATCGACAAAAACGAAAAGAAAATCTGGTGCGAGATTTACGGCCTTCCGTTCTCCGGTGATTTTGACGAAATTGATCTGTATTCCGACGAGAAGGAGCCGATCCAGCCCACCGCGGACGAATTCATTCCCAACGCTTCCCTCACCTACCCCTACTGGATGGTAAAGAATGCCGCCAAGAAAGGCTATGTTTACGACACCTATAAGATTTACAAAATGGCGGGTGCAGAGGTGCGCCGTGAAAAGATAACCACAACAACGTATAAGATGCATCCAAACCGCTATTTTGTCTGGCCGGGCTATGTTCCGGGCACTCCGCTGCTTCCGGAATACAAATTGACCCCAGTTGTCGAATAAGGCATTGCAAAACGGGACATTTCAGTCCCGTTTTTTTTGTCAATTTCTTTCGGATGTGCTATAATATTCAAAACTACCCTAAAATCAACAGAAAGCAGGTGCACTCATGGGAAAATTCCTCGTAAAGCAAACAAAATCCGGCTTTAAGTTCGACCTTAAGGCCGGCAATGGCGAAACCATTGCAACCTCCGAAGTTTACACCACCGAAGCTGCATGTATGAACGGTGTGGAGAGCGTGCGCAAGAACGCACCCGCCGCAAATGTTGAGGATCAAACCGTAGAAGGCTTCACGGCAGCCACCCACCCAAAATTCGAGATATATGCGGACAAGGCGGGCGAATTCCGCTTCCGCCTGAAGGCGCGCAACAGCGAGATCATCGCGGTTTCGGAAGGTTATAAAGCAAAGGCCAGTTGCCAGAACGGTATCGAGAGCGTGCGCAAGAACGCCCCTGACGCAGAGGTTGTAAAGGAAGAGGCGTAACACGAAATGGATCTGAAAAAACCGGATTTGGGAAATGCCCTTAAAAAGGTGGAAGAGCTTGCAAAGAAAATCGGCGCGGACAAAACCCTGCTTGCAAGTTTCACCAAGGAACCTGTAAAAACGCTTGAAACCAAGTTTGGGATTGATCTGCCGGATGAGCAGATCAACAAGCTGGTGGATGCCATCAAAGCCAAGCTGAACCTCGACCAGGCTGGCGACTTGCTCGGCGGCATTGGAAAACTGCTGAACAAGAACTAAGGAGCTGCCCTAAAAAACGCAGGGAGCGCCATTTGGCGCCGCCAGATAAGGAAGTTTTTCATCTGCAAAAAGGTGCAACACCGAAAGGGTGCTACACCTTTTTATTTCATTTGGAAACTGTACGTACAGTTTCCCTGCTTGTTACGGTAAAATACCGCCTTAAATTTAAGCCCTTATCAGCAGTTGATTCTTTCCTTCGATAAACAAGCCGTCTCCATCATTCAACCGAATCACATTTGTATGATATTTCTTTTCATATGCAGCACATCTTTCTTCAAAATGCGCGAAGCGGCTGGTAAACCTGTTGTAATGCGGCAATACCTCCGCATTTGTCAATTGAAGGCCGCTTAAATCTTTGATTTCTACCATGTTCATTTCAGGGGTATATTCATTTACAAGGTAAAGAGAGGGACCAAACACAAAGGCCGCTGCGCTCCAGCCTATTAGGATTTTTTCTTTTGAAACGGTACGAAGAATACCCTCTGCCTGCGTTTTTCTGATAGAGTCAGTCAGATAAAACGGATTCCCGCCGATGAATTCAATCACATCATAATTCAGCAAGTGTTCGGCGCTCTCAACATCAATATCAATAACGCTGGTAGTCAACCCCAATTGTGCCAATTCTTCTCTGCACCGCGGAATATGGTAATTCCTTTCTTTATACTCATTGTCTGCCGTTACGACAATCACTGCGGTACTTAGGCCGGCAATATGCTCTTTCATTTTCTCTATGAGGGCTTTACTGCTTAATCCATTTGAGCATAGGACAATCATTTTGTTATTCTCCGCAAATTCCGATTTGTTGATATTAAAAGAATCATTTTTCGGACGGTCTGATTTTGTTGCAGATACTTCCTTACAAGACCGTCCCCTTTCCGGCGCTCCTTGTGTTTTTGTTTTATTCTCCTTTGATCTCCCGCTGTGCCTTCTTTGTCAGCTTTGCAAACACCAACTCATAGGACATATCGCACATGGCGCGCAGCGTTTCTTCGGGCACGGCGCCATCCAGATACACGCTGTTCCATGTGCGCTTATCCGAATAAAAGCCCGGTACCACATCCGCATATTGTTGGCGGAACAGCTCAGCGAGCATGGGATCGCACTTAAGCAGCACCATCGTCCGCCCGGCATGGGGTTTGTACGCCTCGCCCGGCGTGCACACAGCCGCAAACTGCTTTCCGCCCACAAGGTAGCGCAGCCATCCCCATTCAGCCTTGAACTCGCTTACCGCCCCCGGCTTGCTCAAAAGATACCCATCCAACCATTCATAATTGTTTTTCATCACAGCACCTTTGCAAGGAAGTTCTTCAGGCGTTCGCTCTTGGGATGATCGAACAGTTCCTGCGGTGTATTCTGCTCCACAATGCGCCCGCCATCCATGAACAGCACGCGGGATGCAACCTCGCGCGCAAACCCCATTTCGTGCGTTACCACAACCATGGTCATTCCATCCCGCGCAAGGCCGCGCATTACTTCCAACACTTCGCCCACCATCTCCGGGTCAAGCGCGCTCGTCGGCTCATCAAAAAGCATCACATCCGGCTTCATCGCAAGCGCACGCACAATGGCGATACGCTGTTTCTGTCCCCCGGATAGCTGCACGGGATATGCGTTTGCGCGGTCGGCAAGCCCCACGCGCGTAAGCAGCGCCATAGCGCGCTCGTTCGCCTCCGCCTCGCTGAGTTTTTGCAGCTTCATGGGCGCAAGCGTAAGGTTTTTGAGAATCGTCATATGCGGGAACAGGTTAAACTGCTGAAACACCATTCCCATCTTTTGCCGGAGCTTGTTGATGTCCGTCTTGGGATCGGTTATATCCACGCCTTCCATCAGAACATGGCCTTCGGTTGGGACTTCAAGCAGGTTCAGCGAACGCAAGAACGTGGATTTGCCCGATCCGGATGGGCCTATTACCGCCACGACCTCGCCTTCATAGATGGTTTCCGTAATATCGTTGAGCGCATGCACCTTGCCAAAAAATTTTTTCAGCCCTTGAACTTCGATCAGCGGATTACCTTGTGCCATTACGAAGCCTCCTTTCCAGCCTGGATACGCCCGCCGAAAGCACCACTACCATAATAAGGTAAACCAGCGCCACAGCAATCAGCGGCATGAATGCCGCAAACGTGCGGCTGCGGATAATGTCGCCCGCTTTTGTGAGATCCATCAGGCCGATGTAGCCGGAAACGGAGGTTTCCTTTAAAAGCGTGATGAATTCGTTGGCAAGCGCGGGCAAAACGTTTTTGAATGCCTGCGGCATCACAATGTGCCACATTGTCTGCCCATAGTTAAAGCCAAGGCTTCTCCCCGCTTCAAACTGCCCTTCGTCAATGCTCATGATGCCGGAGCGGAACACCTCCGCAACATAGGCTGCGGAGTTCAGCCCGAATGCGATGATCGCCACCAGCACCGTATCCACAAAAACGGAGGAAAAGATTACAAAATTGATGATAAGCAATTGCACGACCACCGGCGTGCCGCGGATGACGGTAATATACAGCTTTGCGAGCCAATTTAAAAAGCGCAGCCTGCCGGTTTTATCCGCCGTGGTGCGGACGATGGCAAGCAGAGCGCCCAGGATAATGCCGGCAATCGCTGCAAACAGCGCGACTTCAAGCGTAACGCCCAGGCCACGCACCAAGTACTTCCAGCGATCCTCCTTAATGAAGTTCAGGTAAAAATCCGCACACAAGCTGGTCCACGTGTTTTGCAGCCATGCAAGGACGGTATCAAAAAATGTGCCGATGTCGATCGCTACCATGCTTCCTCCTTATTCCAGTTTTTCGTTTTCATTGCAGCGGGAAGGGATGTGATGCGTTTAAGGCAACCATGCCGCAGGCAGGAACTGCCCGCGGCATATGGGTTTTACTGTCATTTATTATACGGGATATATCGCGCTCCCCGCAAGGGATTTGGCTTTATTTTGCACGCACAATGATGACCTGTTCGGAGGTTGTATACGGCTCGGTGAAGTTCACATACTGCAAGCGGTCCTCATCCACCGTAAGCCCGGCCACGCCGATGTCCGCCTTGCCCGTCTGCACGGAGGTTACGATGGAGTCAAACGCAATGTCCTGCACCTCAAGCTCCATCTTGAGAAGATCCGCAATGGCCTGCGCCATGTCGATGTCGATGCCTACAATCTTGCCTTCGCCGCCTTCATAGTACTCATACGGCGGGAACGTAGCTTCCGTAACCATCACGAGCTTGCCGTTTGAATAATCCGTGTTGCTGGAAACATAGGGCATTGTTCCCTTCACGTCATCTTCACCGATGTAGTTGGCGATGATGTTGGCAAGCGTACCGTTCTCCTTCAGGGTCGCAAGCGCATCGTTGATCTTGTCAAGAAGCTCCGTGTTCTCCTTTGCAACGCAGATGGCATAATCCTCCGGCGCGAAGGAACCGGCAATCACCTGCAGGTCCTCGTTGGCTTCAACATAATACTTTGCAGGCTGTTCGTCAAGGATGATGCAATCCAGTTTGCCCTGCTTGAGCGCCTGCACCGCATCGTTGGTTTTCGTGAAGCGTTCCACCTTTGTTTCGCCATCCGTTTCATAATCGGAAGCGTAAACGATGTCACCCGTTGTGCCGAGTTGCACGCCGATGGTTTTGCCCGGAATATCGTCCGCGCTGAATACGGTGTTCGCAGGCACGGTGGAGCAGCCCGCAGCCATAAGCAGCATCGCCACCGCACAAAGCAGGCTCAGCATGAGTTTGATCAATTTCATATGTTTTTCCTCCAAATTGTTGTTTCTGTTGTACAGCGAATTATACTATTTCACCGCACGGAACGCAAGGGGTTTTGCAATTTTTTATGCTGAATTTTTGACTATATATTCTTATCTCCCTGTGTTTTCGGCACATTTCGTGGTATATAGATGAATTTTTATAATGCGCATGTGTCTTTATTCATTTTGCAGCATGTATTTTTTCATGGCAGCACTGAAACAAGCTTCCTTGCGTTCAAAACGAGCTTCGCATAATATGCACAAAAGAAGAGAGGCCGCCATGCGCCCCTCTTCTTTTGCTCTCCGGCTCAGGTTTCTTCCACGGCTGCAAATCGCAGTTCCGCTTTAAACAGATCGCAATCGATTGAAATTCCAAAGTGACCGCCCTGCAATTCCGTAAGGCTCCGCGCAATGGAAAGCCCAAGGCCGCTGCCCTCGCTTGTGCGGGCACTGTCGCCGCGCACGAAGCGTTCCATCAATTCCTCCTCCGAGATGTTCAGCGCATCGCGGGATATGTTTTTCAGTGCGATCACAACCTCTTTCCCCTCCCGGGTTACGCCTGCATACACCCGCGTTCCGGGTTGAGCATATTTTGCGATGTTGCCGAGGAGGTTATCGAACACGCGCCAAAGCAGGCGGCCGTCCGCCAGAATAAAAGCCGGTTCGCCGGGCGTTTGCATCACGGCCGTAAGGTTGGCCGTTTGGAAGCGTTCCACATATTCCGCAAGGCACTGCCCCAACAGCTCCACAGCATCGGTGCGCCCAAGCTCAACTTTCATGTTCCCTGTTGCGGCTTTTGACGCCTCCAGCACATCTTCCGTCAGTTTTTTGAGCCGGCGCGCCTGCCGGTCCAGCACGGCGATGTATTCGCTTGCAGTTTCACTTGCGGCAGGCTCTTTTTTCAGAAGATCCACATAGTTCAAAATGGAGGTCAGGGGCGTTTTTATGTCATGGGAAACGTTTGTGATGAGCTCGGTCTTTAGCCGTTCGCTCTTTATGCGCTCCTCCACAGCCCGGGTCATACCCGCTCCGATGCTGTTGAGGTTTTCTCCGTGGCGTTTCAGCTCGAAGAACATGTGCTCGGTCGGCACATGGTAAGAAAGGTCGCCCTCCGCGAGGCGCCTTGCTCCTTCCCTGAGCCGCGAAAGCTGCAGCGTGACAAAGCAGACCGCAAGCAGCACCGTCATGTTCACACCCAGCCAGAACAACGTCGCCATTGGGCTGTAATAGGTTTCCCGGCACAGGAGCAGCATCACGAGCGCATATGCGCTGTAAATGAGGATCGCCTGCCAAATCAGCGACATGTTGCGGCAGAGCGTACGGATTCCCCGTCCCATCCAGCACAGCGCCCGCCAGCCGAGCCGAAGCACGCGGTAAATGACCGTGTTGCGCCAAAGCGTTCCGGTCTTGATGCGCGTTGCCAACGTCATGCAGAATGCGAGCACGATCAATACAACCGACTCCACCCCGAGGGCGAGCAGGAGCCATGTCATCAAATATGGGCTGTTGAACCCTTCTACGAGCAGGGACGGCATCCTGCCCCAAACTGCCATATCCCAAATTGCGCTTACGACCAGCGCTCCAAGGAAAAATGCCGCGAACGCATACAAGTCCAACGGGATTCTGTCCTGCAGGTTAAGCACAGCTTCTTCCCGGCCGGCGCGATGGCCGGCGCTGCAGAGCAGGAAAAGGAACAGCGCAGAGCAAGTCAAAAAGCTAAGCACCGTCAGCACAAAAATTGCGGTGCGCTGGCGGTAAAGGAGCGCTTCTCCCTGCGCGTTGAGCGCCGTATCCGCGGGCAGTTCTCCTTCCGCCCAGTAATATCCCTGCCCAAGCATCATCACGATAAGGCCAATTCCGGCAATCACCGCAAATGAAAGCAGTGCAAACAGGAAAATAGCTGTAATTTTCACACCGAGGCTATGAGTGAGTTTCATCGTTTGCCTCCTTTTTCAAACTTGTAGCCCTGCCCCCACACCACTTTGAGGTAGCGCGGTTCGGCGGGATTGATCTCAAGCTTTTCGCGGATATGCCGGATGTGCACCGCAACGGTGTTTTCCGCGCCCCATGCCGGATCCTTCCACACAAGCTCATAAATGCGGGTGGAAGAAAACACCTTTCCCGCATTTTCCATTAATAGTTTCAAAATGCTGTATTCTATCGGCGTAAGGTTCACGGGTTCACCGTCAAGGGTAACGGTCTTTGCATCGTCGTCGATCTCCACGCCGTCGATAGAAATAACGGAAGGCTTCTTTTCTATGCCGCTCATGCCGCCAAGCATAGTATAGCGCCGAAGCTGGGAACGCACCCGCGCAATCACCTCCATCGGGTTAAATGGCTTGGTTACATAATCGTCCGCACCGATGGAAAGCCCAAGCACCTTGTCCGTATCCTCGCTCTTGGCCGTGAGCAGGATCACGGGAATGTTGCTTTTTTCCCGGAGCGCCGCTGTTGCGGCGAGTCCGTCGAGTCCGGGCATCATAATGTCCAAAAGCGCAAGATGCACCGTCTCGCGGGAAATAATGTCAAGCGCCTCCCGGCCGTTGTAGGCTTCAAGCGTACGGTAGCCTTCCGCAGTCAGGTAGATTTTCAGCGCGGCCACGATATCGCGGTCGTCGTCACAGATGAGGATGGTGTACATGCATGTTCTCCCCTTTTGGTTTGCACGCCCATTGTATCACGGCGCGGTTTAAATGCGTAGTGGCAAAGGGATTAAGATTTATTTAACAGCATACCCCACGCAGCGCTTCAGCCTCCTGAAAGCTGCGCTTTGTAAATGTGCAAATCCTCCGCCGGCTTACCGTTTTTCCAAAGCACTTTCCCTCCTCGCACCTTCCGCGCCGCCAAAGCATAGTATGCAGCAAAAAGCAAGCGAGGTTAACTGATATGAGAACATTGCGACGCGGCGACCGGGGCGAGGACGTTAAGGTGCTTCAGCGCGCCTTGAAGCGCGCCGGATATGATGCAGGAACAATTGACGGTATTTTCGGCCCACGCACGGAAGCGGCAGTGCGCGCGTTTCAGCGGGCGAACGGCCTCACGGTAGACGGCATCGTCGGCCCGCGTACCTGGGCCGCTCTTGCGCCTTACATGGAGGTCGAAGAATCCTGGCTGCGCAAGGGCGACCGCGGGCCAGAGGTACAGATGCTGCAGCTTGCGTTGGAACGGGCCGGCTTCTCCCCCGGCGCGCTTGACGGCATCTTTGGTACGCGCACGGATGCGGCGGTGCGGGCGTTCCAGCGGGCCAATGGCTTGCAAGCGGATGGCATCGTCGGCCCGCGTACCCTTGCGGCGCTCAAACCGTATTTGACCGGCTATGTGGAATACACCGTAAAACGGGGCGATACGCTTTCCTCCATCGCGCGGCGTTATGGAACCACCGTGCAGGCGCTGCTGACCGCGAACCCTCGCACCAATCCAAACCTGATCTATGTTGGCGAAACGCTCATCATTCCGCTACCGTTTGATGTAGTTCCCACCAACATCGCCTATACATCCGAGTTGGTGGAACTCATCAACGAAGGCCTTGCCGCGCGCTATCCGTTCATTACGCTTACTACGGTCGGCAACAGCGTAACCGGCTCGCCGATTCAGGCGCTTGAGATGGGTACCGGAACCCGGCATGTGTTCTACAACGCCTCCCACCATGCCAACGAATGGATCACCACGCCGCTCCTGCTCAAGTATCTTGAGGATTATGCGGACGCTTATGCGACAGGCGGACGCATCGGAGGCGTAGCGGCATCCAGGTTATACACCGGCACGATGCTGCATATCGTTCCCCTTGTGAATCCTGATGGTGTGGATCTTGTGACAGGCGCGATCAATTCAGGCGGATATTATCAGAATGCCCGGATGCTTGCGGCAAATTACCCGTCCATCCCATTCCCTTCCGGCTGGAAAGCCAACATCCGCGGCGTAGACCTGAACAGCAATTATCCGGCCGATTGGGAAAAGGAGCGCGACATCAAATTTGCGCAGGGGTATACTAAGCCCGGCCCGCGCGATTATGTCGGCCCTTCAGCGCTTTCGGAGCCGGAAAGCCGTGCGATGTACGATTATACCCGCGCGAACAACTTTGCGCTCACGCTTTCGTATCACACGCAAGGCAGGGTAATCTTCTGGAAATATCAGGACTATGAGCCCGAAAACGCCTATGCAATCGGCCAGCGGATGGCCGCTGCAAGCGGCTATGCGCTTCAGGCCGGCCCGGCCAATTCCTATGCCGGCTACCGCGACTGGTTCATTCAAACCTATAACCGGCCGGGCTATACCATCGAAGCCGGGCTTGGCACGAACCCGCTGCCGATTTCCCAATTCAACACGATTTACCGTGACAACGTGGGCATTCTGACCATCGGCATGGATGCGCTGATCCCGTAAAGAGGTAAGCTGAATGCGGCCCCGGAAAACCGGGGCCGCATTGCGTGCGTTTTATTCCGCAGCGAGCTTTTTGAATATCTCTACGGCAGGTTCGATCAGCGCATCCGGAAAATCGAATTGTGCCGTGTGCAGCTGCGGGTAATCTACGCCAGCACCGATTTCAAAGATCGCACCGGGCGCACGCTTGAGAAAGTACCCGAAGTCTTCCGAGCCGCGCTCGGGCCGCTCGATCACCTCGATTGGGTAGCCAAGTTTCTCGGCTGCCTCCCGCACCTTTTGCGTGCTTGTGGGATCGTTGGCAGTCTCCGGGAAACAATCGCAATATGAGACATGCCACGCGAGGCCATAACGCGCCGCTTCGCGTTCCGCCATCGCTTCGATCTTTTCGGCAAGCAGATTCAGCTCCGCTTCCCGTTCCGCGCGAATTGTGAGATACAGCTCCCCCTCGCTCGCCTGCGTGCCAAATGCCTTTTCGCCCACCTTTAGGCCGATCACCGTTGAAAGCACAAGCCCCTTCCACGGCAAATCAAGCAGCGCGGGGACTTCGTTCACCATCGTTGCAAGCGCAAACGCGGGATTCTTGCCGCATTCGGGCATGCTCGCATGGGAGGGCGTACCCACCATGCGGATCGTCATGCCGCGCGACGCACAATTGACCGCTCCATACCAGATGCAAACCGTGCCGAGCGGATAGCCCGGCCAGTTGTGGAACGCAAATACTTCGTCAATTTTCTCCTCCGTGATAAGCGGTGCGCATTTTACGGCGCCGTCTCCGGTCTCCTCTGCCGGTTGAAAAATGAAGTATATGTCGTTTGAGCAGCCTTCCTTGTCAATTTCCATTGCGAAGGCCGCAAGCGCAGCGCTATGGCCGTCATGCCCGCATTTATGGCCAACGCCCGGAATTTTGGATGCATACGGCACGTCGCATGCATCCTCAATGGGAAGTGCGTCATGATCCGCCCGGAACGCAATGCGCTGCTTCGGGTTTGGCGCACGGTACACCGCGTAAAACCAGTCTCCCCGGTCGATCACCGCAAGCTTTGTGTGGGCGCGCAAAAAGCGCATGAGCTCTGCGCGCGTCCACTCCTCCTGATTGGAAAGCTCCGGATGCGCGTGCAGCGCATGGCGCAGTTCCACCGCCAAATCCAAATAGTTCCGATCCATCCTTTTATCCTCCTGTCAGATTTTGTTCCGTTTGCAATGCAAAGCTTATTGCAGCGACGCAAGCAGCATAATTACGCCGATGATCAGAACGACCACGCCAACCACCCGCTCGACTCCAAGCGCCAGTTCAGAAGGCTCCGCGTCCTTAAACCGCCAGCCATAACCAAGATACCAGGCGGTTCGCGGTTTGGCTGCGTTGAATGCCCCAGCGGCAATCAACAGGATAGCCAAAAACGGGCTTGGCCCGGAGGAATCTTTTTCATCGCCGCGCCCCCGGTAAAGCACATCCATCAGCACGCCGCCGGGGATATATTTTGTTTCGTCATAATCATCGCTCCAGCCGCCGGCCCAGCCGTTGCCGGACGTTGTGCGGAAATAGGTGGAGCCGTTCGGATAAGTGATGGTCGTTGTATTGCCGGAAAACGAATAGGCATAAACATCGTCATTGTTGGTAATGGTTTGGTTTGCGGCGTCAATCACAAACGTTTTCCCTGCGTGTTCAATGGAATAGCTCGTTTGCGCCGGGCTTTTTTCCGTGCAGGCTGTGAAAAAAAACAGCGCCAACACACAGCAGGTGCAAAGCTGAATGGCATGCTTCATAGCCGTCCCTCCATCGGTTTCTTAAAGACGTTTCGTTTCAAGCGCTGTGGTCTGATGTGGGTATGCCGCCGGTTGGCACAAGAGGGGCCGCACAAGCGGACTGTGTCCGCTACGATCCATTCCACGTGAGCAGGCGGCCGAGGGGGATGCGGAAGCCGAGGCTCTCATACATCTTCACATCCGAGTCCGCACAGCCAACCCAAAGCGACGCGATTCCACGCGCCCTGCAATGTGCGAAGGCCGCTTCCGCAAGCCGGCGGGCCACGCCCTGCCCGCGAAACATTGGAAGCACATAAAAATCTTCAAACAGGCCGCCTGGCGCACACCGAAAGGTGGAAAACGTTTCGCAAACAGAGCACATGCCAACGGCCCGCCCATCGCGCTTCGCCAGAACGAACGTGATCCGCCCGGTTCCTATGGCCGCGCCAAGCGCCGCTTTTTGCGCCTGTGTAAGCGGCTCCTCACCGATATCCTGCTTGTAGCCGCTCATCAGCTCCAGAATTTCAGGAATATCCTCTGCTCCTGCCGCAGCACATACAGTGGAGTCGCAGTCGGGTCTGTTCCCAGCTTTCTGCATGGCCATGCTCCTTTTTTTCTTACAGGATAGCATGCTGCACGTGCCTTGTCCACATCGTCTTGTGCATGACTTCCGCCATTTTTTGCGAATGTGAACAAATTGTGTTGACAATGCCCGCGAAACATGGCATAATGCGCAAGGTGATGCTTTTAAGTTCGGAACAGAGCTTCCGGCAAGGCGTTGAAACAAGCTGATATAGGCAAAGCAATTTAGCTTAGCGTTTTTCGCCCTGTCCGCTCTTTTCGGACAGGGCTTTTTATAGCTGGGAAGGAGAACGCATGCAGCACAAAGCGGAACTCATGGATCAAGCGGCCGTGGAACGCGCACTTGTGCGCATCTCCCATCAGATCATTGAAAAGAACCATGGCACCGAACGCCTCTGCCTCGTGGGCATCCGAACGCGCGGCGTGCCGCTCGCACGGCGCATTGCGGAAAACATTCGGAAGATCGACGGAACGGCAGTGCCTGTGGGCGAACTGGATATCACGCTTTACCGGGACGATCTTTCGCGCATTCAACCCGATCCGCGTCTCAACGGCACAAGCGTCCCTTTCTCCGTGCAGGATCAAACCGTTGTGCTTGTAGATGATGTGATCTACACCGGCCGGACGGCCCGCGCCGCGCTTGATGCGGTGATGGAGCTTGGGCGTGCCGCACGGATTCAGCTTTGCGTGCTGATCGACCGCGGGCATTCGGAACTTCCCATTAAGGCGACTTACGTGGGCAAAAACATCCCCACTGCAAGGGATGAAATCGTTTCCGTGCGCCTTGCCGAAACGGATGGGCAGACGGACGTTTCCATCCTCCGTCAGGAAGCGCCCGGCGAAAAACAGGATAAGTAAAAGCTTATATAAAAATTACGCAACAAGGAAAGAAGGAGAACGTCATATGAACCTGATCTATGGCATCAAAGACAAACCCAAATTTGTCCAACTCATCGTATTTGCATTCCAGCAGATGCTCGCTATCATGGCAGCAACGTTGGTTGTTCCCGTGCTGGTGAATGCCTACGGCGTGCAAAACCTTGAGATGGACATCGCTGCAGCGCTTCTTGGCGCAGGCATGGGAACCGGCGTTTATATCGCTTTCACCAAAGCAAAGAGCCCCGTATTCCTGGGCAGTTCCTTTGCGTTCCTTTCCGCCATGTATTCCGCCACGGCATTCGGTTATTTCGGCATCATCGTGGGCGCGATTCTTGCGGGCCTTGTATACGTGCTCATCGCCATTGCCATCAAGGCGTTCGGCACCCGCTGGATCGACAAGCTCATGCCGCCGATCATTATTGGGCCAACCGTTGCCATCATCGGTCTTTCCCTTGCGGGCAGCGCCATCAGCGATCTGACCAATGTGACCACCGGCTCCTATAACCTGATCCATATCCTCTGCGGCCTTGTCACCCTCCTGATGGTCATAATCTGCTCCACCTTCGGCAAAAAAATGGCCAAGCTTATCCCCTTCATCATCGGCATTCTTTCCGGCTATGCGCTTGCGGGCATTTTCACAATCATCGGCAATGCTACCGGATGCGATTATCTTAAGGTGCTCAACGTGAGCGCGCTTACTGCACTGGACTTCGGCAGCATAAGCGGCTGGATTCATGTTCCGCAGTTTGCGTTTGTAAAGGCTGCGCAGGAAAGCTTCGACTGGGCCAACCTTGGCACCATCGCCGTGTTGTACATGCCCGTTGCCTTTGTTGTGTTCGCTGAGCACATTGCGGACCATAAGAACCTTTCGTCCATCATCGGTCAGGATCTCGTAAGCGGCGAACCGGGCCTTGCCCGCACGCTGTTGGGCGACGGCATCGGCTCCATGGTCGGCGCGTTCTTCGGCAGTTGCCCCAACACCACCTACGGTGAAAGCATCGGCTGCGTAGCGATTACCCGCAACGCCTCCGTGGTTACAATCATCGCAGCGGCAATCGGCTGTGTCGTGCTCAGCTTCTTCGCTCCGTTCGTAGCGTTCGTGAACTCCATCCCCGGCTGCGTAATGGGCGGCGTGTGCATCACGCTGTACGGCTTCATTGCGGTATCCGGCCTGCGGATGTTCAAGCACATTGACCTTGATAAGAACCGCAACCTTTTCGTAGTCGCCACCATCCTCATCACCGGCATCGGCGGCCTGACCCTCAACTTCGGCAAAATCACCATCACCAACATCGCCACCGCGCTCATCCTCGGCATCCTTGTGAACACCGTTCTCTCCATCGGCGAGGAGAAGCAGAAGGAACACGAAGAAGCGTAAGCGTGCGGGCCTTATGCGCAACTCAGCCTCCCCGCCAGCCGGCGGGGAGGCTTTTTCCCAAAAATCCTCCGGTTATGAAAGGGAAACCATGGAAGAAAAGACAAACGTTATGCGCACGCTAGAGCGTTTGAAGCTCCCTTACCGCCACTATGCTTTTGACACGGGCGGCGCTGCGCCGAGCGGCACAGAAGTCGCCGCGCTTCTTGGGAAGGATCCGGCGCAAGTGTTCAAAACGCTCGTGACAGTCGGAAAAAGCGGGAAATATTATGTGTTCATGATCCCCGTAGCAGAAGAGCTTGACCTCAAGAAGGCCGCGCGCTGCGCCGGGGAAAAATCCATTGAAATGATAAAAACAAAGGATCTGCTGCCGCTTACCGGCTATGTGCACGGCGGCTGTTCGCCCATCGGCATGAAAAAGCAGTTCCCAACCTTTGTGCATCAAAGCGCAGCGGGATATCCTATTCTCATGTTCAGCGCGGGCAAGATCGGTTATCAGGTGGAGCTGCCGCTTGCTTCACTGCAAAAGGCAGTCCGGCTCACGCTTTGTGACCTGATCGTTGAGAAATAAAAACGAGCCGGGGCACCTTAAGGCGGGTACCCCGGCCCGGCATTACAGCTGCTTCGTAAAACAGATGATGCGGTTTGCTTCCCGAAAACCAACGCTTTGGTGAAAGGACAAGCTTTCCGTGTTCCCCAGCTCGCAATCGCTGGCAAATTCCGAACAGCCCTTTTCCTTTGCCCAAGCCTCTGCCCGCCTGAGCAGTTCTTTCGCAACGCCTTGTTTACGGCTGGGTTCTTCCACAAAGATTCCTTCCAGATAGCCAACCGGGCTGCTTCGCGTTCCTTCCACATAGTCGAACCGCAGCTGGCATTGCGCAAAGCCGACCGGCACGCCTTCCCCGGTATAATGCAAAAAAATCGCCGCATTGCCATCCGAAAGAAGCGCCCGCATTTCCTCGCGGATCGTATCGCTCCCCGTTTCGGGGAACAGTTTCAACGCAAGCGCCGCCACATCTTCAAGCTGGTTTTCTGTCGCATGCACAATCATGGGTTTTGCATCCTTTCTTAAGCCCTTTTGCTTCAAACCACCCGTAAGCCCTTCGGCACATGGTTTTTCAACGTTCCCTCCACCGCTTTTCCAAAGCCGATTGGGAATCCGCCCGCACAGACCGGAATGTATCCGCGCCAATCCTCCTTGCAGGGAACCGCCTCCCCTGCAAGGAAGCGCGGCAGGCAGGCATCCGCTAGCGGCAGGTCAAGCTTTTTCCGATATACACCGCCATGCGCAGCAAGAAACAGGCTGTGTGCAGGCAGGAATCGTCTTTTCCTGATCTCCCCTGCCTGCACGCCCGCAGCAAGCGTCCAAAGCGCGCTGAGGCCATGCGGCAGCGGCGCGCGCAGGATTGCGATGCGGCCATCAGGGAGGTCGTAAGCGCAGCCGTCCGGCGGTTGGATAAACAGATCCGCGATTGCGCTGTGGTAGGCGACGTCGCGGCATGGCTTCAACGGAAGCGCCTCCTGTGGACAAAATCCATCCCCTGCCCGGCGCAGGCGCGCCACGAAATGCCCCTCTCCCGGGGAAGAATGCGGGTAAAGCCGCCGCATGTGTTCCAGCGAAAACTCCGGATGCGCCGCAAGAAAGCGTTCCACCACGTTTTCGTTTTCCTCCGCTGAAAACGTGCAGGTGGAATATATGAGTACGCCGCCGCCGCGTACCGTTTTTGCCGCAGTTTCCAAAATGGCGCTCTGCCGCGCTGCACAGGCTGTAACATGCGTGGGGGACCATTCCGCCACGGCGCCCGCGTCCTTGCGGAACATGCCTTCTCCGGAGCAAGGTGCATCCACAAGCGTTACATCAAAGTAATCCGGGAATGCTTCCGCGATCGTCTCCGGCTTTGCGCAGGTTACGGCAGCGTTTGCCACGCCGAGGCGTTCCAGCGTTGAGGCCAGCGTCCGTGCCCGGTTGGGCACAATTTCATTTGCGAGCAGGAACCCTTCCCCCGAAAGGCGCGCGGCTATGCCGCCGCTTTTCCCGCCCGGGGCGGCGCAGAGGTCCAGCACGCGCATGCCGGGGAGCACCTCTGCCGCCGCGATGGCCGCCATAGCGGAAGGTTCCTGCAAGTAGAACAGCCCGGCCCGATGGTACGGGTGGTTCCCGAGGCCTGGCATTTCCTCCGCAAGCAGAAAGCCCTCCGGCAGGATCCCCGTTTCCGCCAGAGGAAACGGGCTGATGCGCCGGAATTCCTCCACACCTATCTTGAGCGTATTCACCCGCAGGCCGCGTTTGGGCGGCAGCCCGTAGCTTGCAAGGAACGCGGGATATTCCACGCCAAGCTGCGCTTCCATGCGCCGCAGAAATTCAGTTGGCAAATTCTTCTTTTCCATAAGAATAGTATAACGCCTCCCCCCATGTTTGGGGAGAGGCGTTTTCATCTTTTCAGGATTTCTCAGTGCTTCAATGAAAATGATCTGTGTTAACCTACTGAAATCCCGCTGCCGTTGTGTGAACTTGAAGAAGCAGGATTGCCCGGCTGGTTTGCGGGTGCTTCCGCAACAAGCTTGATGCGGCCCTGACCATAAGGATTCTCATATTCGCTGCCTACGGTGCCATGGAGCGCGTCCTTTATATAATTGATCAGCACCTGATTGTCGATCATCACGCCATCGCGCACAACCTTTGCGCCCTTGAACATGGCATAACCATCGCCGCCGTCCTTAAGCATATAGTTGTGGGATGCAAGCGTGTAAGTTTTGTTCACATCGATCGGCTCGCCGCCCACCATCACATTCTTTACGCGGCGCGCACCGGTTACCCCTACGAATGACTTGTTTGCATCCAGCGTAACGCTCGAAGGGATATAGGTATGAATTTCATATGTTAACCCCGAAACCTGCAGGAAGCCGCCGCTTTCAGCGTCCGGCGTGAACATGCTGCCAAGCTCCAATGCATCAAGGATCTGCTGTCCGGTCACTTCGATGGAGCAAGCCATGTTGCCGAACGGGTGCACGGAAATGATCTCGCCATAGGTAATGCTGCCCTTTGAAATCGTTGCACGGATGCCGCCGCCGTTCACGAATGCAATGTCCGCATCGAGCAGCTCACGGTATGCGTCAGCACAAAGGTCCCCGAGATTGCTTTCCTGCTTGCGGATGATGCGCTTGCCTGTTTCAGGGTCATTCACCACAAGGTCAACCCCCGTCTTGGCAACGGTTTTGTTGAGCAATGCCTCATACTGTGATTCGATCCGTTTTACATATTTATCTACCGCTGCATCCTGCTTGGTATAATCCTTGGCTGCGATGAGGTTCGTGGTTATCTTGCCATCCGGCTTGATAACAAGGCGTCCGAGATTCTGAAGTTTATCGCCCGTGGAGGACAAAACGACATTCTTTCCGTCCTTGTTTTTCACGATTTTCTGCGCGATCGTGCTGTGAGAATGGCCGTCGAGCACCACATCAATTCCGGTCGTATTGGCGATCACATCTGTGGAGCACCACGGTTTGCTTTGCCCGTCAACCCCAAGATGCGCAATGGCGACAACATAATCTGCGCCCGCAGCTTTTGCTGCGTTTACCGAAACCTGTACCGCGTCATACAGCTCCTGGCCCTTGCCACCGGAGCAGAAGCCGTAGATGTAGTTCCCGTCCTTATCCTGGAAATACGCAGGGGTGGACTTGGTGATCGATTCCGGCGTGGAGATGCCGATAAACGCCACCTTTTTATCACCGAATTTTTGAATCGCATAGCTGTCAAGCAGGGTTCTGCCGTTCAGAAGGTTTGTGAAATTGCAGGAAAGATACTCAAAGTTTGCATCCTTGGTCAGTTCCTTCAGCCGGTCCATGCCGTAATCGAATTCATGGTTGCCATACACAGCATAGTCATAACCGGTTTTGTTCATGATGTCAATGAGATACCGGCCGGTTGAAAGCGTGCCGATGGCATCGCCCTGAATGGCATCGCCGCAATCCACGAGCGCAACGTTTGCGGTGATCGCCTTCATCTCCGCCTTATAGGCTGCCACCCCCGCATAGCCCATGTTGGTCGCAGTTCCATCCTTCTCCGCCTGCGCAACGGAGCAATGCACATCGTTTGTGTAAAGGACCACGATGTCCTCCGCTTCTACCTCGCCTTCGGCAAACGCAGCGGGCACAAATGCAAGCGCCAACGCGAATGTCAAAAACAATGCCAACAGTTTTTTCATAAATTCCCCTCCTTAGAATGTTTGATAGGCTGTGATAACGCTGACCGGCCGGTCTTTTGATTTGTGGATGACCGCAGCAGGTCATGTTGGTATCATATCATGGAAATGCGGCACTGTCATCCCCAGAACATGGGATTCGGCATTGTTTTAACAAAAATTTCTTTTTAATTTTAAATATGGAAGGAAGGAGCTCCCGCTCCCTCCTTCCATTCGTTTTCAGCTCAGGATTTCGCTTGCCGCTTCCTCACGGAACTGCGTGGTGTACAGGTCGAAGTAATACCCGTGCAGTTTCAAAAGCTCGTGATGCGTACCGCTTTCCGTAATCCGGCCTCCGCGGATCACAAGGATGCGGTCCGCATTGCGGATTGTGGAGAGCCGGTGCGCCACAATGAAGCTTGTGCGATGCGCAAGCACCTTTGTGATTGCGTCCTGAATGAGTTGCTCCGTCTCCGTATCGATGGAACTCGTCGCCTCGTCCAGCACAAAGATGCGCGGATCCGCAAGAATCACACGTGCAAAGGAGATGAGCTGCTTTTCTCCCGTGGAGAGGCGAACGCCCCCCTCGCCTACTTCGGTGTCGTAGCCATGCTCCTGTTTGAGGATAAATTCCTCTGCATGGACCATGCGGGCCGCCGCGCGGACTTCTTCATCCGTCGCGCTCTTGCGGCCATAGCGGATGTTGTCTGCAATGGTGCCGGAAAACAGGTGCGGCGTTTGCAGTACATACCCCAGGCTTGCCTGCAGCCAAAGTTGGCTGCGCTCGCGATAATCCCGCCCGTCGATGAGCACCTGTCCCTCCGTCGGCTCATAGAACCGGCAAACGAGGTTCACGATGGTGCTCTTGCCTGCACCCGTTTCGCCCACAAGGGCAATGGTTTCTCCAGCGTTCACATGCAGACTGAAATCGCTCAGCACCTTTTCGCCGCCTTTATAAGCGAACGAAACGTTTTTAAACTCCACTTCGCCCTGGATTTCTTCCCAGTTTTCGCATTTCGGATCGAAGCTGTCCCCGTATTTTGCAACAACCTCCGGCGTATCGATGATCTCGCACGGCGTATCGATCAGCGAAATCACGCGCTCCGCGCTTGCCTGCGCGCTTTGAAGCTCTGCAAGAATCCCCGCAAGCTGCTGCACAGGCTCAAAGAAGTTCATCGTATACGAGATGAACGCTGAAAGCGTACCGATCGTCAGAGTGCCGGCCAGCACGCCGTACCCGCCTCGGTAAAGCGCGAGGCCCGTGCCGATGGACCCCAGGGACATCACGATCGGCATAAAGATTGCAGAAAGCACTGCCGCGCGCACGGAAGCTTTCCGCATTTCCCCGGTCAATTCGCGGAACTCGCCGTAGTTTGCTTCCTCGCGCACAAGGGTCTTGGTTGTCATTGCGCCCATAATGCCCTCGTTGAAGGAGCCTGTGATGCGCGAGTTCGTCTTGCGGACACGGCGCTGATACTTGAGAATCTTCTTCTGGAAATACAGCGAGATCACCGCAAGCGGCGGGATCACCACAAGCGCAAGCAGCGCAAGCTTCCAATTGAGCACGAGCATCGCCACCATTACGCCGATCACATAAGTGAGCGCCCAAAGAAGGTCCACCATGCTCCAGGCAATCATTTCCGAAAGTCTTCCCACGTCGCTGACCATGCGCGCCATCAGATAGCCCACCGCCGTTTTATCGTAAAACGAGAAGGACAGCTCCTGCAGCTTGCGGAATCCCTCTTGCCGGATATCGTAAGAAACATCCATTTCGATGCGGCCCGCGCGCGCAACGAAAATGTATACGCCGAGCGCCTGAAAACAGATCAGCAGCAGATACAATGCGCTGAACCACGGAAGGCCCTTGGTTGTTCCCTCCGCAATGAAATGGTCAATCGCATATTTGCTCATCAGCGGATAAACGATGTCCACGAGCGCGATGAGGATATTCGTTATAATCAGGATCGTCGTGTTCTTTTTATAGCGGAACGCATAACGGAAAAGGCGCTTCCAAATGGAAAAATCCACTTTTACATCCTTATCGTAATCCTGTTCCAAAATAGCGCTTGCCATTACGCCTCACCTCCTTCGGTGCGAAGTTCGTCCTCAAGTGCGTTTTGAATTTCCGCAATGCGGCGGTAAAGCCCATCCTCCGCAAGCAGCTCTGCATGTGTGCCCTGCTGCACGAGCCGGCCGTGCTCCAGCACAAGGATGTTGTCCGCTTCGCAAAGCGTTGTAATGCGGTGCGAGATGATGAACGTCGTGGTGTGCTCCCGGCGCTTTTTAAGCGCCGCGCGGATCGCCGCATCTGTTTCGGTATCCACGGCGCTCATGGAATCGTCGAAAATCAGAATGGGTGCGTTTTGCATCAGCATCCGCGCAATGGCCACGCGCTGTTTCTGCCCGCCGGAAAGCGTCACGCCGCGTTCCCCGACGACGGTGTCGTACCCGTTTTCAAAGCTTTCGATTACATCATGCACGGATGCCACACGGGAGGCTGCAAATACCTCCTCCTCCCCCGCGTCCGGGCGCACAAGGCGAATATTTTCCATGATTGTGCGCGAATAGAGGAACGGTTCCTGCAAAACGATGCCGATATTCTGCCGGAGATGCCCATGTTCAATGTCGTTTACGTTCACACCATCGATATAAATCCCGCCTGCCGTGCAGGGATAGAGCCGCTGCAGAAGCTGCACCAGGCTTGTTTTACCCGACCCCGTAGAACCCAAAATGGCAACGGTTTGCCCCGGTTTTGCGCTGAAGCTGATGTCGTGCAGCACGTCGTCGTAGGTGTCGTACCCAAAGCATACGTTGCGGAACTCTACACGCCCGCGGATGGCGGGTTTTTCCGCGCGGCCGGGTTCCTGCTCCTCCGGCACGGAAAGGATTTCATCGATGCGGCCGAGCGAAACCGTCGCCTTGCCGAGATCCGCAAGCACGCGGCCGAGCTGGCGCACCGGCCATGTGAGCATCCCGGCGTATGTCGTGAACATCATCAGGCTGCCAAGCGTAAGCTTGCCTTTTACCACAAACAAAATGCCTGTAAACAGCGTAAGCGCAATCTGCGTATACCCCACGGCGTCCGAAGCGCCCCAGTAAATGCCCATCAGCTGCGTCAGCTTAAATGTTTTATCCCGGAAATCAGCATTGCAGGCTGTAAACTTCTCTACCTCATCCCGCTGTTGGCCAAACGCGCGCACCACGCGCACGCCCGCAAGGTTTTCCTGCAGCGTTGCAGAAAGCTTTCCCTCCGCCTCGTCAGAAAGGGTAAACTGGCTGCGCACCCTTTTAAAATACAGGAACGAGGATACGCACAGCACCGGCAGGAGAACCATGGAGATGAGCGCCATGCGCACATCCGTAGAAAACATGATATAGCAGGCCACCGTGACCATCGCAACCGTGCGGACGATTTCTAGAAGCTGCACGGAAATAAAACGGCGCACGGTGTCTACATCGGACGTGCAGCGCTGCACCAGATCGCCTGTGGAAACATGCTTGTGATAGTCATACGGCACGTTCTGCAGGTGGGAGTACAGCGCGTTCCGGAGTGTCATCGCCACGCCTTCCGACGCAAGCGCCACATAGCGGCGACGCAGGTAAGTTGCAAAACCGTTTACGAGTGTGCATGCGATGAGCGCGAGCGCACAGATCCAGATTTTTCCGCGCAGGAACTCCCTGCCGCCCCAATGTTCAATCCACCCCATAACCCAGCCGGGCAGGTTGCTTTCCTTGCTGTCAATCACATAATCCACCGTGAAGCTTGTCACAAGCGGGCCGCAATATGCCGCCATGACTGCCACCAGCAGGAACACCGCACCCAATACAAGGTAGGCCGTATTGCCCTTTAGGATGCGCGCCACAAGCGTTCGGTTCACTTTCTTTTTGCCTTGCTTCTTTTCCGTTTCCAAGAAACATCCCCCCTTTTTCTGTCTTTTTGGCTTGGCGGCGCGTTTCGCCGTTTCGCCTTTTTTCCGAAAGGACCGCCCACAGCGTGTGCCTTTGGGCAGACACAAAAAGGCCGCGGACGGGTGTCCGCGGCCGGATAGCGCGTGAAAGTAGGCCTTTGCCTATGCCACGTCAACAAGCCGTGCGGACATACGGATTCCGTTAAATGCTGCAGTAAGCTGGATGGTTTTGATCGTTGTCATCGTACACGGCTCCTTTCTGTGATAATTTGGCATTGCGCCGGGATTTATTGTAGCACTCCTGCTGCCTGATTGCAAGCAAAAATAATACTATATATAATTCTGACTTTTAACGTGTATACGCCTCAAGCAGCGCAAGCGTGTTCCGCACGCCGTCTATGTGCGTGCGTTCATAGCCATGGGACGCATATACGCCCTGCCCAACCACGCAGTGGCGCACATCATAGCCCGCGCGCAGCGCCATATCTGCATCGGAACCATAGCTTGGATAAATGTCCACAGCATAATCAATCCCGTTTTCCCGCGCGCACCGGATCAGCGCGGTCGTCACCTCATAATCGGACGGGCCGGAGGAATCCTTGGCACAGATGCTCACCTGCGTTTCGCTGCACGCAAGCCCTTCTCCGATGCAGCCCATATCCACAGCGATCATCTCCTCCGCCTCAAAGGGGATTCCGGAGCATGCGCCGTGGCCGATTTCTTCATAGGTCGTAATGAAAGCGTACACCTTGCGCGAAAGTATGCCGCCGTTTTCCTTCAGCCGCTTTGCAAAGCCAAGCAGGAGTGCAACGGAAAGTTTATCATCGATGAAGCGGCTCTTGATGTAGCCGCTCGCCGTTACCGTGGTGCGCGGATCAAAGCAAACGAAATCGCCCGCGTTAATCCCGAGCGCAAGCACATCGTCCCGGCTCTTCACCTTCTCATCCAGTACGATTTCAAGCGTGTCAAAATCGCGCTTTACATCGGCAAGCTTCGTGTTCACATGCCCGGAAGCATTCACGACCTGGCAGGTGCCTTCATAACGTTTATCGGTAAAGCGCGGGATCACGATGCAGTTTTCCGCCTCCGCGCTTCCGGCAACAATGCCTCCGATGCGGCTCATGCGGAGCCTGCCGTTTGGCTTAACTTCAGCCACCATGGCCCCAAGCGTGTCGATGTGCGCGGAAAGCACCAGCGGCCTGCCCTCTCCGCCAAGATCCACCAAAACGCAGCCCTTGTTGGTGATCTTGGGCATAAAGCCCAGCTTTTCAAACTCTTTGGCGGTGTATTCCGTTGCCGCGCGCGTGAATCCGCTCGGGCTCGGAATCGCCGTAAGCGCCTTAAACTGATCGACAATGTATTGCATGCTTTCTCCTCCTTTGCTGTATGGCAGCCCGCCGGAATTGTAGATTATTTTAATTATATTTTCATTACGCGTATTTGGCAAGAGCCGATGTGCCGCCGCACCGCAAGCCGGCCTACTGCTTTCATGCTCATCCAGCCGTCGCACCATTTAAAAGTTACATAGCAGCGGCAGTTGCACAACTTTCATCCGTGCTGTACAATATAATTTAACGCAACAAACATCCGAGCGTTTGCCACGCAGGTCGCTTTAAACTGTTTTTCCGGCCTGTTTTGCTCGCCCATCAGCGGCTGCCTGTGCGTCAAATCGGATTTCTCTGGGAGGTGCGCCATGAAAAAAAGCGCTGCGGTGGGCAAGGTGCCGGCTCGAATGCTTGCGTTTATGCGCATCTTTCTTTCCATTTTCGCCTCCATCTTCATCGCTGTATGCATTTTTCTCGGAATTTGCCTGATTTTCGAATTTCCTGCGTGCGTGGTGGAATTCATCAGGCTGCATGCATCCCTCGTCAATGTTCTCTTTCTTGTTTTTGCTTTTTTAGCCATCATCGGCATCGGTTTTTATGATATGCTCATGCGGCGCAGCATGGCGGTCTCCAGCCGGGAACTGCGCGTTTTGGCACACAGCCTCCCGGGCGGCATCTGCAAATGCGTCTCAGAGGGGAATTATGATTTCCTGTTTATCAGCGACGGTTTTTTGGATATGCTCGGCTATTGTGCAGAGGAAATCAAAACCAACTTCCACAACAGCGCCCTTGCGCTGGTTCATTCTGCGGACAGGGAACGCATTGCAGCGCAGCTTGCCCGGGAATCCCATTTTACCGAACCGTTTATGCTGGAATACCGCGTTGTTACAAAGGCCGGCAAAACGCTTTGGCTGCTGGACAAGATGTGTTTGATTTACGACGAAAGCGGGGCTCCGGTGCTTTACTCCATGCGCATCGATAACACGGCAAAAAAAGAGGCGGAAATGCAACTGCACGTCCGCAGCGAATGGTTCCGCATTGCGATGGAGCATTCAAAATCTCATATTTTTGAATACAATGTAGTGACTCATTCTTTCGATTCGGTCATAAGCCCGCCGGATTCCATGCAGCCCCTGCTGCCGAAGCACATCGAATCCATGCCGGAAAACCTGATCGATTCGGGGTTCGTCGCCCCCGAAACGGCAGACGGTTTGTGTTCCGCCTTTCGTGCCGTCGCAGGAGGCGCAGCCTCCGCCGCCTGCTTGCTAAAAGTAAAAGACGCTGCCACGGGCGGATACGGCCTTTGGCTGAGCCTTGCGCTCACGACCGTTTTTGATGAATACGGTATGCCGGTGTGTGCAATCGGTACGCTTGAGGACATCACGGAAACCAAACGTGCGCAGGAGCGCTATGATGAAGAAAAACGCTATCATGACGCGATGCTTTCCACCACGCTCGCTTCCATTTTGTTCGATGTGGAAACGGGCGTCGTGATTTCCGCCCGTGTGTCGGCCATTCTTTCAAACCTGGAGCTACCCGAAGGCTGCAATCTGGAAGAACGCCTGCCTGAGCTTGCCCGCAAAACCGTGTTTCTCAATGACCGCGCCGAATACATCCGCACGCTCAACCGCCGCAACCTGCGCGAATGCTACAACGATGGGATGAGCTGCGTTACCTTGGAATACCGCACCGTGTTGAGCGACGGCTCCTTGGCTTGGCGGCAAATGACCGTCAACATGGTTAAGGACCCTCAGACCGATACCGTTACCGGCTTCGCTTACTTTACGGACATCGACACACGCAAACGTAAGGAAATCGACCTGTTGTATAAGGCGGAACACGATTCTCTGACCGGCCTCTGGAACCGCCGGGCGCTTGAAACACGGTTGACCGCTTTCTTCAAAACCGCAGACGCCCACGCGAACCTGCACGCGTTTTATATCATTGACATGGATGATTTCAAAGCGGTCAACGACACGTGCGGCCACATCCGGGGCGATGAGGTTCTCTGCGCGATTGCCGCACAGCTCCGCTCCATCTTCCGCAAAACAGACATCATCGCGCGCCTTGCAGGCGATGAATTCGTAGTGTTCATGAAAAATGCAGGCACCTCCGCGCGCATTGCCGACAAAGCGCGCGAAATTTGTACCCGCATCCAGAATATTGAACTTGGAAGTTCAACCCTTCCGCCGCCGCGCGCAAGCATCGGCATCGCCATTGCGCCGGATGCCGGCACAAGCTTTGAAGCGCTTTATGCCAAGGCGGACGAAGCGCACTATGTTGCAAAGCGCGGCGGCAAAAACCGCTATTCCATTTTTCAGGAGCCGCTTTAAGCCTGCGCCCTTCAAACCACCATGCCGTATTCGCCTGGGTTTCCGCTTTTAAAATAGCGGCTGAGGTTGTATGGCGCGTAGATGCCCGAATCGGTCACCACTCCGCTCACAAGCGCAGGCGGCGTAATATCGAACGCCGGATAATACCCCTTTACACCGTCGCACGCCGTCTTTACGCCCATTGCCTGCAGCACAAAATCCGGATCGCGCAGCTCAATGCGCACAGTGTCCACCGTTGGATGCCCATGGTCCGGCGCGCCCGTCACAAAATATGGAATCTCCATATATTTCGCCGCGATCGCAATCTGGAACGTGCCCACCTTGTTTACCACATGCCCGTCTAGGCAGATCGCATCCGCCGCGCTCGTAAACACATCCACATGTTCCCGCTGCATCACATACGCGGGCATATTATCGGTAATCACCGTAACGTCAAAGCCCATTTCGTGCGCAACGGTCGCCGTGAGCCGCGCGCCCTGAAAATACGGCCGCGTTTCCGGGCAGAACAGCCGGAAGGACTTGCCGCGCTCTGTTGCCACAGCAAGCATTTTCCCCACGATGGTTTCCCCGAAGCATTGCGTCATCACCGTGCCGCCCGCAGGGATCATATCAACGAGATATTCCGCCATCCGGCCGACCTTTGCATAACGCACATCATTGGCCGCAACGGCGTATTCCACAATCGCCGCACTTGTATCCTGCCCGGCCGCAAGCGCCTTTTTTGCCGCTGCAAGCGACCCTTCCGTTACAAGGCGCATGCGTGCGGCAGTGGTAGGCCGCGCATTCGCGATGACCCGGGCAGCCTGCTCAAGGTATGCCGTCTGCTGCGCTTCTGCAAGCGTCCTGCATTCATAGGCCGCAAGTGCCATTCCCATCGCAGCCGCCGTATACGGGCCGGCGCTTTGGGTGACCATGTCCGTCACCGCCTGTGCCACCTCCTCATGCCGCCGGCATGTCACAAATTCCACACGGCGCGGATAAACCCGGCGGTCAAGGATGCGCACCGCACCCTTTTCATACCAGGCGATGTTCTCATATTGCAGCATGAATGCAAGCCCGCGATCCTGCCGTTCCATTTTCTTCCTCCTGTGCCGATTATATCTGCTCAATGATGTCCTTCACATATGCGCTGAACGGCGCCGCGATGCGCCCGGCTGTTTGCTCCACCTCTTCCTCTGTGAGCGGCTCCTTAAGCACGCCTGCCGCCATGTTTGTCATCACGGAAAGCGCAAGCAGAGGCAGTCCGCAATGTGCGGCGGTAAGCGCTTCCGTGACGGTAGACATGCCCACCGCATCCGCACCGAGCACGCGCGCAGCGCGAATTTCAGCCGGGGTTTCAAACTGAGGTCCCGTGAAGAACATGTAGACGCCTTCATGCACGGTAAGGCTGCTTTGCGCTGCGCATGCGCGTGCGATTGCGCGCAACTCCGGCGTATAGGTTTTCGTCATATCAAAAAAGCGCGGCCCAAATTCCGAAAGGTTTGGCCCGCGCAGCGGGCTTGCCCCGGTGAGCTTGATGTGGTCGGAAAGGATCATCACATCGCCGGGGCTGTAACTTTCGTTGACAGCGCCTGCCGCATTGGTGAGAATGAGCGCGCGCACGCCAAGGAGTTTGAGCACGCGCACAGGGAGGGCGAGCTGTTCGTAATCGTACCCTTCATAAAAATGAAACCGGCCGGACATGCAGACGACCCGTTTCCCCCGCACCGTGCCGAACACCAGCTTGCCCGCATGGGATGCAACGGTGGTCACAAGGAAATTGGGAATGTCGGCATAATCGATTGAAACGGAAGCTTCAAGCTCCTGCGCAAACGGACCCAGGCAGGAGCCGAGCACAATTCCAATCTCCGGCACAAAGGGCGCGCGCGCCAAAACATAATCCGCCGCAGCACGATACTGCGCAAACGTATGTTGCATAACAGCCTTCTTTCATCGTTTTGTTTTCTTTCAGAAACAGGCGGGACTCCCCGCCTGCATTGTATCATGCGCCGTTTTTGGCTGTCAAGAAAGCGCCGTTCAGACTACTTCCGCATAGTTTCCGAGGAACACGAACACATCCGGCTCAGCCATCAGCTCGGAAAGCATTTTGAGCACCGTATCGGACAGCACAGAGGCTTCCATATCAAAATAAAAAATAAATTCAAAATCGCTTCCTGGAAGCGGGCGGCTTTCCAGTTTCGTTAGGTTCACGCCGAGCGCAGCAAATTTCGCAAGCACGGAATACAGCGCGCCGGGCCTGTCCCGTGCAGAAAGCATAAGGCTGATCTTGTTTGCGCCGGGGTAGATCTCAAGGTCCTTGCTGATGCAGATAAAGCGCGTATAGTTATTGTCGTTGTTCTGAACCCGTTCCTCCAGCACATGCAGGCCGTAAAGCTGCGCGCAGTGAACGGAGGAGATCGCCGCAATGTCCTTTCTGTCGCTTTCCGCTACCATGCGCGCGGCTACCGCGGTGTTTTCGCAAATCGTGATCTTAATTTCGGGATGCGCTTTCAGGTAAGCGCTGCACTGGCCGATTGCCTGTTCGTGAGAAAACACCTCCTTCACATCCTGCAGGCGCACGCCGTGCTTTGCAAGAAGCGCATGGCGCACGCAAAGCTTGATGCTGCGCACGATGTAGAACTTGTGGTTGCGCATCAGATCATACACCTGCGCAACGGAGCCATAGGAACTGTTTTCAATGGGCAGTATGCCGTATTTGCACATGCCGCTCTGCACTGCCTGAAACACACCGTCAAAATGCCGGAAATACATGATGCGCGGCATGGCGAACAGCTTATCGCATGCCTGCTGGGAATACGCGCCCTCCACGCCCTGGCAGGCGACGACCCCCTTCTGCGGGAACAGCGCGGGTGTGCGTTCCGCCGCTGCGCGAATCTCGTGCATGAATTCGCTTGTATCATCCAATAGCCAATGCTGGTAGGAACGGCTCACTTCAAACATGGTTTGATACAGCAGCTTCGCATAAAGCTCCATGCCGTCCCCAGCCCGTTCCATCACATGATCGAGCACCTCGCGCTCGCGGCTGGAATTGAGTATCGCAAGGCCGTTCTTTCGTTTTACGGCGGCAATTTCCCCGGAAGTTTTCATGCGTTGAACGAACAATTCGATGATTTTATCATCGATCCCGTCAAATTTTGCCCGCAGTTCCTTCAGTTCCATCGGTATATCTCTCCTTAAAAATAATTCCTCAAATTCAAGCCCGGCATGTTCCCCGCCGCGCTTTGTTTCACTGTATCTTTGCGCGGCTCACCGTTGTTTTTCCCGTTCATTGAGCAGTTCCTTGCGCACGCGTCCCCGGTGCAGCATCTCAAACAAGCCTTGGCGGTCGCCGCTGCGGATCGCATCCGAAAACGCCTGCAACCGTTCCACGAGCCCGTCAATCTCCATCGCAAGCGGCTCGGCGTTGTTCAGGAAAAGCTCCGTCCACATGGGTTCGTACAACCGCGCCACACGCGTCATATCCTGAAAGCTGCCCGCAGAAAAGCCCACATGCGAAAGCGAGGCAGGGCTCTGCACATACGCGCTTGAAACCACGTGTGCAAGCTGCGAAGTGTAAGCGATCATTCTGTCATGTTCGGCAGGCGTGCAGATGCACATCCGTCCGAAGCCGAGCTCGTAAAACAGGGCTTGTGCAAGCGCAAGATCCTCCGCGGGCACATCCTCGCATGGAGTCAGGATCATGGAAGCGCCGCGGAAAAGCTCCGCATTGGATGCGTCATATCCAAATTTTTCCCGCCCGGCCATGGGATGCCCGCCGATAAAGCAGAATCCCTTCTCCTTCGCAATGGGCTCAAGCGCCGCGCAGACGCCGCCCTTTGTGCCGCAGCAATCCACCACAAGCGCGCCTTTGCGGATGTGGCCGGCCCGCTCGCTTACCGCGCGGATGGCCGTACCGGGATACAGAGCTACAAGCAACACATCGCACCCGGCACATGCCGTGTCATCCAAAATGCCGTCAATTGCTCCATCCGCAAGCGCCTGTGTGAGCACCTGCGCATTCGTATCGCTGCCGAACACCGCATGCGCAGTATAGGCCGAAAGCGCCTTTGCCAGAGAGCCGCCAATCAATCCAAGTCCGATTACGCCAATTTTCATTGTTCCGCCCTCTTTCAGCATGTCAGCGCACTGCGCACGCTGTTCACTTTGCGCGCAAGCGCCGCGAATTCAGCAGGCGTGATGGATTGCGGCCCCTCGCATAAGGCATGCTGCGGATCGTTGAGGACTTCCACCATCACGCCGTCCGCCCCCGCAGCTGCCGCCGCAAGCGCCATGGGGCATACAAGCCGCGCAATGCCCACCGCACGGCTCGGGTCCACGATCACAGGCAGGTGTGAAAGTTCCTTCAAAGCAGGAACAGCAGAAAGATCCAGCGTGTTTTGCGTATAGGGTTCAAACGTACGGATGCCACATTCGCAAAGGATCACATTCTCATTCCCGCCCGCCATAATATATTCCGCGCTCATCAAAAGCTCCTGCATGGTGTTTGCGGAGCCGCGCTTTAAGAGAATTGGCTTCCTGAGACGCCCCAATTCCCGCAGAAGTTCATAATTCTGCGAATTGCGTGCGCCGACCTGGATCACATCCACGTCGTCAAAATATTCCAAATGGGCAATATCCATCAGCTCCGTGACGACGGGGAGGCCCGTTTCGCGCTTTGCCGCAAGCAGCAGGCGAATTCCTTCCTCTCGAAGGCCCTGGAATGCATACGGCGAAGTGCGCGGGCTGAATGCACCGCCGCGCAGCATCGTAGCGCCCGCCTGCTTGACTTCCCGGGCAATGGTGCAGATCTGTTCCTCCGTTTCGATTAAATACGGACCTGCGATGAGTTGGAACGTTCCGCCGCCAATCAGCGTGACGCCAAGGTCAATCCTGCTGTCATCGGGATGAAGCTTACGGTTTGCGTTTTTGAACGGTTCCTGAATGCGCTTGACGTCGTCCACGATGTCGAGCGCCCGGATGAGGTCGATGTCCACACAGGATGTATCTCCGATGAGGCCGAGCAGCATGCGCTCTTTTCCTTCGCTCACATGAACATCCAACCCCATGCTGCAGAGCCATTCCACAAGGTTGGTAAGTTCATCCTTGCCCGGCTTCTTTTTCAGAAGTACGATCATTTCGATTTCCTCCGTTATGCTGAAACTTTATAAAAAAGCTTCGCAGCGATTTCGCTGCGAAGCACTTTACTTCTCAATGGATGGCCGCGCCATGCGCGGATGCGCGACCGTCTATCCAGCGAAACCACAAGTATCCTCGCAGGCAAAAAAGCCCGCGAGGGTAAAGTAATAGTATTCGCTTGTGAACAGACGGTTGGTCATGTTCAAACTCCCGTTTCGTTCAATTAGTGGCATTATACACCCGCCGCGCCGCCTCTGTAAAGGAAAACCTTTCAGAAAGTTTTGTGCCCGGGGGGTTCTCCCGGCACAATTTGCCAAACCAACCATTGATTTCAATCGTCAAAGTCCTTATCCCATTCAAGGATTTTGCCGGTTTGGGCGTCAATCTCATAATCGTATTCATAGCCGCCTGCTTTAAATTCAACCTCGTACTGCTGCCGGCCATCCTCCCGGTCAAGTTCCGCCTTCAGTTCCGTTGCCTTTCCTTCGGAAAGCCCTGCATGGGCAAGCGCGATTTCCTTTGCCCTGCTTATGCCAATCAAGCTGCCGCCAGATGTGTCGGGCGTACCGGCCGGTTTCCCGCCTGCATCGTCATCCTGCTCGCGTTCCTGTTTAAGCACAGCGCCGGTTTGCGCATCAATCTCGTAATCATATTCATATCCGCCGCAATGAAAATCCACATCGTAATGCAGCACGCCATCCTCCCGGTCAAGCTCCACCTTAAGCGCAGTCACATCCGCTTCCTTCACATTCGCGTGCCGGAATGCGGCCTGTTTGGCTGCTTCCTTACCGATTTCATTGCCCGCCGTGGGCTTCGGGGCGCCGCTTTCCCCTGTTTCGCCCCGCACAATGCCCGGCGCCTCATACCAGACGATCTCGCCCGTCTCGGCATCTACATCGTACTCGTATTCCGCATTCGCTGCGTCGAACTCCACCTCGTATACCATGCGCCCGTTTTCGCAGTCCAGCTCCACCTCAAGCCCGGTTGCATCCGCCCGCGCAACGCCCGCATGCTTGAGCGCCGCTTCAACCGCCGCATCCGCGCCGATATATGCTTTATCGCTCGCCTGGCCGACGGAGTTGATATGCGTGAGGCTGACATTTTTTGCAAGCAGGTTCAGCTCGTTGATGGAAAGCCCCGCAAGCTCCTCAAATGTGTAGCGTGCATTGCCCTGAAGAATTTCCTCGATCAGGGCGGCCTTGCCAACGGTGATGCCGTATTCGCCGGCCTTTGCGGAAAGCGCGTAGTCCGCATCGCTGACGTTCTGGCTCAGGATTGCGCCGCTGCCGACCGGGTTCTGCGCAAAGACCGCTTCCACCTCTGCAACGAGCTTGCTTTCAAGCGCCTTTGCGTCCGTTCCATCCATGCACTCCACAGAAATGAGGATAGAGTTTGCAAGTTCGTCGATGTAGCCGAGCTTAAGCATCGAACCTACGATGGCGTTCACCGCCACGTTAAGTTCGGTTCCGGCAAGTTCCATCCCTGCAAGAACCGCCTCGCCGTCCGCATTGCGTGCTTCGGCTGCAAGCACCTTTTCCGTTGCATCCACGCGCAGTTCCACGCTCGGGTTTACATCAAGGGAAATAATCGCCGCAACATCCGATGCATAGAGGGGCGTATGCCCGCTTCCGCGGCCAATCAGCACACCCATAACGAGCATTGCCGCTGCCGCTGCAATCGCCGCACAGACACGAAGCGCCTTGTTTTTGCCTTTATTTGTGTTCGCCTTCTGTTCCATCTCAATTACCGTTCCTTTCTTCTGGTCACAGGCGCGCAGGATGTTCTCCAGCACGTCAGGGGCCGCGTTGGAAACGGCGTTTTTCAGCTTGGCTTCGATCTCGTTGTGTTTCATCTTCCGTCCGCCTCCATCGCTTGTTTTAGTTTTTTGACGGCTCTTGCATATTTGGAAAGCACGGTTGCAAGGGGCATTTCGAGAAGCGCTGCACTCTCCCGGTGGCGAAGGCCCGCCACAGCGTGCAGCATCACGGTTTGCCGCTCCGCATCAGAGAGCTGCCGGAGTGCTGCCTGCAGCAGCAGCCGGTCCTCTGTGGATACACCCGGTTTTGAAGAAAGATAGCGCTCCCATTCTTCCTCGGGCAAATCGCTCGTGCGTTTTGCGTCCCGCAGGCGCATCCGAGAAAGGTTCTTCGCAATGGTCATCATCCACGCCATCGGCTTCCCCTCCGGCCGGTAACGCTCCGCTGCCGTATAAACGCGCAGAAACGTTTCCTGCAGGATGTCCTCCGCATCGCTCGGCCTGCGCACGAGCGAGAGCGCAAAACCGTAAATCGCGCCATGCGTACGCTCGTAAAGCATACCAAGAGCCTCTTTATCCCCTTGCGCAATGCGTGAAAGCAGCGTTTCCAGCTCCCGCATCTCATCCCGCGTATGTTCGATTGAAGACGTCATCCAAACCAACATGCTCGCTTTCCTTTCCGTCACCCTATCAATGCATGGGACGGCTGTTTTATTGCACGGTTCACAAAAGAATTTTTATGCCGGGGTTTCCGGAAGCACGATGCCGATCTCCACATTCGTGAGCCGCCCTATATAACCAGCTGCAGCGGGGGTGAGAAGGCCCGTTTTATAATAGCCGATGGATACCGTCAGGTCGGAGCATACGGCAAGCTCCGCTTCGCCGGTATCGCCGTTCATGCCGCTGTTGATATCCACCGCAACGATGAACGCCCCCGCTTCCTTCGCTGCGTTGATGCGCGTAATCGCCGTGCGGGCAAGCCCGCGGACCTTTCCGCGAAACCCCGTGCCGAGGATGCAATCCACCAGAATGTCATATCCTGAAAGGCTGGTTTCCCCGTTGAACGGCAGGATGCGCACGCCGCGCGCCTGCGCCTGTTCCCTGTAAAACCGGCCGTCCTCCGAAAGCTTTTCGGAAACGGCAAACACATCCGGCGGCATACCCGCTGCGGCAAGGATACCCGCAAGCGCGTAGCCGTCCCCGCCGTTGTTTCCGCCGCCCGCGAGGATTGCCGTGCGTCCACGCCAGGCAACCACGCTGTGAACGCCTTCCGCCGCGCGGCGCATCAGCTCCCGCCCCGGCGTGAAATGTGCAATGGTGTATGCGTCCGCCGCGCGCATTTCCGCCACAGTGAGCGCCGCTGCATGTTCTCCGTTTTCCCACACCTGATTCATTGCGCTCTTCGCTCCTTTCACCTTCGCACTCCAGTATACCGCATCCCGCATGCATTCGCAAAAAACGTTACAATTTAAGGGGTGAAATTTCCGTGCATTTGTGTGATAATACTGCATGTATTGATTATCATAATGAGGAGTTTTCACCTTGCACACTCTGGCAAAACATCCCTTTTCCGCATGGTGCGCATTGCTTTTTGCTTTCTGCGCGGCGCTGTTGTGTTCCGGCTGCGCCCCCGTTTCCGCTTCCGTAGCAACGCCTGCGTCCACGCCCTGCGCTTCCAGCAAGCCCGCTGCAGCGCCTGCGGAACCGGATTATGCAGCGCTTTCCGAACGCGCGGATGCGGCGTTTCACGAAGCGTTTTCCATCGATTTTTCCACGTTTATGCTGCCGCAAATGCAGTATATTACGGATCTTATGGCGCAGCACGACACCTTCCTTGCCATGCGCAGCGCCATTGATGCCGCTGCGCACGCAGCGTTTGCGGAAGCATTTTGTGCCGTCAGCGGGGAATATGCAACATTGCCCGCCGGGCGAATCTCCGTCTCCCTTCCCAGCTGGCAGGAGTTGATGAGCCTATATCGCGCGCTTGGCGATGCGCTTGCCCCGGCTTTGGTTGAACGCTGCGAAACAACGGCCGAACTCACTGCGCAAAGCATCTCCCTTTCCGTTTCGTTCGCGCCGTATGAATCGTTCGTCGGCACGAGCGGCGAGGCATTGTTCAGCTTTACGACCCTGTATGCATACCTCAACACCGTTTACGATGATGTCGGCTGTGAGAAAGAATATGTGGACGAACCGCTGCCGGAAGCGTATCTTGCCACCCTTTCCGATCCACTGCCCGGCCGCCGCATCAAGGACGGTTGGTATGGCCCGCGCTCCCGGAACACGCGTAAGCACACCGGCACAGACATCCGCGCCGCTGCGGACGAGCCAATCCTTTCCTGCACGGACGGCCTCGTCGTCTGCGTCGGAACGAGCGAGCTTGCGGGCAACTATGTTGTTGTGCTGGATGAATTCGGGTATGAGTACCATTATTACCACATGATCCGCGTGACGGATTTCCTTACGGAAGGGGATCGCGTGCGCGCGGGCGATGTAATCGGCAACGTTGGGAACACGGGCAACAGCGATGCCAACCACCTGCATCTTGCAATCGTCACACCCGAAAAAGCGTATATCAACCCTTATCCGGTTCTGCTCGCGGTGCGGAAGCTGGAAAAAGAAGCGCTGTCTCATTGACTCACCTCCTTTGGGAGGGTTTTCAGACAAAAGATAACCTGCAATGTCGGGAATTTCCCTTTGCGGTTTGATATACTGCTCTCACAGCAGGAGGTGCCGTCATGGTATGGGCGGATGCAATTGGGCAGGCAATCGCATACATTGAATCGCACATCGCGGACGAGCTTTCCGTCGGTGAAATTGCAAAGCAGGTCAACCTTTCTCCGTTCTATTTTCAGAAAGGCTTCAGCCTGCTCTGTGGCCTCACCGTAATGGAATACATCCGCAAGCGCAGGCTCGCACTCGCCGGCAGCGAGCTGGTTTCAAGTGATGCGAAGGTCCTTGACGTCGCGTTGAAATACGGCTACGATTCCCCCGACAGCTTCGCAAAAGCTTTTGCACGGTTTCACGGGACGACGCCCGCCATGGCGCGCAAGGACGGCGCAACGCTCAAATCCTTCGCTCCGCTAAAAATCAAACTATCGTTGGAAGGTGGATATCTTATGGATTACAAAATTGTACAAAAGGACAGTTTTACCGTGCTCGGCGTTTCAAAAACATTTTCCTATGAAAACGCCAAAGTGGAAATCCCAAAGTTTTGGAATGAGTTTTTTGCCGCAGGAAACGGCAAGTACGTTTGCGGCATATATGGTGTCAACCATGACAAGGACATGGCAGGCGACCGGTTTGAATACCTCATCGCCGACAATTACAACCCGGCGGCAGATGTGCCCGAAGGCTTCGTCACAAAGGTGATCCCCGCCTTTACCTGGGCCATATTCCCCTGCAAGGGCGCAATGCCCACCGCTTTGCAGGAGACCAACCGGAGGATCTTTTCCGAATGGCTTCCGGCCTGCAAGGACTATGAAATCGCGGCGGGATACTGCATTGAGCTGTACGGCGATCCCAAGGAGTATCCGGGCGGCGTGCAGGATGAAAACTATTCCTGCGAGATGTGGATCCCGGTAAAAAAGAAGCAGTAAGCCGTATATGGGCGGTGCGCCCCGGGCGAAAGGCCGGGGCGCACTTTTTGTTTTCGGCTTGCGCGTTGCCGCACGATGCTTTATGATGAAAGCACCAATTCGGTTCGGAGGCAAGACGCGATGCAGGTTTTCCATATCAACACCAGGAACACGAGCCTTATTCTTGCGGCGCTGCCAAGCGGCCTGCTCTCCTGCCTGCACTATGGCGCACGCCTGCGCCTGCGGCAGGAGTATTCCGCCCTTCTCGAAAAGAAGGACGTTTGCTATGGCGACATGGTAGCATATTCAAGGGAGGATGCAGCCCTTGGGTTGGACGACGTCTGCCTCGCTTTTTCCACGCCCGGGCGCGGTGATTTCCGTGAGCCCATGGCGGAGATTCTTCTGCCCGATGGAAGCAGCACGACGGATTTCACCTTCGTTTCGCACGAGCTTCTTGCTGAAAAGCCGCCGCTTCCCCGCCTCCTAATAAGAAAACATAGAACAAGTCAGTAAAATCAATGTTTTCAGAGGCAGGGAAAGCGCGGTGTGAAGTCAAAAAAGGAATACTGACAGGCAGAAAGGCCGCTGATACGAAAAATCAGCGGCCTTTTCCTGTTCTATGCGCCATAGGCAAATTGCCCGTGGCGTTTTTTCATATCACGCAGAACCCCTTCTAAAACATAGCGAAAAGGGTGGAAAATCCGCCGTTTTCTTCTCTGTATGAGGCGAAGGAAAATCCGCCCATGGAATTTACCATGCGAGAAGTCAGACGGCATGTAAAGGGCATTTTTACCGAAAACGCACACTTTTCAAAATCCCATGAAAGGAGGCCGAACATGGCAGTATTTCGCATAGAAAAGACGCGGGATTATACGGTTATGGCAAACCACCACCTGCGCAACACGGCGCTGTCGCTGAAAGCGAAGGGGCTTCTGTCGCTCATGCTGTCCTTGCCAGAGGACTGGGACTATACCACCAAAGGGCTTGCACGGATCTGCAGGGACGGTGTGGACAGTATCTGCGCCACGGTGCGGGAACTGGAGGACGCGGGATATATTACCCGCGAGCGCGTCCGCAACCGGAACGGCCAGCTTGGCAGCATTGAATATACCATCCTGGAGCAGCCCCGCGAAATCCCGCCTGAACCGGAAAAACCTGAACGGGAAAATCCAGTTCAGACAAATCCAGTCCTGGATAACCCTGTCTTGAGAAAACCTGAACAGGAAAACCCCGCACAATTAAATACTAAGAAATCAAGTAAAGAGAAATCAAAAAAAGATTCATCAAGTACGCAAGGATCAAATCCTATCCCATCAAGTCCCCCTGCCCCCAGAAATGAGGATCGGACAAGACCGGACGGGATGCGGGAAAGAGAACGGTATAGGGAGCTCATTTTGGAGAACATCGAGTACGACATTCTCACCCAGGATGACCGGTTGGATAAAGACCGGCTGGACGAGCTGGTAGAACTCATGGTAGATACCGTTTGTTCCCGGCGCGATATGATCCGCATTGCCGGGGACGACTACCCGGCGGAGGCAGTCAAGTCCCGGTTCCTGAAGCTGAACAGCTCCCATATCGAGTATGTGCTTGACCGTATGCGGGAGAACACCACCTATATCCGCAATATCAAGAAATATCTCCTGGCTGCCCTGTATAACGCGCCGCTGACCATCGACAGCTATTACACCTCCCTGGTCAGCCATGACCTGTACGGCAGCGGTGAGAGGCGGTGATCGGGTATGCAGGAAGAAATCACCCAGGGCACCGTGACCCTCATCGTCGAAGGGGCAAAAATGAGTGCAGAGCTGCTGCAAGGGGCCATGAAGAAGGTGCTGGACGAGATGCAGAAGGGCGTATCCAACCACAAAAGCAAACTCTACCACGGCAAGCAGACCCTCCGGCAGCTGATGAAACACAATGCCGGCGTTTCCAATATCGAGATCACCGACCAGAATATCAAGGCGTTCTCCGCTACGGCGAAAAAGTACGGGATCGACTTTGCGCTGAAAAAGGACGCCTCCGGCGAGGTACCCCGTTATCTCGTGTTTTTCAAAGGCAGGGATGCGGATGTGATTACAGCCGCTTTCCGGGAGTTCTCCGCAAAAAATCTGGCGAAGGAGAAAAAGCCCTCCATCCGCAAGGAACTGGCGCAGGCCAAGGCGCAATCGAAGGCGCAGCACAAGGAACGCGAGAAGGTCAAGGCAAAGGATCGGGGTGTGGAGCTATGACGGGCAGGCTGAAAAAAGCGCTGCTGACAAATCTCCCATACCTGCTGTTCGTGTATCTCTTTGACAAACTCTGCCAGGCGGTTCGGCTGGCGCCGGGCATCGACGTCTCTCAAAAGCTGCTGCATATCAGCCGGGGCTTTTCGGAGGCGTTTTCCAATATGACGCCCAGCTTCCATCTGCTTGACTTAGGGGTAGGCATCGCCGGGGCGGTCATCGTCCGGCTGGCAGTATATGCCAAAGGCAGAAACGCAAAGAAATACCGCAGGGGTATGGAATACGGCTCTGCCCGCTGGGGTACGGCGGCAGATATTGCCCCTTATGTTGACCCGGTACCGGATCGGAACATCCCCCTGACCCAGACCGAAAAACTGACCATGAGCAGCAGGCCGAAGGTGCCGAAGTACGCCCGGAACAAAAACATTTTGGTCTTCGGCGGCAGCGGCAGCGGAAAAACAAGGTTTTTTGTCAAGCCCTCCCTCATGCAAATGCACAGTTCCTACGTGGTCACAGATCCCAAGGGACAGTTGCTCTCGGAGGTAGGGACCATGCTTCGCCGGGGCGCTCCCAAGCTGGACGAGAACGGAAAACCCATGAAGGACGCCTGCGGGAAAGTCATCTATGAACCCTACCGGATCAAGGTGCTCAATACCATCAATTTCAGCAAAAGCATGAAATATAACCCGTTTTCGTATATCCGCAGCGAGAAGGACATCCTCAAGCTGGTCAACGTCATTATCGCCAATACAAAGGGAGCGCGCCCAGATAGGGCGTAGTAAGAAGTAGAATCAGGCACTACCCACT
>ENA-UOJO01000525-UOJO01000525.1-human-gut-metagenome-genome-assembly--contig:-P57-NODE-525-length-59670-cov-43.378848_pt1 | contig 59670 bp, 48 predicted proteins | sample MGYA00242351_ERZ723898 | MGnify/ENA metagenome assembly ERZ723898 | reverse complement strand
CCCCTAAGTGAACCTGTTTTGATTACTTTTTCCTGATTTTGGTATAAGGTTTAGCAGGAGCTTCTTTCATTTCAACCGCTTGCCGGGAGAGTGCGCAGCAGCGGAGCTGCTGGATCTGCCGCCATTTTGCGCCAGATAATACCCAGTAGGATATGACGCACAGCATCATATCACTGGGGCAAAGGACTGCGTCCTCTGCACTCCTGCACCAGGCAGGCTGACCGGCAAAGATTTGCGAATCCCTGCCCACAGCTCGTCCGGCTCAATGTAACGAGAGCCGGAAATTGTTCCGGCTCCCCCATCGCAGATAGGCTTACAGTCCATCTGCATCAATATGATATAGGTCTCCCATATTCGCCCTCGGCTCCCTAGGAATGGGGAATCGTCCGGCGGCGGATTCGCACCGCACCATTGGCATTTCAGCCACCCCGCCTTCGTTATAGCCGGGCTGCGAATTACAGAAGTACCTTTTGTGAAGTACCGGACGATTGAACTATTCTGTTTTCAAGGAGCCGATTTTTATAGAAAATCTTCGGGGTTTAGGGCTTCCGAAAAATCATCTCTCTAATTGGTAGGCATCGAAAAAGAGCTTTTTGTTACCCGAAAAAGAAATCTGTTAAAAAGTTCTTGGAAAATATAGTTGAAACAACCGCCGAGTTAAAATATCGTCAGTTTATCGATCAGCCAACTGAGGTAGACAATTTGCAACAGTGAGCGTGTCCAAAGTCGAAGCACTCTTGAAAAAAGATGCTCTCACTTGGTAGCCGACGAGAACAGCTAAAATATAGCCATCTTTTCGAGAATTAACAAAAAAGTCACAAATGGCACAGCATTCGTGCGATTTGCGTTTTTCAGTTGAAGCAAAAAAGTAAGACAAAATCAAACATGGACAACTCATGTTTTTTGAAAGAAATCTGTTCCGAAAAAAGAACTCTCTATATACGAGCCCGCGAAAAAGGCCCTTTCATAGCATCCAAGACAATTCTGTAATTAAAATGTAATAATTCGGACTGATATGAGCCAGAAAAAGAAGCCTTCATATACGAACCCAGTTGAAAGAGCAAAATGCACCCACATTTTCAAAAGTTAACAGAAAATTCAGAATATTGGCTTTTAGTGAGATGGTTTGGTATCATGGACAAAAAGAAAGAGAGCCAGACATTCTGACTCTCTTAATGGTTGGAACTCAACCGCTATGTGTTTTTGCGTTTAAATGCTCTTCCACCAATGACCCTTGAACTGAAATTCTACACCGAGATTTCGAGCTTCCTCCACGACAGAGTCTAGTTCATGTTCACCCATAAGCCAGATAGAGCCGCTTGTTGCACGGTTGTCAGTATAGTTTACATGGTTTCGATTCAAAAGTTCAATGATGGCAATGTCGTCCATAGAAACTTGCTGGTTTACGTTTTTCGTTTTCTTATGGCTTGCTTTTGGGGATTTTGCAGTGGAAGATTTTTTGGGTGTCTTTCGTGTGGTAGTTTTTTGCGCCGCTGTGACCTCGACTGCAGGAAGTTTTGGATTATCCTTCTGAACATCGACTGTAACTTGCTCTACATTGGCTACCATCTGCGCTGACATAGCCTTTTCCTCATCCTGTTTCGGTACAATACTCTTGGGGTCAAGTGCAATCCGAATAGTTTCCAAGTCGATAGAATCATCCTCACCATGCTTGCTTTCGATGATTTGAGCAGCACGAAGTTTTACTCGGCTCAACAATTCAGAGGTTCGTTGTTCACTGCTGTTGCTGTCTTCAGCAGTTTCCGGCTCAATACCAAAAGCTGTAAGTTCGGAAACAACACGTTCCATCGTTTCCTCTGGAGCGCGATAATACTCGCTGCCACGAATCCGAATGAAACGCCAGCCCAATCGTTCCAGAATTGTCTGTCGTTCCATATCCTCCCGGACTTTTTCTTCGCCGCTGTGCCAACGTTCGCCATCACATTCGATAGCCACCATCTTTTTACCACACAGCGCGACCATATCCAAACGATACGCACCGACCTTCCATTGCTGGACAAGGTGATACCCACGATCAGAAAGGTTCGTAGCAACTGCCAATTCAAACGGCGATTCGGAATGCGCTTCGATTTCGGTATGCTGAACATCCAGCGCATGAGGGTTCGCGGCGTAGTCGATCAACCGCTTCCGCATATCACCCGGTTTCAAATCATTTGCAGCATCAAGTGAATGTACTACCCAAAGCTGATCTCTTGCACGGCTGGCGGCAACATTGTAGCGTTTCCGCATGGCATCATCCACACCGAATCCCATCATAGACAGAGGCCCCGTTCCATCACCACTATCGACTAGACTAAGGAATACCACATCACGCTCATCGCCTTGGAAATTCGCTGAATTTCCGCAAAGGATATTTCGCGAAACGATTTCTTTTGCGTCAATTTCCTGCTCGATCTCACGCTGGATAACCTTGACTTGCTCATCACCTAACAAAGAGATCACACCAAATGTTTTTCCTTGGTATTCATCCTGCTCCATGCAAGCTTTCATCAGAGTAACAATAGCTTCGGCTTCTTTGGGATTTGTCTTGAACCGCCCCATACGTTGACCATCGGCCACACGATAATTGACCACTGCCGGAAGGAGCGTACTGCTGCTGGCATCCCGAAGTGGCTTGATTTTATAATCATAGGACAGCATATTACTGAATCCGATGATTTCGGGCACACAACGGAAATGTTCTCGGAGCATCAAAGGTTGGAATGTCGTGGCGGCAATGTCATAAATGGACGTTTTAGCGTTATACAGATGAGAGTTTGGGATTTTGTCGTGCAGATACATCTGTTCCAATGCACTCATTTTATCCGTATCTGTGCCGACTGCCATTGGGCTGACCTGCTTATCATCGCCCACAATAATCAGCTTTTTGCCCATATACAGAATAGCCAGCGAAGAAACATCCGATTGACTGGCCTCATCAATGATAACAATATCGAGCTGATTCTCTTTAGGATTCAGACTTTCCAGCGCACGGCTGATTGGCATAATCCAACACGGAACAGCTACTTGGCACTTTGACATTAGCTCGCGCGCCTTAGCTTTCAAGGCCGGCGCGGTTTTGCCCGTACCCTTGCCGATTCGCTTGACGGTCTGCTTCCACCCTTGCAGAGCTTGTTTCATGTCAATGTCGGCTTCCGTTCTGCGCAAGAGGTGATACCACCCACACTTTTCCGCATATTCTGCCGTAATAGACCGATATTCTTTACTAAGCCGCAAACTATCCGCTTGAAGCTGCTCAAAAGGTTCTTTTGTGATTTCATCAATTCGGCCGGAAAGCTGCTTCCACTTCCACGCATCTTCAATCGTATCTGGAACAGTATCCGAACCATGGATTCCATCTCGATTTTGGATTGCGTCAGCCCACTGCGGTGCAATCGGCTTCAAAATGTTGAGCATCTCTATTCGGCTTCGCTGTAAAGCGTACTTGCCGTACATTTCTTCCAGCAGGGAGAACGTGTCCATATATTTTTGCGCGTCACCGTCTGTAATTGCACTTGCAAGCGCAGTGCAAAGAGTGCTGTTCACACGCTTATCGGAAAGCAGTAAGTTTTTGGTCTGCCGGAGAAGAGCTTCTCGTTCACCCAAATCAAGAATAAGAGAGCAAACATCACACAGCTTTGGAATAGTCTGTTCAACCGCACCAAGGATCTTAGAGGTTGCAGACAGGTCGGAGTCCAAAGTGCTGATACCAAATATCTGATCAGTTGGAATTCCAGCCGCCATCAGCTTCTCGCTCAGCTTTGCATAGTCATCCTGATACCAGTTCAGATACTTTTGGATGTGTGGAATCAAGTTGTGTGCAATGCGTTCGGGAGAAGAAGCATCCAATTCGAAGAATTCTGGAACACCTTGGGTTGCCAGCAGTTCGTCCCAATAAGTAGCACATTTCTGGCGCACTTCTTTTAATTCGATAGCATGAAGCACCAAGTCACAATCTGCCGCAGACTGTGCCAGCTTACCGTTGATTTTTACGCTTTCATGTGCAGCAACATAGTCCTTATGAAACATCCGGGTGAGTGCTGGAATTTTTCCATTGGGACCAAGCACAGTTTTAAGAGCCTCAAATGAGGTTTTTAAGTCACTTGCATTATCAGGCTGTGCAAAAACGATCTCCACACCGAATTGTTCTTCAACCAGCGTTTCTGCATAGCGGCAGGTTGCTTCAATCTGCTCGATCAGCAGCTTCCAGCGATGGAGATACGAGCCGCCATTTTTGCCGTCTACCGCTGCGGATTTCATCCATGAATCGATTGCCGAAAACTCATGAACGTATGTAGAAAGTTCCTGCAGTGCATCACGCTTTGGATAGAAAATTGTGAACTGCCCATTCAGACCATCAACATCAATCAGTTTTTCAATCGGGCGATTGTGAATAGTCCATCCCTTGAGCTGTTCAATTTGCTTTAGCCGATCTTGCATGGAGCGCATTTCGGTCTGAATGCGCTCAAATTCTGCCGGAGGCAGCAGATTAGAGGGATTGGGAAGATCCGCTAAAAGTTCTTCTTCATCCGATTCGGACACTAATCGATTGCTTCTATACAGTTCCGTTAGCTGCTCGAATGTCAGCGGCAAAGGAGTATCCAGACGCACCTTGCCCGGAATATAAGACAAATCGTCCGCATGAGCTAACACGAACTCTGCAGCCTTAGATGGAGAAAATTCTTCTCCATTGTACACAATACAGCTGCATTCCTGATTCAGAATCGCAAAAATCTTACGCCGAACATTGGCAAGTTGGTCAATGACCTCCTTGCGCTCCCCGGCAAGGCGATTCATTTCGCGCTGCATCTCATGGGAAGTGGTCTTGGACATATAATCGGTGATGCCATCTACCGAACGTTCCATATCAAGGTTAGAATCATCCAGAATCGACACGCACAGGCTTTGCAGCCCCGGTGCAACTTTCTCTTTCAGAACACTCAAAGCCTTTTTGGTATGGCTCGTCACCAGAACACTTTTGCCCTGTGCGAGAAAATGCCCCATCAGGTTTGCAATGGTGTGAGTTTTGCCAGTACCCGGAGGCCCCTGCACCAGAACAGCATTGTATTGCTCGATACGGTGTGCGATTTCAAGCTGCTCTTTGTTGGCCTCTTTAGAAAGTAATACATCGACACTTTCACCGCCAACAGCTGCAAGCTGCTCCTCAATGGATTCTTCGCCATCATCTTCTGGTAAATCAATTTTTCCACCGCTTACAATGTCAGAGATCGGCGCTGGAACAAACCCGGTCTGCTGGATGTTCTCGATAATTTTTTCGATAGCTTTCGGAGTGCCATCCAATCTCTTACGGACTATATAGCAGGGCTCAAGATACAGAAGCAACCGATTTTTCTTACTCCAACCAGCCGGAACACCCGCTGCGGAGAAAATGCTGTCCGATGAAAGCTGACGCACCAGTGCTTTTAGGAAGTCCGGCGTACTTGTTCTGTCCAACGGATGATAGTCGTTTGCGCGCAGATCATCGTTGAGGTGATTGATAGCATCCAAATTGATGCCTTCCATCATCTGAAACAATACAGAATAGAGTTCAGAAGAACTTTCTGTATCATGGATGGAGATAACATTCTCCATTGCGTCATACTCAAGCTGCACACGATGAGTCAGCACAGGATGTGCAATATCAGGGTTCTGCGCATCACGAAGCATACCGTTCGCTACAATGATTTCTTCGGTTTCGGCCTCTCGCTGCAACTCGAAATAGAGCTGGTACAAATCTGTAAACAGCTCTCGCGTTTTTTCAATGATATGTTGTCTGTCTGCCCATGCAGTGCGCAGAACTTGCCAATCTTGATAGGCGGTTACTCTTTCGGGACTATCCTCAAATCGTTCAACAGCAACGTCTTTTTCTGGAGATTCATCCTCATCAGGATTTTCAGCGGTAATGTTTTGTTCAGGCATTACCTCTGCCTCTGTATGATAATCGTCCCAGCCAGATATCAGCCAGTCCGCAAAAAGTTCATCTGGAATCGGACACTCTTCAAATTCAGGTTTGCGGATAAAAAGCAGTAAATCATCCGTTGTTTCGCTTTCTTCCTCTACCCGATCTCGATAGGAAACCTTGATGTACTCTGAAAAAACAGGAATATCGGAAATGGCAAGACGCCATGGATAATCTTTGATATTCAAAACGACTTTTTGTTTGAGTTTGTTTAATTCCTTGATGAACTCAAACAGAGAAATCGTCTTTTCCTGCTCCGATAATGTTTGGACTTCCTTGACCTCCAACACCAGCACCTCCGAACTGCTCTGTAAAATAACTCTCAAAAATAGTATACGCCCTTTACCCTGTAAGGACAAGTCATAAATCAGGTTGAAACAATTATAGTAACAAAAAACGGCACCCGCTTTTCAGCGAGTGCCGTTTCTATTACCCTATCATGCGCTTTGATTTTTGGCGTAAGTGGCGTAAGTTTGGCGTAAATCCGCTTTTGCGCGCTCCAAAAATCAAGGATTCATGCGGTTTTTAGGCAGTTATTAGTACATGCCGCCCATACCGCCCATATCACCGGCAGGTGCAGCAGGGGCCGGGGGTTCCGGCAGATCTGCTACCAGGCTCTCGGTGGTGAGCACCATCTCAGCAACGGATGCTGCGTTCTCCAGAGCGGAGCGGGTGACCTTGGTCGGGTCGACGATACCGGCGGCGATCATGTCATCCACATAGACCTCGTTCTGCGCGTCGAAGCCATAGTTGGGCTTGTTGGCAGAAATGATCTTGTCGATGATGACGCTGCCCTCCAGGCCGGCGTTCTTTGCGATCTGGCGCAGAGGAGCCTCCAGAGCCTTCAGCACGATCTTGGCACCGGTGCGCTCGTCGCCTTCCAGGCTGTCGCACAGCTCACGCACAGCGGGGATGGCGTTGATGGGAGCGGTACCGCCGCCGGCCACGACGCCTTCCTGCACAGCAGCCTTGGTTGCATTCAGGGCATCCTCGATGCGCAGCTTCTTGTCCTTCATCTCAACTTCGGTAGCAGCACCGACCTTGATGACAGCCACACCGCCGGCCAGCTTGGCCAGACGCTCCTGCAGCTTCTCGCGGTCGAAGTCGCTGGTAGCGGCCTCGATCTGGTTGCGGATCTGACCGATGCGGGATGCGATAGCGTCCTTGTCGCCGGCGCCGCCCACGATGGTGGTGTTCTCCTTGGTGACCTTGACCTGACGGGCATGGCCCAGCATCTGGACGGTAGCGTCCTTCAGCTCGTAGCCCAGATCAGAGGACACCACAGTGCCGCCGGTCAGGATGGCGATATCCTGCAGCATCTCCTTGCGGCGGTCGCCGAAGCCGGGAGCCTTGACAGCCACCACATTCAGGGTGCCACGCAGACGGTTGACGATCAGGGTGGACAGAGCCTCGCCCTCGATGTCCTCAGCCACGATCAGCAGCTTCATGCCGTTCTGCATCACCTGCTCCAGCAGGGGGACCAGATCCTGGATGACGCTGATCTTCTTATCGGTGATCAGGATGGCGGCGTTGTCCAGAGCAGCCTCCATCTTGTCGGTATCGGTGACCATATACGGGGTCAGGTAACCGCGGTCGAACTGCATGCCTTCCACGATCTCGTTGTAGGTCTCAGCGGTGGTCTTGTTCTCCTCAATGGTGATGACGCCATCGGAGGTGACCTTTTCCATAGCCTCGGCGATCAGACGGCCGATCTCCGGGTCGCCGGCAGAAATGGTGCCGACGCGGGCGATATCGTTGCTGTCCTTCACCTTCTGGCTGTGAGCCTTGATGGTCTCAACAGCCTTGGCAACGGCCTTGCTCATGCCGCGGCGGATGTCCATGGGGTTGGCACCGGCGGTGACATTCTTCATGCCCTCGGTGACCATGGCCTGTGCCAGCACGGTTGCGGTGGTGGTGCCGTCGCCTGCGGCGTCGTTGGTCTTAGTGGCCACTTCACGCACCAGCTGTGCACCCATGTTCTCGAACTCGTCCTTCAGCTCGATCTCCTTGGCAATGGTCACGCCATCGTTGGTGATGACCGGGGCGCCAAACTTTTTGCCCAGCACCACATTGCGGCCCTTGGGGCCCAGGGTGATCTTGACGGTGTTTGCCAGGGTATCAATACCGGCACACAGTGCCTTGCGGGCGTCCTCGCCCTGCTTGATCTGCTTTGCCATAATCTATCGCTCCTTTTAAAGCTGCATTTTTCCAGAAATAGGGGGAACCGCTCAGTCTTCCACGACGGCCAGGATGTCGCTCTGGCGCACGATGGTGCACTCCTCGCCATCCACCTTGACCTCGGTGCCGGAATACTTGCTGGTGAGCACCTTGTCGCCGACCTTGACGGTCATTTTGACTTCCTTGCCATCCACAACGCCGCCGGGGCCCACAGCGATGACCTGAGCCACCTGGGGCTTCTCCTTGGCACTGCCGGTCAGGATCAGACCGCCCTTGGTGGTCTCCTCAACTTCAACAGTCTTAATGACAACACGGTCTGCAAGAGGAATGATCTTCATAATTCTTGCCCTCCAATTATATTGAATTTATTTGAAACTTTGTTACGTCCTGCGGGGGCTTCGTGTGTGCTCCGCAGTGGTTTAGCACTCCTTTTCTCTGAGTGCTAAGTGTATTGTACTCATCTTGCCTGAAAAAATCAAGACTTTTTTTGCAATTCTTTGTTAAGAATTTATGACGTTCAAAAATCGCACCCTGCCACGCAAAAAAAGCATTGCGTTCTTGACAGGACGCGCCGCCTTTTTTATACTTATAACGCATTACAAAAAACACGGCTGACGCGCTTTGCGGCAGAACGGAGGATACTTTGACAGACAAAAAGCTGATCTCATCTTTACAGGGGCTGCGGGCAGTCGCATTTCTGAGCGTGGTGCTCTCCCATTGCGGGGCACCGTGGCTGGGGCCGTGGGCGATTACGGTATTCGTGGCGCTGTCCGGTTTTCTGATGACCTGCAACTATTACGACCGTCCCCGCACAGCACCGGGGCTACGGTCTGTCATAGCTTTCTCCCTTAAAAAAATACGAAAGCTGTACCCGCTGCACCTTATTATGATGGCTGCCGCCCTGTTATTGGTGCTGAAGGGGCTTCTGGCGCAGCCCTCTGCCCGCGGGGTGCTCTCCTGTGCAGCGCAGCTTGTTGTAAGCATTTTTCTGCTGCAAACATGGATCCCGTCCAGCCGTTTCTGGTTCTGTCTGAACGGAGTGGCGTGGTATCTTTCGGTACAGGCTTTTCTATATGCCATCTTCCCCCCGCTTCTCGTCGTACTGAAAAAGGCCGATGCCCGCAGGCTGCGCTGCATTGCCGCCGTGATCTTCTGCGCACAGTGCCTTGCGTCCTTTGTTTTCTGGAAAGTCGGGCTCAGCGGAAAGGCCGCCTTTTACCTGACCTATTTGTGCCCGCTGTTCCGGGCGGGAGATTTTACCATCAGCTGCTGTATGGGCTGCCTCTACCACAGCCGCAAACAGGAGAGCGGCCTGCCGGGCGGTGCTTTCTCCCTGCTGGAATTTGCCGCTGTGCTGCTTGCGGGCGGCTGCCTTTTCATCGCCGCCACGCAGATGGGGGTTCTGGGCGCGGTGGCCTTCCGGTACAATGTGCTGTTCACCCCTTCTGCGGTGCTGCTGGTCTGGCTGCTTGCCATGGGCAAGGGGGTCATTTCCCGGCTGCTTTCCGCAAAGCCGTTTTTGTGGCTGGCTGGATTGTCCCCTTACGGTTTTCTGATCCATCAGGTTCTGATCCGGTATATGGAGTGGGCAGCAGACAAGTTCAGCCTTACGGTACATCCTGTGGTCTGGACCCTGACCGTATATCTGCTCACGCTCTGCCTGAGCAGCTTTTACAAGGCACTGGAGCGCCGGGTACGGCAGTGCCCTGTAAAACAATAAGTAAAGTAAAAGGCCGCCGCACGGAGCAACGTGCAGCGGCCTTGTTTGGGTCTGATGGTTTGTTTTTTACTTCACGCCTGCCTTTTTGGCGGTAAAGCGCTGGTAGGCGGGCAGCGGCAACAGCACGCGTCCGGCCAGCGGCTGCACCTCCACGCGCACCTGCTCGCAGGGGGCACATTCGCCGTCCGCTGTGGCAATGATGGGCCCGCGGCCATCTGCTGCCCGCAGACTGACCGATTTTGCCCGGCGGTAGATGAAATAGGGCTTTGCCGCTTCCACCAGCTGCCCGTTCTGGAAATGGCGGCCGTTCTTGTACATGCTCAGCAGCTTTGCGATGGTCAAGCGCCCCACCTTGCGCACGATGAACACATCCAGCCAGCCATCATCCGGCTGCGCCTCCGGCCCGGCGCAGAAACCGCCGCCGTAGGTGCGGCCGTTGCAGATGGCACACATCAGACAGTCCACCGCAAAGGTCTCACCGTCGATGGTGTACTCCACCCGGCGGCCGATGTGCCCGCACAGCTGCTCCACAATGGACAGCAGATAGGACACCTCTCCGCCGCACAGCGGGATGCGCCGGAATTTGGGGATGCCGTAGGCCACCTGCGCGTCCAGCCCGGCAGCACAGATGGTGGCCGACAAGCCGAGGTTGGTCTGCATCAGGTCGATGGGCACCGCCCCGCCCGCCAGTTGGGCATCCAGGTCCAGAAACTCCTCCCGTGTCCCAAAGGTGCGCAGGAAGTCATTGCCGCTGCCATAGGGCAGGCAGCCCACGGCGGTGCCTGCAAAGCCATAGGCCCCGGTGAGGGCCTCGTTGAAGGTGCCGTCGCCGCCCGCCGTGAAAATGCGCAGCGGCTCCCCTGCCTGCTGTGCCCCGGCTGCGGCAGCGCGGGCCAGCTCCCGCGCATGTCCGGCGTGGGTGGTGATGCGGATGGTATATTCCTCCGGGGCAAGACCTGCCCGGGCAGCTGCAGCGTTGATCTGCTGCGGCAGCTGCTGGGTGCAGTCGGTCTTGCCAGCGGTGGGGTTTAAAAGAAACAAGGTGTGCATGTGGTGCCTCCTGCGATTCTGTTGCTTCTATGATAACAGAAATTCTGCAGGATGCAAGGCATTTTGGTCATTTCCTGCCCGGTATCAAAGGGTCGCCGTCTCGTCCTGCCGGAGGACGATGGTGCCCTCTGCCGTACAGTCCGCAGTCCAGTGCTGCCCGGTGCAGGCAGTCCCGGCAGCGATCTGATCGGCCAGCGCCTGTTCCACCGCTCGGTCCACCTGTCGGCGCAATTCCCGCGCTCCATAGGCCGAGCGGGCACGGGCCGCCAGCACGGCCCCCACCTGCGGGGTGTGCCGGAGCTGATAGCCGCTGCGCGCCGCCCGGACTTCCAGCCTGCAGAGCATTTTTTCCGCGATGGCAGACATGCTCTCGTCGCTGAGCGGACGGAACACGATGAGCTCATCCAACCGCCCCACCAGCTCCGGACGGAACCACTTTTTGGCTTCCTCCACGGCCTGCGCCGCCTGCTTTTCAAACACGGCCTCCGACCCGGCCGCAAAGCCCAGCGGCGCGGACTGCCCGGCCAGAAAGCGCGCTCCCAAGTTGGAGGTGATGAGCACGATGGTGTTGCGGAAGTCCGCCTTGCGGCCCATGGCGTCGGTGAGCTGACCGTCCTCCAGGATCTGCAGCAGAATGTTCTGGATGTCCGGGTGTGCCTTTTCGATCTCGTCAAACAATACCACACTGTAGGGGCGGCGGCGCACGGCCTCGGTGAGCTGGCCGCCTTCGTCATGACCCAGATAGCCCGGAGGTGCCCCCAGCAGGCGGGCAGTGGTGTGCTGTTCCTGATACTCCGACATATCGAACTTGAGCAGGGCCTTCTCGCTGCCAAACCAGCTCACGGCAAGTGCACGGGCCAACGCTGTTTTGCCTACCCCGGTGGGGCCGAGGAAGAGCATGGCCCCGATGGGCCGACCCGGCTCTCCCAGCCCGGTGCGGCTGCGCCGGATGGCCCCCGCCACCGCTGCTGCAGCCCGCTGCTGGCCCACGATTTCTTCATTGAGACGGGCTTCCAGTTTTTCAAGCCGCTCCCGCTCCTGTTCACTCACCCGTTCGGCAGGCACCCCGCTGGCCTGTGCTACCACCCGGGCAATGTCCTCCTGGGTGAGCACCGGCTGAGGCTTCTGCTCCTGCTCGGCCCGGATGCGGGCCGCCGCACAGGCTTCGTCCACCAGATCAATGGCCTTGTCCGGTAGGCAGCGCCCTGGCAGATACCGTACCGACAGCTCCACCGCCGCCTGCAGGGTCTGCGGAGGCAGGGTGACATGGTGGTAGCGCTCATAGCGCGGGGCCAGCCCGTTGAGGATGTCCACCGCCTGTGCAGGAGTAGGCTCCTCCACCTGCACCCGGCCAAAGCGGCGCTCCAGCGCGGCATCCTTCTGGATGTGTGTGCGGAATTCCTGATTGGTGGTGGCACCGATGAGCTGGATCTCGCCGCGGGCCAGCACCGGCTTGAGGATGCTGGCCGCATCAATGGCACCCTCCGCCGCACCAGCCCCCACGATGGTGTGGAATTCGTCCACAAAGAGGATGGCGGTGCCGTCCCGCACCAGCTCCTCCAGCAGGTTCTTGAAGCGCTCTTCAAAATCGCCCCGGTACTTGGTGCCCGCTACCAGGCTGGCCATATCCAGCGCCAGCAGCCGCCTGCCCTGCAAGGCACGGGGCACCTGCCCCTTTGCGATGCGCTGGGCCAGCCCCTCGGCCAACGCAGTCTTGCCCACACCCGGCTCCCCCACCAGACAGGGGTTGTTCTTCTGGCGGCGGCACAGGATCTCCACCATGCGGTCCAGCTCGGCATCCCGGCAGAACACCGGGTCCAGTTCTCCGTCCAGCGCGCGGCGGGTCAGGTCGCGGCAATATTTATCGCTGGCACGGCCCGCCCGCGGCATGCTGGCCGACACCCGCGGCTGAGCGGGAAAGACAAACTGCCCGGACAACTGGCGGCAGTCCCGCACGGCCTCAGTGAGGGGCACTCCCATGGAAGCCAGCAGCAGCCCCGCCGTGCAGCCATCATCCTCCAGCATGGCACAAAGCAGGTGTTCCGGCTCTGCCCGTGAGACATGGGCGTTCTGCGCCCCGATGAGGGCGTAATCCATGGTGCGGCGCAGGTCCGGTGCCATGGCGTGCCGATCCAGATGCTGCGCCGGGCCGCGACGGTTCTCGGCCAGCTGACGGCGCACAGCCTGCTCTGAGATATGTCGGCTGTTCAGGAATCGCGCCGCAGCTCCCTGCTCCTGCTGCAGCATGGCAAGCAGCAGATGCCCGGTGTCTGCCTGACTGCAGCCAAAACTGCCGGCCAGCTCTACTGCTTGCTGCAGCAGCTGCTCCGCCTCCCGCGAGAACCCTCTGTATCCGCCAAAGCCCAGTTTTTCCCAAATGCTCATCTGCGTGCTCCTTGCTGTTCTGTCAAATCATATCGCAGTAGCAGTATAGCCCAGATGCACCGGAAAAAATCAGTGGTTTGTGTCGGGCCTGCCGGGTGCGGCGCGCAAAAAAGGAGGACGGCTCCGAAGAACCGCCCTCCAACAATTCAGGCTATTGTACTATTCGCAAAGGGATATACGGATCACTCCGCAGCCTTGGCTGCTTCGATCTGCTTGATCAGCTCAGGCACGACCTTGAACAGGTCGCCCACGATGCCGTAATCGGCCACGCCGAAGATGGGTGCACTCTCGTTCTTGTTGACGGCGATGATGCACTCAGAATCCTGCATGCCGGCGGTGTGCTGAATGGCACCGGAAATGCCCAGAGCCACATAGATCTTGGGGTGCACGGTCTTGCCGGTCTGGCCGACCTGATGGTCAGCGCTCATCCAGCCTGCGTCGGTCACGGCACGGGAAGCGCCCACGACGCCGCCGCCCAGAGCGGCAGCCAGCTGCTCAGCCAGCTCGATGCCCTTGTTGACATCCTTGCTGATGCCACGGCCCACAGAGACGATGACGTCAGCACCGATCAGATCGACCAGCTTCTCAGCGGCCTTCTCGACGCTCAGGACCTCGGTCTTGACGTCCTCAGCGGTCAGGCTGAAGGCAGGCTTCACGATCTGGCAGGCATCGGCCTTGGCCTGATCGAAGGGAGCCTTCTTCATGACGCCGGGACGCACGGTGGACATCTGCGGACGGAAGCGGGGGCAGATGATGGTAGCCATCAGATGGCCGCCGAATGCAGGACGGGTCATCTTCAGGTTGCGGTCCTCATAATCAAACTTCTGCTTGGACAGGTCGATGGTGGAGCTCTCCTTCAGGAACTCGACATACTTTGCGGTATCGATGTCCAGATGGGTCGCATCGGCAGTCAGGCCGGTGTGCAGACGGGCTGCGCAGCGGGGGCCCAGGTCGCGGCCGATGTTGGTAGCGCCGATCAGCAGGACTTCGGGCTTGTACTCGTTGACCATGTCGCACACGACCTTGGCGTATGCGTCGGTGGTGTAGTCCTTCAGCAGGGGGCTGTCGCAGACCATGACCTTATCGGCACCATAGCCGCCCAGCTCCTTGGCAATGCCTTCCACGTTGTCGCCCAGCAGCAGGCCGGTGACTTCGCAGCCCAGCTCATCAGCCAGCTTGCGGGCCTCGCTCACCAGCTCGAAATCGGTGGACATCAGTGCGCCCTGGCGCTGCTCGCAAAAGACCCAGACGCCCTTGTATTCGTTAAAATCAGCCATTGTAATCCTATGCTCCTTTCATCAGATCAGGTGCTTCTTGGCCAGGATACCAGCCAGCTGGGCAGCGACATCGTCGCCCTTCAGCATGGTGCCTGCGCCCTTCTGCGGAGGAGTGAAGGACTTAAAGACGTTCGTCGGAGAACCCTTCAGACCGATGGTATCGACCTCGATCAGCGGATCGTCCTTCAGAGCGTTGTAATCGAACACTTCCATCGGCTTGTCGTAGCAGGTGAAGATGCCGTTCACGCTCATGTAACGGGGCTGGTTCAGCTCCTTGATGCAGGTCAGCAGGCAGGGAGTCTGCACCTTGACCATCATGTAGCCATCCTCCAGCATACGCTTCACGGTCAGGGTGTTGCCGTCCTTCTGGATATCAGCAACGTAGGTGACCTGCGGCAGATGCAGCTTCTCAGCGATCTGAGGGCCGACCTGTGCGGTATCGCCATCAATTGCCTGACGGCCGCAGAACACAACATCCTCGGGGCCGACGCCGATCTTGTTGACGGCAGCAGCCAGGATCTGGCTGGTTGCAAAGGTATCGGAACCGCCGAACTCACGGCCGGAAACCAGAACAGCCTTGTCAGCGCCGCGGGCCAGCAGCTCACGCAGCATGCCTTCGGCCGGCGGGGGACCCATGGTGACCACAACGACTTCGCAGCCGGTGGCATCCTTGAGCTTCAGAGCAGCCTCCAGAGCGTTCAGGTCATCGGGGTTGGTGATGGTAGCCATGGATGCACGATCCAGGGTTCCATCGGGCTTGACGGCGACCTTGCCGGAGGTATCAGGAACCTGCTTTACACAAACAATTGCTTTCATTGTAACTCTTGCCTCCCTTACTTCAGCAGCGCGCCGGAAATGACCATCATCTGCACTTCGCTGGTGCCCTCGTAGATCTCGGTGATCTTGGCATCACGCATCATGCGCTCGATGGGGTAATCACGGGTGTAGCCGTAACCGCCGAACAGCTGCAGGCAGCGGCGGGTCACGTCGCTGGCAGTGCGGGCTGCAATCAGCTTGGCCTGTGCGGCCTCCACGCTGTAGCGGACCTTTGCGCCGTCCATAGCCTGCTGCTTCTTCAGAGCGGCAGCGTAGACCAGATACTTGGCAGCTTCCACGCGGGCCTTCATCTCGGCCAGCTCGAACTGGGTGTTCTGGAATGCGGCGATGGGGCGGCCGAACTGCTTGCGCTCCTTGACGTAAGCAACCGTCTCCTCCAGAGCGCCCTCGGCAATGCCCAGAGCCTGGGATGCAATACCGATACGGCCGCCGTCCAGAGTAGCCATAGCCAGCTGGAAGCCCTTGCCGCGCACGCCCAGCATACGGTCCTTCGGGATGCGGCAGTCCTCAAAGATCAGCTCACAGGTGGAAGAACCACGGATGCCCATCTTGTCCTCAGCCTTGCCGACGGAGAAGCCCGGGTCGGTACGCTCCACGATGAAGGCAGAGCACAGCTTGGTGGGACGGCCCTTCTTGTCCAGCACATGGTCGGTGACGGCAATGACGATGAACACATCAGCATAGCCGGCGTTGGTGATGAAGATCTTGGAGCCGTTCAGCACCCAGCAATCATCCTCTTCCTTGGCAATGGTCTGCTGGCCCTGTGCGTCGGTGCCGGCACCCGGCTCGGTCAGGCCGAAGGCACCCAGCCACTCGCCGCTGCACAGCTTGGGCAGGTACTTTGCCTTCTGCTCAGGGGTACCGTTCTCATAAATAGGAGCAGCGCACAGGCTGGTGTGAGCAGAAACGATGACACCGGTGGTGCCGCAAACCTTGCTCAGCTCTTCCACAGCCATGACGTAGGACAGCACATCGCCGCCGGCACCGCCCACAGAAGTGGGGAAATAGATGCCCATCATGCCCAGCTTGCCCATCTTCTCGACGGTCTCCTTGGGGAAGTACTCTTCTGCATCGACCTTCTTGGCCAGGGGCTTGACTTCGTTTTCAGCAAACTCGCGGTACATCTTCTGCACCATCTGCTGCTGCTTGGACAGAGTAAAATCCATCGCTATATCCTCCTAACGGGTCTTTTTCATTTACCGGAATTGCCCGGTGCAAACAAATTCCTCCCGGCCGCTTTTCCACGGTCGGGAGAAACGTTTATCAGAATTTACAGCTGGTCAACAGGGGTCTTGGTGCGGTCTGCGTTGTAAACGTAGAAGCCCTTGCCGGTCTTGCAGCCCAGGTTGCCGCCGCGGACCATCTTGCGGATCAGCGGGCAGGCGCGGTACTTGCTGTCGCCGGTCTCCTTGTACAGAACGTCCATGATGGCCAGGCAGATGTCCAGGCCGATGAAGTCGCCCAGCTCCAGGGGGCCCATGGGGTGGTTAGCACCCAGCTTCATAGCAGTGTCGATGCCAGCGATGTCGGAAACGCCTTCCATCTTGATGAAGGCAGCCTCGTTGATCATGGGGATCAGGATGCGGTTGACCACAAAGCCGGCAGCCTCGTTGACCTGAACAGGGCTCTTGCCGATGGCAACGGAGATCTCCTTGATCTTCTCAACGGTCTCGGCAGGGGTGTTGCAGCCTGCGATGACCTCGATCAGCTTCATGCGGTCTGCGGGGTTGAAGAAGTGCATGCCGACCACAGGGCGCTTGACGTTCTTGCCGATCTCGGTAATGGACAGAGAAGAAGTGTTGGAAGCGAAGATGCACTCCGGCTTGCAGATGGCATCCAGCTCACCAAAGGTGGTCTGCTTGACCTTCATATCCTCGAACGCTGCCTCCACGATCAGGTCGCAGTCAGCGCACAGGTTTTCCTTCAGGCCCGGGGTGATGGTAGCCACGATGGCGTCAGCCTTTTCCTGGGTCATCTTGCCCTTAGCGACCAGCTTCTCGTAGCCCTTCTTGATCTTTGCCAGACCATTCTCAGCCCACTCCTGCTTGATGTCACACAGAGCAACGGTGTTGCCCTCAACCTGTGCAAATGCCTTTGCGATGCCCTGGCCCATAGTGCCAGCGCCGATAACACCGATCTTCATAGGAAATCTCTCCTTTAATATCAAAAATTGTATAGTTGATTAGTTGTTGGTGAACACTGCCTTGGGCTTCGGCTTCTCACGGCTCAGGAAGCAGGCCATGCCTTCCTTCTGGTCGTGGGTCTCGAAGCAGTCGCCGAACAGCTTCTCTTCGACCTCAACAGCCTTCTCAATGGGCAGGCTGATGCCGTCGTTGATTGCCTTCTTGCAGTTGCGTACAGCGATGGGGGCGTTCTTAGCGATCTTGCCGGCCAGCTTCAGGACGTTCTCCATCAGCTCAGCCTGGGGATACACAGCGTTGACCAGGCCAATGCGGTAAGCCTCATCGGCCTTGATGTTCAGGGCCGAGTAGACCAGCTGCTTTGCCATGCCCATGCCCACCAGACGGGCCAGACGCTGGGTGCCGCCGAAGCCCGGGGTGATGCCCAGGCCCACTTCGGGCTGACCGAACACAGCGTTGTCAGAGCAGATGCGGATGTCGCAGCTCATAGCCAGCTCGTTGCCGCCGCCCAGTGCAAAGCCGTTGACGGCTGCAATGACGGGGATGGGGAAATGCTCGATCATCAGGAACACATCATTGCCCAGCTTGCCGAAGGCCTCGCCCTCTGCCTTGGTCATGGTGCTCATGGAGCCGATATCGGCACCAGCAACAAAGCTCTTGTCGCCTTCGCCGGTCAGAACGATGCAGCGGATGGTAGCCTGGTCCACAGCCTCAAAAGCGGCCTTCAGGTCTGCCAGGACCTCGGGGTTCAAAGCGTTCAGTGCCTTGGGACGGTCGATGGTAATGATCTCGACAGCACCCTGCACCTCGGTTTTTACAAAAGCCATTGTGAAAACCTCCCATTCAATTCTATCAAATCTCAAAACAGCCCCCGGAGCAAGGGGAGGCTCTCCGGTTCCTCCCCTGCTCCGGGTCTGTTATTCAGTCTCGTTTAAAAGGGTTGGAGCTTAGTCCATCTCAACGATGGTAGCGCAGCCCATGCCGCCGCCGATGCACAGGGTAGCCAGGCCCTTGTGTGCGCCGCGATGCTTCATAGCATACAGCAGGGTGACCAGGATACGAGCGCCGGAAGCGCCGACCGGGTGGCCCAGAGCGATGGCGCCGCCGTTGACGTTCACCTTGCTCATATCGAAGTTCAGAGCCTGGCTGACAGCCACAGACTGAGCAGCAAATGCCTCGTTGGCCTCGATCAGATCCATGTCAGCAACGGTCATGCCGGTCTTGGCCATGACCTTCTTGGTAGCAGCGATGGGGCCCAGACCCATGACCTCGGGCTCAACGCCTGCCAGAGCACCGGCGACCCAGGTAGCCAGAGGCTTCACGCCCAGCTCCTTAGCCTTCTCCTCGCTCATGATGACCAGAGCAGCTGCGCCGTCGTTGATGGCGGAGGAGTTAGCAGCGGTGACGATGCCGTCCTTGGTGAAAGCGGGCTTCAGCTTTGCCAGCACTTCGGGTGCGCTCAGACGGGGGCCCTCATCGGTATCGAACACGGTGTCGCCCTTCTTGCCCTTGATGACAACAGGAACGATCTCGTCCTTGAAAGCGCCGTCCTTGATGGCCTTGTCGGCCTTCAGCTGGCTGTTGTAAGAAAACTCATCCAGCATCTCACGGGTGATGGGGCTGTAGCCGTACTTCTTCTGGTAGGTCTCGTTGGTGCAGACGTTCTCAGCGGTCATGCCCATGTGCTTGTTGAAGCCGCAGGCATCCCACAGTGCGTCGTTGACCATGGTATCCACGATCTCGCTCTTGCCCATGGGTGCGCCCATGCGGTAGCCGTAACGAGCCTTCTGCAGTGCGAAGGGAGCCATGTCCATGTTCTCCATACCGCCTGCAACCACGATGTCGGCATCGCCGGCCTCGATCATCTGGGCAGCCATGTTCACGCAGTTCAGACCGGAACCGCACACCACGTTGACGGTGACAGCGGGGGTCTCGATGGGCAGGCCAGCCTTCAGGGAAGCCTGACGAGCGACGTTCTGGCCCAGACCAGCCTGGATGACGCAGCCCATGTAAACATGATCGACCTGCTCGGGTTTCACGTTTGCACGGTTCAGGGCCTCCTTGATGACGATGGAGCCCAGCTCAACTGCGGGAACGTTGGCCAGGGTGCCGCCGAACTTGCCGATAGCGGTACGGCATGCAGATGCGATAACGATCTTTTTCATGTGAATAGCCTCCTGAATTGTGTATGTGTTTTCGGTTACCTTTTTATCAAAACGCCCTGAGGCATTTTTTCAATGTTAGGTGTCGGCCTGTGCTTGCTGCCGACGCTGGGCAAATTTTTCGCTCACCGCCTTTTCCACATTGGGGGTGACGAACTTGCTGATGTCGCTGCCGTAGAAGGCAGCCTCCTTGACGATGGTGGAAGAAAGGTAGCTCCATTTGATGCTGGTGGCCAGAAACATGGTTTCGATGCCGGGCATCAATGCGTGATTCGTCTGAGCCAGCTGGATCTCGTTTTCAAAATCCGTGACCGCCCGCAGCCCCCGGACCATGACGGATGCGTGCCGCTTTTTGGCGAACTCCACGGTCAGGCCGTCGAAGCTCTCCACGCTGACGTTCGGGATGCCCTTGCAACACTCGGTAAGCAGTGCCACACGCTCCTCCACGGTGAACAGTGGGTCTTTTGCGCTGTTGATCAGCACCGCAACGATCAGATGATCGTTGATCTTGGCGGCGCGCTTGATGATGTCGAGATGTCCTTTGGTGACCGGATCGAACGAACCGGGATAAACTGCTGTTGCCATCGGCCAGTGTCCTCCTTGTGCGCTGTGAAAAGCGCGTTTTGGTTCTGCCATGATAGCACTTTCCAGTCTTGTGTGCAAGCCGCAGAACGATTTATCGTTAAATTTTAAACAATCAACTCTGCACTGCAGGGCAGCTGCTTGCCTCGCTATAAGTAAACCATCTTGTCAAAATTTTATCAAGGGCTTTTTCAATGTTTTTTGGCCTTGTCGTACCAAACAATTCTCCCAAAAAGCTAAGAATTTTAGTCAGATTGCCATATGGCGTATTTTTTCGCCCGAAACTATTGATTCTGCACTTTGTTAATGTTATAACTAAGTTGTGCAGACGCATCTGCTCTGTGCCTTATTTATATAGTAACAGACAGATGTGGCAAAGCTGTGTACAGGCACCCCCGCCGGGCGGCCTGTGCCGCCAAAATTTATCCGTGCAGAATTGTAGAAAGTTTACAATTCTTTTATGTTTTTTAAGAGAGGATGGTTTATAATGGATTTTATGGAACTGTACGCTCAGAAACGCATGACGGCCGCACAGGCTGCTGCTCTGGTCAAAAGCGGTGACTGGGTGGATTACGGCTGGGCCGTGAACACCCCCGTTGCTGTGGATGCCGAGCTGGCCAAGCGCCTGCCGGAGCTGGAAGGGGTCAACTTCCGCGGCGGCATTCTGATGTGGGTCCCTGAGATCTTCCAGATCGACGACCCCGCTGCCCACATGACCTGGAACAGCTGGCATATGGGCGGCATTGAGCGCAAGGCCATTGCGCAGGGCTTCTCCTTCTATTCCCCCATCCGTTATTCCGAGCTGCCCCGCTACTACCGTGAGAGCCCGGACCCCGTCGATGTGGCCGTGTTCCAGGTGACCCCCATGGATGAGCACGGTTACTTCAACTTCGGCCCCAGCGCCTCCCATCTGGGTGCCGTGTGCGAAAAGGCCAAAAAGATCATCGTGGAGGTCAATAAGAACATGCCCCGCTGCCTGGGCGGCATGGAGAACTGCGTGCACATCTCGCAGGTGACCGGCATCGTGGAGGGCGACAACCCGCCCATCGGCCAGATGGCCGCTCCCGGTGCTGCCACCGAAGTGGACCTGAAGGTTGCCAACCTGATCGTTCCGCAGATCCCCAACGGTGCCTGCCTGCAGCTGGGCATCGGCGGTATGCCCAACGCCATCGGCGGGCTGATCGCACAGAGCGATCTGAAGGATCTGGGCGTGCACACCGAAATGTATGTGGATGCCTTTGTGGATATTGCCAAGGCCGGCAAGATCAACGGCAGCCGCAAGCAGCTGGACAAGGGCCGTCAGGTCTACGCCTTTGGTGCCGGCACCCAGAAGATGTACGACTACCTGAACGACAACCCGGAGTGCATGTCCGCTCCCGTGGATTACACCAACGACATCCGCAGCATTTCTGCCCTGGACAACTTCATTTCCATCAATAATGCCGTGGATATCGACCTGTTTGGTCAGGTGAACGCCGAGAGCGCCGGTATCAAGCACATTTCCGGTGCAGGCGGTCAGCTGGACTTCGTGCTGGGTGCCTACCTGTCCAAGGGCGGCAAGAGCTTTATCTGCCTGTCCTCCACCTTCTTTAATAAAAAGACGGGTCAGCTGGAGAGCCGCATCCGTCCCACGTTGGAGAACGGCAGCATTGTCACCGATACCCGTGCCAACGTGCACTACCTGTGCACCGAGTACGGCTGCGTGAACCTGAAGGGTCTGACCTCTTGGGAAAAGGCTGAGGCTCTGATCAGCGTGGCACACCCGGACTTCCGCGAGGAGTTGATCCGTGAGGCCGACAAGCTGCACATCTGGCGCAGAAGCAATAAAATCTGATAAGCGTCGAAGGGCATCCTGCAGCCCCCGACGGGAATGGAGTTTGCCATGATCGACAAAAAACCGCACATCAAGCCCTATCTTTACGGGATGCTTGCCGGGTTTGGGGCCATCTCTCTCAGCATCATCTTCTTTTTCCTGATCTACCGCTTTGACGGCTTTGGGGACGCCATCTCCACCCTGACAGGCATCCTGATGCCCTTTATCTACGGTGCCGTCATCGCCTATCTGCTGAAGCCGGTGTGCAACACCATTGAGGCGTTCCTGCGCCGGTTCATCCCGGAAAAGATGAAGGGCCTCATCAACGCCCTTTCGGTGACCTTTACCATCCTGTTCGGGCTTCTGCTGATCTACGCGCTGTGCATGATGATCATCCCGCAGCTGATCACCAGCGTGACCACCCTGTACTACACCGCGCAGGCCAATATTACAAAGTTCATGTACTGGGCAAACCATCTGGAGTTCATTGAGAAGAACGAGCAGATCATGGAACTGCTCAATTCGGCTTACGCCGCCCTGAATACCAATCTGGACACATGGATCAAGAACACCCTGCTGCCCTCCATGCAGAACATCCTCAGCGGCGCAGCCCTGGGGGTGCTGAACGTGGTGGTGGTGCTGAAGAACCTGATCATCGGCATCATCGTAGCCGTGTATATGCTGGCCAGCCGCAAGCGGTTCGTGCAGCAGGGCAAGATGGTGCTGTACAGCGTGGTAAAGCCCCGGTGGGCCAGCCTGATCACCGAGGAAGTGAAGTACGCCGACCGGATGTTCGGGGGCTTTATCAATGGCAAGATTCTGGATTCTGCCATCATCGGCCTGCTGTGCTATATCGGCTGCCTGATCTTCAAGTTCCCCAGTGCGCTGCTGGTCTCGGTGATCATCGGTGTGACCAACGTGATTCCCTTCTTCGGTCCATTCATCGGTGCCATCCCGGCCACGCTGCTCATTCTGATCCAGAACCCCATCAAAGCGCTGTGGTTCGTCCTGTTCGTGCTGGTGCTCCAGCAGGTGGACGGCAACATCATCGGACCCAAGATCCTGGGCAACACCACCGGCCTTTCCAGCTTCTGGGTGCTGTTTGCCATCCTGCTGTTTGGCGGCCTGTGGGGCTTTGCCGGCATGATCGTGGGCGTGCCGCTGTTCGCCGTGATCTACGATGTGATCAAAAAGCTGGTCATTTACGGCTTGCAGCGCCATCAGGAGCTGACCCTGCTGAACAGCTATCACGACCAGTTCGGCGACCCCGCAGACGATGCAGCCGCACAGCCTGCTGCATCGCAACCTGCTGAAAACCAGTAAACCTTCCCTACCCCGCATCAGAGCCCTTCCGATGCGGGGTATTTTTAATCATATTACAAATTATAAATCGGAATTTGTGAAGGAGGAATATACTATGAATATAGGGTTTTGGCTATGTGGAGTTTTGGTTATTCCATTTGTGATTATAGGAGTGTTATTTGCAATATTTAAAGAAAAAGCGGCTAAATTTGTTTCGGGATTTAATTCATTACCGAAAGAAGAACAGGCATTGTATGATAAAGCTCATATTTCTCGTGATATAAAAAATCAGTGTTTTACATGGGCTGGCATAATGTTAGTAGGAGCAGTGTTGTCTTATTTTCTAACACCATATATGGCTATTCCGGCTTTTATTATTTGGCTCGTTTTATTTTTCAAAGAGGTTCACTTTGACACGCACAAAGCATTTGAAAAATATTTATTAAAATAAATTCCAGTTTACACAGCAAGACCCCCGCCTTATGTTCCGGGCAGGAACACAGGGCGGGGGTCGTTTATTGCTTTGATTCAGATTTCAGCTCAGTCCAGCGGCTGCGAGGGCTTCCAGTCCTTATAGTTCTCGTAACGGCTCTCGCGGATCTTGGTATGGGACCAGATCTCGTCTGCCGTGGGCTGCCAGTTGGCGGCGTAAGCCTTGCACTTCTCGCACAGGTGCTCGACGCTTTCCGGGGACTGCAGGTCGGTGCTGTGAGCACCGGTCTCGTGTACCATCTTTTCCAGCAGCTCGGGGTTCTCCAGCATCGGGCAGGGACGCAGGTGATTCTTGTTGAAAGGCTGGCCGTTGTGGTAAGCCATGAACAGCGGGCTGTGCAGGATCTCCAGGATGCTCTGGTCATGGATGTTGGCGTTGGAGTAGTGGATGAACACACAGGGCTCGGCGTCACCGGCAGAGTTGATGTGGAAGTAGTTGCGGCCGCCGGCGATGCAGCCGCCCACAAACTCGCCGTCGTTCTGGAAGTCCATGGGGTAGAAGGGGATATCGCACTCGGAAGAGCGCAGATAGCGGATACGGTCGATCATGTACTTGCGCTGCTCCGGGGTGGGCATCAGCTCCGGGGCGGCTTCGTTGCCCACGGGCATATAGTGGAAGTAGAAGCCAAAGTGGGCACCCTTGTCGCACAGGAGCCGCATGAACTGGTCGTTGGTAACAGCCTCAATGTTCTGGCTGGTGTAGCAGATCGAGGTGCCAAAGAGGATGCCGTATTTCTTCAGCAGATCCATGGCATGCATCACAGCGGCGTAGTGGCCCTCACCCCGGCGTGCATCGTTGGTCTCCGGGGTGCCCTCGATGGACAGCATAAAGGCGATGTTGCCCAGACGCTGCACTTCCTGGCAGAAGGGCTCGTCTATGAGGGTGGAGTTGGTGTAGATGGCAAACTGCACGTCGTTGTGCTTTTCAGCCAGCTTCAGCACGTCCTTCTTCCGCACCAGAGGCTCGCCGCCGGTGAGCATATACAGGTACACGCCCAGCTCCTTGCCCTGGGTGACGATCTTGTCCATGTCCTCAAAGCTCAGGTTGTTCTTGTTGCCGTACTCGCCGGCCCAGCAGCCCACGCAGTGCATATTGCAGGCGGAGGTAGGGTCAAACAGGATCAGCCAAGGGATGTTGCACTGGTATTTGACACGGTTTTCCCGGATGGTCTTGGTGCCCCGGAAAAAGGCCTCGTAGCCCAGGTTCAGGGCAGTAGTACGGGCCACATGGGGGTCGGTCTGGTCCAGCACGCTGTTGATGAGCTTGGACCACTTGCTGTCGGGGTCCGACAGGATATTCTTGGCCTGCTGGTAGGCTTCCTCGCTGAAGGAGTCGCCGTAGAACTGCTTAGACAGGTCCACTACCTGGCCGATGGCCTTTTCCCGGTCATTTTCCATGTGAGAGAACAGCACGTCCACCATCTTACTGACGGCAGCACGCTGCATTTTATGGGTCAGACTTGCAAACGAAGTATTCATAATTTTTCCTCCAAACTGGTTCTTTGGATCATCCTTTTCTCTCGACGCTATGGTATCACAGCCCCCTTTCCCAGGCCATAAGCAGAAAACACGCCGTGATGGAAAACCCATCACGGTGCACTGTTTGATAAGATTTTTACGTTTTCGGCCGGTTCCGGGGCTTAATCCTCGTCCCGTGCGGTGCCGCCCCGGTTGCTGGCCAGCCGGCACAGGGCACGCCGCAGGTCACCGTGGATCATCGTGCTCAGTCGTGCGACCATCACAGCCGGGTCGGCCTTCATATCCCGCCGGGTCCACTCCAGCGTCATGCCCACCAGTGCATACTTGTAAAAATCCACCACGAACTGCTTGTCGGCATCCTGGACCGTGATGTCCTGGCATTCACGGTTGGTGAATTCCTTCAGAACAGGATCCAGCAATCTATAAAGGTACTGCTCCACCTGTTCGCGGCCCACCGAACGGTACACATTCAGCACCAGGGTCTTGTTCTCCTGCAGCTGATGCAGGATGTCCAGATAGGCTTCATCCCAGGTCTCAAAGCTCTGTCGGCCCTCCAGGATCTTGGAGGCGTCCTCCACAAGGATCCAGTCCACCAGATCGTAGATGTCTTTGAAATGGTAATAGAAGGTCATACGGTTCACACCGCAGTCCTCGGTGATGTCGTTGATCGTGATCTTGTTGAGGGGCTTCTGGAGCAGCAGCTTTTTGAGCGATGCCTCCAGCGCCCGCTTGGTCGTCTGTGACACAAAAACCATCCTTTCCAGGCAGAAATTTTCCTGCCCTGTGCGGCGAAATCCGTGAGAAGATTTTCCATGTCCTATTTTACCGCAGAATCCTGTCAAAAAGCAAGGACAATTTTTGTACACTTTTTGAATTTATTGTGCATTCACGCAAGTTTGTGTTTTGCATCGCGTACATTTTTGGGCATCCGGCCATATCAAATCGGAATGCCCCCTCCACCCTTCCGGCATGGCCACCCGGTTTTGCCGCGGCAAAAAAGAGACGGTTCCTCTTGATTTTATCGTCCCGCGTGCTTACAATGGAGGCAGGCAGAAATCGTCTGCCGTAAGGGAGGGTATGAATTATGATAGAAACGATCGGTTTTCTGGGCTGCGGCAACATGGGCGGCGCAATTGCGCGGGCCGTGTGCAAGGCTGCAGACCCTAAAAAGGTCTATCTGGCAAACCGCACCACGGCCAAGGCACAGGCTTTGGCCAAGGAACTGGGCTGCAAAGTGGCGACCAACGCTGAGGTGGCCGCGGAATGCGACCTGATCTTTCTGGCGGTGAAGCCCCAGATGATGGAGGCCCTGCTGGCACCGCTGAAGTTCTCGCTGGACGAGCGCCCGGGCCGTTTCGTGCTGTGCAGCATGGCCGCCGGACTGTCCATTGCCCGCATTCAGGAGATGGCGGGCGAGGACTTCCCGGTGATCCGCATCATGCCCAACACCCCGGCTTCCGTGGGCGAAGGCATGATCCAGTACTGCTCCAGCAATGTGACTGCCGAGGAAGAAGAAGCTTTCCGGAAGATCATGGCCCCGGCCGGGCGGCTGGATGCCGTGCCGGAAAACCTGATCGACGCAGCCAGCTGCGTGTCCGGCTGCGGCCCGGCCTGGGTGTACCAGTTCATTGAGGCACTGGCAGACGGCGGCGTAGCCTGCGGCCTGCCCCGTGCCAAGGCACAGGAGTATGCCGCTCAGATGGTCCTGGGCAGCGCCAAGCTGGTGCTGGAAAGCGGCCAGCATCCCGGTGCCCTCAAGGACGCCGTGTGCAGCCCCGGCGGCAGCACCATTCAGGGTGTGCGCGTGCTGGAAGAGCACGGCCTGCGGGGCGCGGTGATGGACGCCGTGCTTGCCGCTTACGACAAGACAAAGGAAATGGGAAAGGGTTAATGGACTTATGCGCATCGTTGTGAAGGTAGGCACCTCTACTCTGGCATACGGCACCGGACGGCTGAACATCCGCCATACGGAGCAGCTGGTCAAGGTGCTGAGCGATTTGAAAAATGAGGGCCACGAGGTCATTCTGGTATCGTCCGGTGCCATTGGCATGGGCGTGGGCAAGCTGTCGCTGCCGCAGCGCCCAAAGGACACCGCCAGCAAGCAGGCCTGTGCCGCAGTGGGTCAGTGTGAGCTGATGTATACCTACGACCGGCTCTTCAATGCCTACAATCACACCGTTGCGCAGATCCTGCTCACCGGCGTGGACGTGGAGCATACTGACCGGCGGGTCAACTTTCAGACCACGCTGAACCGGCTGCTGGAGCTGGGGGCCCTGCCCATCATCAATGAAAACGACACCGTTGCCACCGACGAGATCACGTCCATCGGCGACAACGACACCCTGGCCGCCATCGTGGCCTGCTGCTGCAAAGCCGACCTGCTGGTGCTGCTGAGCGACATCGACGGCCTGTACACGGCCAACCCCCACACCCATCCGGACGCTGCGCTCATCCCGCTGGTGGAAGAGATCACCCCCGAGGTGATGGCACTGGCCGATGGGGCCGGTTCGGCACTGGGCACCGGCGGCATGGCCACCAAGCTGCGGGCTGCCCGCATGGTCACCGGCAGCGGCGCCGATATGGTCATTGCCAACGGCGCACACCCGGAGGTGCTGTACGACATTGCCGACGGCAAGCCCGCCGGGACCCGTTTCAAAGGACGCAGACAGGAGGATCCGGCATGACGACACAGGAGATTCTGGAAGCCGCCCGCGCGGCAAAAACAGTCGTTGCACTGGCAAGCAGCGAGACTCGCACCCACGCTCTGTGGGCCATGTCCGACTGGCTGTGCCACCCGGAAAACATGGAGGCCATCCTGGCCGCAAACGCCGAGGATATGGCCGCCGCCAAGGGGCACATCAGCGACGTGATGCTGGACCGGCTGGCCCTGACCGAGGAGCGCATCGGAGCCATGGCCCGGGGCATTCTGGAGGTGGCCGCCCTGCCGGACCCGGTGGGCCGGGTGCTGAAACGGGTGGAGCGCCCCAACGGGCTGGTGATCGAAAAGACCGCCGTGCCCATGGGCGTGATCGCCATCATCTACGAGAGCCGCCCCAACGTGACCAGCGACGCCGCCGCCCTTGCCATCAAGAGCGGCAATGCCTGCATCCTGCGCTGCGGCAAAGAGGCCTGGCGCAGCGCCAATGCCATCGTGAAAGCGCTGCGGCAGGGTCTTGTGGAGAGCGGCCTGCCGGAAGCTGCTGTCAGCCTGATCGAGGACACCTCCCACGCCTCGGCCAACGCCCTGATGACCGCCGTGGGCTATGTGGACCTGCTGATCCCCCGCGGCGGTGCCGGGCTGATCCGCGCCTGCGTGGAAAACGCCAAGGTCCCCTGCATCCAGACCGGCACCGGCATCTGCCACATTTTTGTGGATGACACCGCCGACCAGGATAAGGCACTGGACATCATTGAGAACGCCAAGGCCAGCCGCCCCAGCGTGTGCAATGCCGAGGAAGTATGTCTGGTGCATTCGGCCATTGCGGCAGAGTTTCTGCCCAAGCTGGCTCAGCGCCTCGGCCCGGACCGCACGGCAAAGGGCCTGCATCCGGTGGAACTGCGGCTGGACGAGCGCGCCGCGGCCATCATCCCCGGCACCCCGGCAGGCCCGCAGGACTTTGACACCGAGTTTCTGGATTACATTCTGGCCGTCAAGGTCGTGGACAGCGTGGACGAGGCCATTGCCCACATCGCTGCTCACTCCACCGGCCACAGCGAAGCCATCCTGACCCGGACACAGGCCCACGCCGACCGGTTCACGGCAGCTGTGGACAGTGCCGCCGTGTATGTAAACTGTTCCACCCGCTTCACCGATGGCGGAGAGTTCGGGCTGGGCTGCGAGATGGGCATCTCCACCCAGAAGCTGCACGCCCGCGGCCCGATGGGGCTGGAAGAGCTTTGCAGCTACAAGTACATCATCCACGGAGATGGGCAGATCCGCTGAGTTCCCTACCTCCCCAGTGTGAAAATAATTTTCTCGTGCAGGCCGACGTCCGACGTCCCGGCCTGCATTTTTGTTTTATCGGCATGGAGTGTTTTTTCTTCGGCAACAATTTTTGAAGATTGTTTTCACTTTTGATGGTTTTTCCGTGTTTTGGGACAGACTATTGTATCCAAATTTTTTCTGTTTCTCACAAATAAAAAGTGCTACTTTCTCCGTTTTTTCTTGCAAAATCTTCAAAAAAGCTCTTGACACCCCTGTTTTCGCGCGGTAAAACTATATTGGAAACTTTGATAACGATTTCAGTGCATTTCATCATTCCGTCTCAAAACTGTCCGCCCCCCACAACACTATACTGAGAACAAAGGAGAGAACACTATGACGATTGCCATTCTTGCACACGATTCCCGCAAGGAACTCGCGCTTCAGTTCTGCACTGCCTACAGCGCGATCCTTTCCAAAAATGTAGTCATTGCCACCGGTACTACCGGACGGATGCTGGCGCAGACCACCGGTCTGCCTGTGCATTGTTACCTCTCCGGCAAGCTGGGCGGCGTACAGCAGATCACTTCCCGCGTTGCCTGCGACGAAGTGGATCTGGTGCTGTTCTTCCGCGACCCGCTCAAGGTGGATGCTTCCAGCCTGAACGAGCAGAACCTGCTGCGCCTGTGCGATATGCACGGCGTGCCCATTGCCACCAACATTGCCACCGCCGAGGTGCTGCTGCGCGGTCTGGATCAGGGCGATCTGGACTACCGCGAGGGCATGCACCCGCCGGTTGTGGAGCCCGTGCCCGTGCTGGAGCACCGTGCCGTGTGCTGAGACAGACTTTGTGTATAGAGGGAAACAGCGCCGCAGAAATGTTCTGCGGCGCTGTTGTTTTGTTTACTCCTGTTTGCCTTCCGGGCGGAACACATAGCCCTTGCCCCACACATTGCACAGGTACACCGGCTTTGTGGGGTCCGGCTCGATCTTGCTGCGCAGGTTGTGGATGTGCACCTGCACGGTGCGCACATCGCCAAGGCTGTCCTTGCCCCAGATCTTCTGGTAGAGCTCATTGGCCGTAAAAAAGGTGTTGGGGTTGCGCACGAACAGGCTGAGGATGCGGTATTCCATATCGGCCAGATGGATGTCCTCGCCCCGGCAGTGCACACTGCGGTTGTCGGCATCCAGCCGGAAAGCCGGGCAGGTGTAGCCCCGGAGACTGGGCTCGGCGGCATCCATCTGCACCCGGCGCACGTTGGCCAGAATGCGGGCCACCAGCACCTTGTTGTCGTAGGGCTTGGTGAGGAAATCGTCACCGCCCAATTCCAGCGCATGCACGATGGTGTCCACATCGTCCAGGCAGGAGGTAAAGATGATGGGGCAGTGATGCCCGCTGCGCAGGGTCTGACACAGTTGCATGCCGTTGGTGTCCGGCAGCAGGATGTCCAGCAGGATCACGTCAAAGGGGTCTTTTGCGTGGGCCAGTGCTTCCTCGCCGGAGGCTGCACACACCACCTCAAACCGCTTCTGGCTTTCCAGAAAGATCCGGGTCATTTCCCGGATCATTGCATCATCCTCCACCAACAGGACACGAATCATGCCGCCGCTCTCCCTTTTTTGCCAAAATTCTGGTATACTGAAACTACCTTACAGTTCAGTATACCTTATTTACGATACCCTGACAACCGCTTTTAGCGAGATTCATGCTTGTATTTCTGAGGAAGGTGTGTTTATGCGGCACAAAACATCCGGCTATTTTCTGCTCTCGGCCCTGCTGGTGAGCCTGATCCTAGGGCTGTGCATCCTGCTCAACCTGCGCTGTCCGCAGGCGGTCAGCGACGATGCTCTGACCCAGGAGCAGCTGACCCGGGGCGTCACCCTGACCGGCTGGCAGCAGACCGGCCCCGGGCACTGGCGTTTTGCCTTTGAAGCGCCTGCCGACGTCCCGGAACTGGTGCTCTGCCTTTCCACCCGGTCGCTGGACGCCGTGCCGGAAGGGCTGGAGCCCACCGACCAGCGTGGTGAGGCCTTCTGGGTGCGGCCGGTGCCCGGCCGGACGTCCGAGATCACTGTGACCAGCACCACGGTCCCACAGATGTGGTTGATGCTGCCCGACACCCTGTGGCACTGGCGCGAACTGCGCAGCAGCCTGCAGCTGATGGCGCTTGTGGCTTTTGCCAGCATGGGTGCGGGCATTCTGGCGCTGTTCTGCTTCAAGCCCCAGCATGAACTGGGAGTTTTCCTGCTGTATCTGGGCGTCATGTTCGGTTGGGGGTTGGCTGTGCTGCTCCCGGCCGGGCAGACCGGCGCACTGCTCGGGTTCCTGATGGGGCTGTACTTTCCCTTTGCGGTGCTCACGCCCCTTTGGCTGTACTGTTCCCTGCTCCACGTGGCACTTCCCCGGCGCGGCAGTCGACACTTTGCGCTCTCGGTCCTGGGCGTCCTGCTGTTTCTGGTGCTGGGTACATCCACCCAGGCGGTGCTGCGCAGCGTCACCCTGCTGGCCGGCATGGCGGCGGTACTGGTGGTGCTGGCCCGGGCACTAGCGAAAAAAGAGCGCCCGGCCTGGTATCTGCTGGCAGGCTACATCCTGACCTTTGGCCTGCGTCTGACGGTCGTACTGCCATCCTTCCGGTTCTGGTTTTACCGGGAAAGTTTCCCCTTCTACATGGTGCGCTGTGCCCGGCTGTACGACATTCCCTTTACGCTGGGGTGTCTGGTGTTTGTCAGCCGCCGCTACGCACTGCAATTTGACCGCACCGAGCAGCTGGCGCAGGAGCTGGAAGCCCGGGTGACACAGCGCACCCAGGCCCTGCAGAACGAGACGGACGCCCGCAAGAGCATGATGCTGAACATCTTCCACGACCTGCGCAGCCCGCTGTTCGTCATCGGCAGCGGGCTGGACACGCTGGCCGCCGCGCCGGACGCCCTGCCCACGCTGCTGCCGGTGCTGCAGGAGCGGGTGGGCTTTGTGCGCAGGCTGACCGAGGACCTGTTTCTGGCGGCTAAGCTGGAGCAGAAGCAGGTCCTGCTCAATGAGGACCGCGCCCGGCTGGAAGCCCTGACTGCAGCGGTGTGCAGCGCCTGTCAGGCCGAAGCCGCCCACAAAGGAGTGGAGCTGCGGACCGATACCGGCACTCCCCTGCCCGTGTGGGGCGACGCTGTGCGGCTGGAGCAGATCTTGCAGAACCTTGTGACCAACGCCATCCACTACACCCCCTCCGGCGGACGGGTCACCGTGGTGTGTGCTGCCGAGAACGGGCAGGCCTGCGTAAAGGTCACGGACACCGGCTGCGGCATCGCGCCGGAGGATCAGCCCGCCGTGTTTGACCGCTACTTCCACACCACCGCCGACACCAAGCACGATTCCACCGGCCTCGGTCTGACCATTGCGCAGGAGCTGGCGCACCTGCACCGGGGCGAGATCCTGCTGCAGAGTGAGCCGGGCAAGGGCAGCTGTTTTACCCTCTGCCTGCCGCTGTTGGACGCTGAATGACACAAAAAGCCCTGTGGCTTCCCGTTTTGAGAAGCCACAGGGCTTTTCTGTTACAGTGCTCAGGCAAGCAGAGCGGACAATTTTTCCAGCCGACGGATGGCCTCGTTCAGCAGCTGCTTCGGCGGGTCAAAATCCGGGAAGCCCTGGGACAGATTGATGGAGTCATACTGGTTGTTGATGCGGGTCATGCGGCGGATGACGGAATCCGTAAACGTGCCCACGCGGTCGCTGAGCTGCGGCATATCTTCCTCTTTCTGGGACCCTCTCCGTCACAGCTGCGCTGTGCCAGCTCTCCCGAAGGGCGAGCTTTTCTTCTGTCGGCCAAAAAGGATCTCCTTTTTGACGTTATTTTTTCAATGACCCAATCAGTCCTTGAAATAAGCCTTCTGGATGGCCAGCAGCACACCGGCACGGCTGGCGGCAAAGTTCAGGCCGCCCTGCAGGTAGCAGGTGTAGGGCTCACGCAGCGGGCCGTCGCAGGACAGCTCGATGGTGCTGCCCTGGGTAAAGCTGCCGCTTGCCATGACCACCTCATCGGTGTAGCCCGGTTCCGGGCTGGGTTCCGGGGCCGCATAGCTATCCACCGGGCTGGCAGCCTGGATGCCCTGACAGAAACCGATCAGGGCATCGGCGGTGCCGGCATCAAAGCAGGTCACGATGTCGTTGTGGTCATCACAGTAGCGCGGCACCGGGTTCTTGCCCAGCAGCTCCAGCATGCACTGCGCATAAATGGCGGTCTTGATGGCCTCACACACCACGCCGGGGGCATAGTAGAAGCCCAGATACATGTCGCGGGGCGTTTCCAGCGTGCAGCCCAGTTCCTTGCCCAGGCCGGGCGCGTTCAGGCGGTAGGCGCACAGCTCCACCAGATCCTTCCGGCCGGCAATGTAGCCGCCGGTGGGCGCAATTCCGCCGCCGGGGTTCTTGATGAGACTGCCCACCACAAGGTCGGCACCCACCTGGCAGGGCTCCTGCGTCTGGGTGAACTCGCCGTAGCAGTTGTCCACAAAGATGATGATATCCGGGTTGGCGGCACGGGCGGTGTCGGCAACCTTTTTGATGGTGTCCAGATCAAAGGCGTTGCGCTGCAGATAGCCGCGGCTGCGCTGGATATGGCACACCTTGGCCCCGGGGGCCTTCTGTGCAATCAGGTCGTAGTCCGGGGTGAAGTCAGCCTTGAGGGGAGCTTCGTCGTATTGGATGCCGTAGTCCATCAGGGTACCGGTGCCCTTGCCCTTGCCGTCCAGACCGATGACGCCCTCCAGCGTATCGTAGGGGCGGCCGGTGGCGGCCAGCAGGGTGTCCCCTGCCCGCAGCAGGCCGAACAGGGCCACCGCCAGCGTATGGGTGCCGCTCTGGAACTGGCTGCGCACCAGTGCATCCTCTGCGCCCATCACCTCGGCAAAGATCTGTTCCAGCTTTGCGCGGCCGGTGTCCCACAGGCCGTAGCCGGTGGTGCCCAGCATATCGGTGGAGGACATCTGGGTGTCGGCAAAGGCCTTGAGCATCTTGAGCTGGTTGAAATCGCGGATTTCCTCCATATGGCGGAAATAGGGCTGGCAGAGCTCCATGGCCTTTTCGTCCAGTGCCAGCACTTCGGGTTTGTAATCAAAAAAGTGGTTGAGAATCGACATATCTGTTTCCTTAATTTAATGTTCTTGTATTTTCAGAAGCATGGACGCTCCGCTGGGCCAGAGGACAAACGCCAATATAAAATAGTTCTTCCCCTGAATATGCCCAGAGTGAAACGGAGGGCATTCAAATCGTCCGGCTCACGGCGCGGCAAAACGTACATACTCCCCCAGCTTTGCAAAGCCGAGGCGGGTGTAAAAATGCACCCGTTCCGGGGCGCAGAGGAACACCGGGTGCTCCCCTTCTGCTGCAAGGGCGTTGGCCATCTGCACGATGAGCCGCCCGCCGATGCCTTTGCCGCGCAAGGGCTCTGCAGTCTGGCCGCAGGCCATGTAGGCCTGTCCGTTTGCGACCGCATAGGCGCCCACGGTGCACACCGTCTGCCCGCCCTGCTGCAGCGCCCAGACCACGGCCCGGCCCCGGCTGCGCTTGGAGCACAGCTCTGAATAGGCATCGTCCCGCCGGGCGGGGTCCGTTGGATAAAGCGCCTGCGCCACCGTCATGGCGGGCGGCTGGGCGTCAAGGGTCAGGCTGCTCCAAAGATCATCCTCCACAGCAGGCAGGGGCAGCACTTTGCCGGGAGCAAGGCCGAACACAGTCAGCGTTTCGGCCCGGTGCCAGCCTGTGGGCGGCGGGCAGACGCCCTCGTCCAGAATGACGCTCCCACAGCCGCAGAAGGCCAGAAAGCTTGCCAGCTCCTCCGGGTTTGCATGCCCGGCTGCCCATGCCGTGCGGCCGCTGAGTTCCAGCGCCAGTGTGGGACCAGCATAGAACCGGCCGGGCTGGCTTTTGCCGAAGATCTGCTGATCCAGCGGCAGCAGGGCGTCCAGCACCCAGCGGCCCCGGCAAGCGTTCCGGAAGCGGGCACGGCGCGCCGGGGTGTTGACCCGTGCGATCACTTGAGCGCGTTGACGATCTTCTTGAACTCACGGCCGCGCACCTCAAAGTTGGGGTACAGGTCGAACGAAGCACTGGCCGGAGACAGGATGATGATGTCGCCGGGCTTTGCGGCGGCGCGGGCCAGCTCCACAGCGTGCTGCATGTTGTCGGCGTGCTGGATGGGCAGAACTGCTTCGTCAAAGCCTTCGCATTCGCGCACAGCCTTCTCGATACGGGGGCCGGTGGCACCCATCAGCACCAGGTTCTTGACGTGGGCAATGACTTCCGGTGCCAGCGGCTCATACGGGATGTGCTTGTCGTAGCCGCCCGCAATGAGAATGACCTTCTGGTTAAAGCTGCGCAGGCCCGCAATGGTGCGGGTGGGGCTGGTACCGATGGAGTCGTTGTAGTACAGCACGCCGTCCAGGGTGCGCACCGGCTCAATGCGATGCTCCACACCGGTAAAGGTGCTGCCCACCTGCTGGATGGCTTCCACCGGCACGAGGCCCCACACGGCAGCCGCAGCGGCCAGCAGGTTCTCGATGTTGTGCAGGCCGCGCAGCTTCACGTCCTTCTGAGCCAGGAACGGGGTCACCACACCGTCCTCGGCCATGCAGAGCATGCCGTCCTTGCGCAGGAAGGCACCGTTGTCGGTGTCGTGCAGGCGGGTGAACCACACCTGCTTGCCCTTGCAGTCCTTCTGCATGGAGCGGCTGATCTCGTTCTCATAGCCCAGCACGGCACGGCAGGGCGGGGTCTGGTACAGCAGGATGTTGCGCTTGGCGTCGATGTACTCCTGCATATCCTTGTGGTGGTCCAGATGGTTGGGGGTGACGTTGGTCACCACGGCCACATTGGGGCTGGAATGCATGCTGATGAGCTGGAAGCTGGACAGCTCTACCACGGCCACATCGTCGGGGCTCACCTCGGGCAGCATGGGCAGCAGCGCTGCACCGATGTTGCCGCCCAGATGCACCTTGCGGCCGGCGGCCTCGAAGAACTTGGCGATCAGGGTCGTGGTGGTGGTCTTGCCGTCGGAGCCGGTCACAGCCACGATGGGGCAGGGGCAGAAATCAAAGAACAGTTCCACCTCGCTGGTGACCATGGTACCGGCCGCCATGGCATCCTGCAGGGGTTTCTCAAAGTAGCCCACAAAGCCGGGGGTGCGCATAATGATATCCTGGCCCTTGAAGCCGTCCAGATAGTTCTCGCCCAGGCTCAGGTCGATGCCCAGCTCCCGGATGGTGGCGGCGTAATCTCCGAAGTCCTCCACGCTCTTTTTCTGGTCGCACAGGGTAACGTGTGCCCCCAGCTCCACAAATTCTTTGATCAGGGTCTTGTGGCTGACGCCCGCGCCGATAAAGGCCACCTTTTTGCCCTTGATGAGCTGTTCGAGCTTCTGTTGATCCTTCTGCATAAAAATAGATCCTCCTTCGTACAGTATCGTATTCTGAACACGCCGGAACTGCCCGGCATTTGTGAGTTTCGCTGTACTATTATAGTCCATTTGGCCGCGCTTGGCAACGGAAAACCGTGCACTCGGCACCAAAAAGCGCGGTAAATTCACAAAAAGGCAATTGTTTTTTGTCTGTGTTTCTGCTACACTTGTCGTTGCAGAGCCGTTTTTGAGGGTTTCTGCACCATGATGAACGGAATGAGGGTTTCTTTTTTGAATCGTTTTTTGCGCATGACCGCAGTGGTGCTTGCCGCTGCGTTTGCTTTTCTGCTTACGGGCTGCGGCGGCAGCTCCGCCAGCACCAGCTTTACCTGGTTTGTGGACAATATCCCCGCAAACCTTGACCCGCAGGTAGCCACCAAGGCCGAGGATGTGATCGCCTGCGAGAACCTGTACGGCGGACTCGTGCGCCGCAATGCCAGCGGCGAGCTGGTGCCGGACCTGTGTGAGCGGTGGGAGATTTCCTCCGACGGGCTCACCTATACCTTTTATTTAAAGAGCGGCCTGACCTACACCGGCACGAAAGGTGCCGCCACGGACTACGCCATCACCGCTGAAGATTTCGTGTATGCATTTCGCCGGGTGTTCGACCCCCAGACAGCCTCGCCCTATGCGGTGGAGTTTTCTGCCATCCAGAACAGTGCCGCCGTGCTGGACGGCACTGCCGACCCCGGCACGCTGGGCGTGTCGGCCATCGGAGAACTGACGCTGGTGTTCCGCCTGAGCGAGCGGGACGACACCTTCCTTTCCAAACTCACCCTGCCGGGTGCCATGCCCTGTGACGAAGCCTTTTTTGAGAGCACCCGCGGCACCTACGGTCTGAGCAGTGCATCCACTCTGTCCAGCGGCAGCTTTTACATCTACAACTGGACGGCCAGCGGCCTGTTCCTGCGCCGCAGTGCCGCGTCCCCGCTGGTGAACAACCTGCGCCTTGTGCAGAACACCAGCAACACCGACAAGAGTGCCGCCCAGCTCATTGCAGACGAAAAGTGCTCGGCCGCCCTGGATGACACCGCCGAAGCCACTTCCCTGCAGAGCGTGGAATACTCCGACACCACCTGGGCCCTGCTGTTCAACGCATCGGAAGGCTCGGTGTTCGCGGTTGCATCCCTGCGGCAGGCGCTGGCCGGCATCGCCCTGCAGAACCTGTCGGTGCCCTCCTCGGGGCTGTTCACGGAGGTGACCGGCCTTGTTCCGGACGGCCTGACCGTGGACGGCATCGACTACCGCGATGCTGCCGGGGACCTGCTGCCCACCATCCCGGATGCAAAGGCACTGTACATGCAGGCTCGGCAGGGCATGGCCAGCTCCGACTTCAACGGGGTGACCATTCTGCTGCCCCAGGGCTCCGGCCTGACCGAGACGGTGGAGCAGATCAACGGTGCCTGGCAGAAAGACTGTTCCCTCTTCTTCTCAGTGGAAGAGGTGCCGCAGGAGGAGTTCGACGCCCGCCTTGCCAGCGGCAAATACACCATCGCACTGGCTCCCATCCGGGCCGAGGGCGGCAGCGTATACCAGATGCTGCAGCAATTTGCCGGAGACAACAATCTGACCGGTCTCACCGACCCGCTCTATGCCGGAGCCCTGTCTGAAAGCATCCAGCGCACCGGCTCCGCACGCTGCCAGCTGCTGCGTGAATGTGAACGCCAGCTGCTGGAGGGCTGCACCGTGGTGCCGCTGGCCGCCCAGCAGAAGCGTCTGCTGGTGGCTGACGGCGTGGAAGGACTGGTGTTCGACCCCTTCACCCCGGTGCTGGACCTGACCTACACCACGAAAAACTGACCCGACCGTTTTCGGCGCGATCCGCTCTTGACATTTGTCCCCTGCTTTGCTACAATGATAAAGCAGTGTGCAGGGTTAGCTCATCCGGTAGAGCGACTGCTTCCCAAGCAGTAGGCGGCGGGTTCGAGTCCCGTATCCTGCTCCAGCACAACAAGCCCCCGGTCTTGCACGAATTTCGTGTAGGGTCGGGGGCTTGTTTTATGCCGCTCTTGCGTTTTTCCCGGTACTGTGCTATACTTCTCTGCGAACTGAACAAAAACAGCAGGTGCGTTCCGCCGCAGGCGCTTTGCCGCGGCAGGAACGTTAAAAGGGAAGCGGGTGCAAATCCCGCACGATCTCGTCACTGTGATAAGGGAGCCCGCGGCCCGGGTGCTTCTGGCACCAGCCACTGAAGCGTTGCTTTGGGAAGGCGGCGGCGGGCGCAGATCTTTCAGCCAGGAAACCTGCCTGCTGTTGGTACAGGAGCGCACCGCTCCGGACCACGAGGAATTGGTCGTGCCGAAAAGCCTATGGATCATGGGTCTTTTTGTGTTGCCATTCCGCAAGCAGAAAGGCCTTTTTTGTTTGCGGAAAACGCCCTTTCAGCGCCTTGTTCAGGGGTATGCAAACTGTTCTGTACGAACAAAAAGGAAAGGAATTCATCATGAGAAAACGCAACATCCGCAAGGCTGCTGCCGCCCTGACTGCCCTGGCTCTGTGCGCCGGTGTGCTCAGCGGCTGCGGCGGCGCCGCATCCAGCACCGCTTCCAGCGCAGCAAGTTCTTCTGTCGCTGCCAGCAGCGAAGCATCCGGCGAGGACGCCGACGAGGCTGCCGCAAAGAACGTGGCAGACCTGATTGATGCCATCTATGTCCAGGAGCGCAACGACAACACCGACGAGCAGTGTGCTGCTGCCAAGGCTGCCTGGGACGCCTTGACCGACGCTCAGAAGGAGCTGGTGGAAGGCGAAAATGCTGACCCCGATTACTTTGGCCGTGACACCGGCGATGCTTCCAAGGATGCCGCCCGCAACGAGGACAACATCGGCGAGAACGAGCTGCTGGTGGTCTCCTTTGGCACCTCCTTCAACGACAGCCGTGTGAAGGACATCAAGGGCATCGAGGACGCCCTGCAGGCCGCCTACCCTGACTGGAGCGTGCGCCGCGCCTTTACCGCACAGATCATCATCAACCATGTGCAGGCCCGTGACGGCGAGAAGATCGACAACATGCAGCAGGCCATGGACCGCGCTGTGGCCAACGGCGTGAAGAACCTGATCGTGCAGCCCACCCATCTGATGCACGGTGCCGAGTACGACGAGATGATGGAGATGATCGACTCCTACCGCGACAAGTTCGAGAGCGTTGCCGTGGCTGAGCCCCTGCTGGGCGAGGTCGGCTCTGACGCCACCGTGATCAACTCCGACAAGGAAGTGGTTGCCAAGGCCGTGACCGAGGCCGCCGTGAAGGATGCCGGTTACGACAGCCTGGACGCCGCCGCTGCCGAGAAGGTCGCCTTCGTGTTCATGGGCCACGGCACTTCCCACACTGCAAAGGTGAGCTACAGCCAGATGCAGACCACCATGCAGACCCTGGGCTATGACAATGTGTTCATCGGCACCGTGGAGGGTGAGCCCGAGGAAACCGCCTGCGAGAACGTGATCGAGGCTGTGAAGGCCGCCGGTTACACCAAGGTCGTCCTGCGTCCCCTGATGGTAGTGGCAGGCGATCACGCCAACAACGACATGGCCGGTTCCGACGAGGATTCCTGGCTGAGCCAGTTCAACGCTTCCGGCGCATTTGAGTCTGTGGACTGCCAGATCGCCGGTCTGGGCGAAGTGCCCTCCATTCAGGAGCTGTACGTTGCCCACACCAAGGCTGCCATTGATTCTCTGAACGGCTGAAAATAACTGTCAAATTGCCCGGAGGGAGTGATCTTTTCGGGCAATTTTTCTTTTTGACAGGATTGTGGTATACTGAGACCTGCAGGGAGTTTCTCCCTTTCTGATTCTGAAACATTGAGGTATTTTTCTATGCGCTGCAAACAGATGCTTTCCCTTTCCGTTGTCACCGTGCTGCTGGCCGCTTCTCTGGCAGGCTGCGGCACTTCTTCCACCGCTCCGTCGGCCGTCTCTTCCGAGGCCCCTTCCAGCGCGGCAAGTTCCGCCGCATCCGAAGTCACGGAGACCGCCGCTCTGCCGGACGGCGTATACACTGCCGAGTTTGATACCGACAGCGGCATGTTCCATGCCAACGAGGCCTGCGACGGCAAAGGCACCCTGACCGTTAAGGACGGCAAGATGACCTTCCACGTCAGCCTGGTGTCCAAAAAGATCGTGAACCTGTACCCCGGCCTGGCCGCTGATGCCGAGGCCCACAAAACGGACTGGCTGCTGCCCACCACCGACCCTGTGACCTACTCCGACGGCACCAGCGAAGAGGTGTACGGCTATGACATCCCGGTCACCGCATTGGATGAGGACTTCCCGCTGGCCATTCTGGGTTCCAAGGGTACCTGGTACGACCACACCGTGAGCGTGCGCAATGCCCAGCCCACGACCGAGGAGACCTCCGAGACCCCCGCAGACGGCGAATACACCGTATCTGTGGCACTGGAGGGCGGCTCCGGCCGTGCCACCGTGGACAGCCCCGCCACTCTGACCGTGGCCGACGGCAAGATGACCGCCACCATCGCATGGAGCAGCCCCAACTATGACTATATGGTCGTGGACGGCGAGAAGTACCTGCCCACCAACACCGAGGGCAACTCCACCTTTGAGATCCCGGTCGCTGCCCTGGGCACCCCGCTGGCCGTGACCGCCGACACGGTGGCCATGAGCACCCCGCACGAAATCGAATACACCCTGACTTTTACGCTGGAATAAGATGAACAAGATCACACGCAGCCAATTTCTGAGGCTCCTGCCCGCTGCCGGGCTGCTGCTGACCGCCTGTGCCGAGCAGGCCGGTCCCACGGTGGAAGTGCAGCTGGTACCGGCCGGGACCGCTGCACTGGACTACGCACAGCAGTTCACGGCTACAAAATACGAGGGCGGCTATACCCTGCTCTCCATCCCGGCCGACGGGGCACAGTTCCTTGTGGTGCCGGAGGGGGCTGCCGTTCCGACCGATGTGCCGGACGGCGTGACCGTGCTGCGTCAGCCGCTGCAGAACCTCTATCTGGTGTCCACCTCGGTGATGGACCTGTTCCTCGCACTGGACGCACTGGACTGCATCGCCCTGAGCGGCACCCGCGCCGAGGGCTGGTATCTGGACGAGGCCCGGCAGGCCATGCTGGACGGGCGCATTGCCTATGCGGGCAAATACAGCGCCCCGGACTACGAGCAGATCCTTGCCGCGAATTGCGGCCTTGCCATCGAGAACACCATGATCTACCACACCCCGGAGGTCAAGGAGCAGCTGGAGCGCTTCGGCATCCCGGTGCTGGTGGAGCGTTCCAGCTACGAGAGCGGCCCGCTGGCCCGCATGGAGTGGATCAAATTCTACGGCATCCTGCTGGGCAAGGAGGAACTGGCACAGCAGGTGTTTGACCGACAGGCGGAGCGCATCGCTCCCCTGCTGGACCAGCAGTCCACCGGCAAGAGCTGCGCGTTCTTTTCTATCTCGGCCAACAATCTGGCCAACGTGCGCAAGGGCGGCGACTATGTGGCCCGCATGATCGAGATGGCCGGGGCCGACTATGTGTTTGCCGATCTGACCGACAGCGGCAACAGCCTTTCCACCATGAACCTGCCGCTGGAAGACTTCTACGCCGGTGCACGGGACGCCGACTTCCTGATCTACAACAGTACCATTGAGGGCGTTGTCTCCACCACCGACGAGCTGGTGGCCAAGTGCTCCCTGCTGGCGGACTTCAAGGCTGTGCAGAATGGGCATGTCTGGTGCGTTGCCCAGAGCTTTTTCCAGCAGAGCATGGAATTGGCCGATTTTATCCTGGAGCTGCACCGTCTGTTCACCGAGGATGCGCCGGACGGATTGCAGTATTTCATTCACGTTGAGTAAGGAACCGCTTATGACCCGCAAAAAACGCTATCTGTTTTCTTATCTCCTGCTGGCGCTGGCGCTGGTGGTTCTGTTTGCCGCCAACCTGTTCTGGGGCAGTGTTGCCCTGACCCCCGGTGCCGTGCTGGCGGCCCTGACCGGCCGCGGGCAGGACGCACTGTCGGTGGGCATCATCACCCAGCTGCGCCTGCCCCGGGCCGTGATGGTGGTGTTGCTGGGCGCGGCACTCTCTGCGGCAGGCTATCTGCTGCAGACCTTTTTTGCCAACCCCATCGCCGGGCCTTTTGTCATGGGCATTTCCAGCGGAGCCAAACTGGCCGTAGCACTGGTGATGGTGGTGTTCCTGAACCACGGCCTGCTCACCAGCTCCCTCACCCTGATCCTGGCCGCATTTGCGGGGGCTATGGCCGCCATGGCCTTTGTGCTGGCGGTGGCCCGTTGGGTGCAACGCATGAGCATTCTGGTCATCTGCGGCGTCATGATCGGTTACATCTGTTCCGCTGTCACCGAGTTCGTGGTGGCATTTGCACAGGACTCTAACATCGTCAACCTGCACAACTGGTCACAGGGCAGCTTTTCCGGCATGACCTGGGGCAATGTACAGGCGGCGGCACTGGTGGTGCTGCCTGCGCTGGCAGCAGCTTTCTGCCTCTCCAAACCCATGAGCGCCTACCAGATGGGCGAAGCCTATGCCCAGAGCGTGGGCGTGAACGTGAAGCGTTTTTCCCGGCTGCTGGTACTGCTTTCCAGTCTGCTGGCGGCCTGTGTCACGGCCTTTGCGGGGCCCATCTCCTTTGTGGGCATTGCAGTGCCGCATCTGGTCAAGCAGCTGCTGGGCAGCGCAAAGCCGCTGGTGGTGCTGCCGGGCTGCTGCCTGGGCGGGGCCGCCTTCTGTTTGCTGTGCGACCTGATCGCCCGCAGCCTGTTTGCTCCCACGGAGCTTTCCATCAGCGCGGTCACCGCCGTGTTTGGTGCGCCGGTGGTCATCGGGCTGCTCATCCGCCGGAACCGGGAGGGCGCACAATGAAGGAATTTCTCTGTGAAACGCAGGAGCTTGCCATCGGCTACGGCAAAATGCCGCTGGCCTCCGGCATTGCACTGGGGGCAAATCCGGGGCAGATCCTTGTCCTTGTCGGCCCCAACGGTGCGGGCAAATCCACCCTGCTCAAAACACTGGCCGGACAGCTGGCCCCGCTGGGCGGCACTGTGCTGCTGGACGGGCAGGACCTGACCGCCTACACCGGCACGGCCCGGGCGCAGAAGCTGGCCCTGATGCTGCCTCACACCCGCCGCACCGAGCTGACCACCTGCTTTGAGTTTGCCGCCGCCGGGCGCATCCCTTACACCGGGCGGCTGGGCATTCTGTCCGACGCCGACCGGCAGGCCGTGCAGGATGCACTGGAAATTGCCGGAGCTGCGCATCTCGCGGACCGGGACTTCAACTGCATCAGTGATGGGCAGCGTCAGCGTGTTTTGCTGGCCCGTGCCATCTGCCAGCAGCCTAAAGTGCTGCTACTGGACGAGCCCACCTCCTTTCTGGACATCAAGGGCAAGATCGAGCTGCTGACCATCCTGCAGAAGCTGGCCCATGAACAGGGCCTTGCGGTCATCGTAAGCCTGCATGAGCTGGACATGGCACAGAAGATCGCGGACGCAGTGGTGTGCGTGTTCCCGGACCATGTTTCCGGCGTGCTGACCCCGGATGCCGCCTTTGCCCCGGACAACATCCGTGCGCTTTATGCGCTGAGCGAAGCGCAGTACACGGCCCTGTTCGGGCAGACAAAACCTCAAAAGCCCACGTTCGAGCACTACGTCCGCAGCGGGCAGAAGCTGCTGCGCTGCGGCTATACCACCGGCACCTGTGCGGCGCTGGGGGCAGCGGGCGCGGCCCGGCTGCTGCTCACCGGCCATGCGCCGGAGACGGTGGCGCTGCGCACCCCAAAGGGCATCGTGGTGGAGGTAGCACCCCTGTTCTGCCGCCGCACCGACACTGGGGCCGAATGCGCCATTGAAAAGGACGGCGGCGACGACGTGGATGTGACCACCGGCCTGCCGGTGATCGCCACAGTGGAACTGCTGCCGGGCTGCACGGACATCCGCATCGACGGCGGCAGAGGTGTGGGCCGGGTGACCAAACCCGGCCTCGACCAACCCGTTGGTGCCGCCGCCATCAACCATGTGCCCCGGCAGATGATCGCCGAGGCCCTGCGCCGGGAGGCTGAAGCCGCCTGTTATACCGGCGGCTTTGCGGTGACCATTTCCATCCAGAACGGCGAGGAAGTGGCCCGGCGCACCTTCAACCCGCACATCGGGGTGGAGGGCGGCCTTTCGGTGCTGGGCACCAGCGGCATCGTGGAGCCCATGAGCCAGCAGGCCATCCTGGACACCATCCAGCTGGAAATGAACCAGGCTGTTTTGCGGGCCGGTACCCCAAAGCGGCTCATCCTTGCCCCGGGCAACTACGGGCTGGACTACCTGCACGACACCTACCCGGCCTTTGCGGCCATCCCGGTGGTCAAGACCTCCAACTTCATCGGAGATACGCTGGATATGGCAGCTTCTGCCGGGTTTGAACAGGTGCTGCTGGTGGGCCATGTGGGCAAGCTGGTCAAGGTGGCCGGCGGCATCATGAACACCCACTCCCACACGGCCGACTGCCGCACCGAGCTGTTCTGTGCCCATGCCGCCCTCTGTGGGGCAAGCCGGGAGCTGTGCGCGGCTTTGTACGCCGCCGCCACCACCGACGCCTGTCTGGAGCTGCTGGACGCCGCCGGACTACGCGCCCCGGTGCTGGAAAGCCTGCTGGATGCCATCCAACTGCACCTCGACCGCCGGGCGGGTGAAGCCTTCCGGGTGGGTGCAGTGCTGTTTTCCAACCAGCACGGGCCGCTTGGCGCAACACAAACTGCAAAGGAGCTGCTTGAACAATGGAACAACGCATGACCGGCACCCTTTACGGGGTCAGCGTCGGCCCCGGCAATCCGGAGCTGCTGACTTTGCAGGCTGTGCGTCTGCTGCGGCAGTGCCCGGTGCTGGCTGCGCCGCAGACCGCTTCCGGGCAGATGCTGGCGCTGGACATCGCCCGCCGGGCGCTGGGCAACGAGCTGGACGGCAAGACCATTCTACCCCTGCAGTTTGCCATGAGCCGGGACGCCGCCGTGCTGCGCGCCTCTCACGAGACCGCTGCCAGCGCAGTGCGGCCTTTTCTGGATGCCGGGCAGGATGTGGCCATGCTGAACCTGGGTGACGTGTCCATTTATGCCACCTTTGGCTATCTGCAGGAGATCCTGCAGGCGCAGGGCTATGCCACCGCGATGGCGGCGGGTGTGCCCAGCTTCTGCGCGGCAGCAGCCCGGCTGAATCAGCCCCTTACCGGCGGCATGGACGCTCCGCTGACCATCGCTCCCGGTAGCCGGGCCGACGAGGTATTGGACGCCCCCGGTACAAAAGTCCTGATGAAAACCGGGCGTCAGCTGCCCGCCCTGCTGGACACCCTGGACGCCCACGGTGCGTTGAGCCGCAGCGCCCTCGTGTGCAGCTGCGGCCTGCCGGATGAAACGATCTTCCCCGACCTTTCGACTGCGCGCCCGCCGCAGGATGGCAGCAAGGCCGGATATTTTGCAACGGTACTGGTAAAGGAGTAACTGCTATGATACACTTTGTAGGCGCGGGGCCCGGTGCCCCGGACCTGATCACTCGGCGGGGCGCAGCCCTGCTGCAGGAGGCTGATTGCATCATTTATGCGGGCAGTCTGGTCAACCCGGCCCTGCTGGGACTGGCAAAACCCGGCTGCGCCATTTACAACAGCGCCGAGATGACGTTGGAACAGGTGCTGGATGTGATGCGCACCATGGAGGCAGACGGCAAAATCACCGTGCGCCTGCACACCGGCGATCCCTGCCTGTACGGGGCCATCCGGGAGCAGATGGATGCACTGGACGCCGACGACATCGCCTACGATGACACGCCCGGCGTGTCCAGCTTCTGCGGCGCGGCGGCGGCACTGAATGCCGAATACACCCTGCCCACCGTGAGCCAGACCGTGATCATCACCCGCATGGAAGGCCGCACCCCGGTGCCCGAGCGGGAAAAGCTGGCCAGTCTTGCCGCCCACGGGGCCACTATGGTGATTTTCCTGTCCATCGGTCTGGTGGACAAGGTGCAGGATGCTCTGCTGCAGGGCGGTGCCTACACGCCGGACACCCCCGCCGCCGTGGTATACAAGGCCACCTGGCCGGAGCAGAAAACCGTGCGCTGTACCGTGGGTTCTCTGGCGCAGAGCGTGCACGACGCCGGCATCACCAAAACAGCGCTCATCGTGGCAGGCGATTTCCTTGGCACCCGGTACGAGCGCAGCAAGCTGTACGACCCCGGTTTTACCACCGAGTTCCGCAAGGGGTCCGACCAATGACCCGGGCCTATCTGGCCTTTACCGACACCGGTCTGGCACTGGCCCGGCGGCTGGCAGACGCCCTGCCCGGCAGTGTGGACCGCTGCGGCAGCGGCGGCGTCTCCCTTGCCGGGTGGACCACCCTGCAGTTTGCGCAGAGCGACGCCCTTGTTTTTGTGGGAGCCGTGGGCATTGCGGTGCGGGCCATTGCGCCGCACTGCCGCAGCAAGGCGTCGGACCCGGCGGTGGTGGTACTGGACGAATGCGGCCGCTTTGCGGTGCCGGTGCTGTCCGGTCATCTGGGCGGTGCCAATGACCTGGCCCGTGCACTGGCCGCCGTGTGCGGAGCTGTTCCGGTGATCACCACGGCCACCGACGCCCACGGCATTTTTGCGGTGGACGAGTGGGCAAAGCACCAGAACTGCACGGTGCTGGAAGCGGAGCGCATCAAGCATGTCAGCAGCAAGCTGCTGGCCGGGCAGTCGGTGCGGTTTGCCGCTGAGTTTCCCGTGCAGGGCACCCCGCCCGCCGGGGTGGATCCTGCACGGACCCCTGCCGAAGCCGATTTTGCCCTTACCCTCTCCCCTGCCGGGGACGCTTTGCATCTGGTGCCCCGCATCGGGGTGCTGGGCATCGGCTGCCGCAGGGGAACATGTGCCGAGCAGTTGGAAGCCGCCTTTTCTGACTTCTGTGCCCGGCACAGCCTTGCTCCGGCGTGCATCGCGGCGGCGGCCAGCATCGACCTGAAGGCTGACGAGGCCGGACTGCTGGCGTTCTGCCGGGCCCACGGCTGGCCCATCACATTTTATTCTGCGGAGCAGCTGCGGGCACTGTCCGGGCCGTTCACACCATCTCCCTTCGTGCAAAGCGTCACCGGGGTGGACAACGTGTGTGAGCGGGCCGCTGTGCTGGCGTCCGGCGGCTGCATCCGCATCCCGAAACAGGCGGGCGGCGGTGTGACCTTTGCGCTGGCGCTGTGCCCCTATGCCCCGGACTGGAGGTGGCAGAATGGCTGATATCGTATATGTGGTCGGGCTTGGCCCCGGCGACCCGCAGTTTTTGACCGCACAGGCGCAGAGCGCCCTGGAAGAAGCCGAGGTGCTGTGCGGCTATCCGGTCTATCTGGATCTGGTACGCCCCTATTACCCGGAAAAAGAATATTACGCCACTGGCATGACCAAAGAACTGGACCGCTGCCGCTGGGCACTGGAAACTGCCCACAGCGGCCGGACCGTGGCTCTGGTGTGCAGCGGTGACGCCGGAGTGTACGGCATGGCCAGCCCCCTGCTGGAGCTGGCCGAAGGCTGCCCGGACGTGACCGTGGAGGTGGTGCCCGGCCTGACTGCCGCCCTGAGCGGCGGCGCGGTGCTGGGTGCCCCGCTGGCCCATGATTTCTGTGTGCTCTCTCTTTCCGACCGGCTCACTCCGTGGGAGGTCATTGAAAAGCGGCTGGCCGCAGCGGCCATGGGCGATTTCTGCATGGCGGTGTACAACCCTTCTTCCAAGGGGCGGCCGGACTATCTGGCCCGAGCCGTGCGCATCCTGCTGCAAAACGGCAAGGCCCCGGACACCGTCTGTGGACTGGTGCGCAACATCGGCCGGGAGGGCCAGAGCGCTCAGGTGCTGACGCTGGCCCAGCTGGAGCAAACGCCCGTGGATATGTTCACCACCGTGTACATCGGCAACCGTAACACCCGGGTGCTGCAGGGCCGCATGGTCACGCCGCGGGGGTACCGCGTATGAGGGCAGTGGTGTTCAGCGGCACCACCGAGGGCCGCATTTTTTCCCGGCAGCTGGCCCAGCTTGGGGCGGACGTTCTGGTGAGCGTGGCCACCCCGCTGGGCAGCGAGGAACAGGGCAGCTTTGCCGGCATCACAGTGCACTGCGGCCGGTTGACCCCGGACGAGATGGCCGCCCTTGTGCAGAGAGCCGACCTGTGCGTAGACGCCACCCACCCCTATGCGGTGGACGCCACCCGCAACATCCGCACGGCCTGCCGCACCGCCGGGGTGGAATATCACCGGCTGCTGCGTGCGCAAAGCCCCCTGCCTGCCGGGAGCATGGTGTTCCAGTCGGCGGCACATGTGGCGGATTTTCTGGTCCAAACGCAGGGCAATGTCCTGCTGGCCACCGGGGCCAAGGAGCTGCCTGCCTTTGCGCAGCTGGCCCCGGAACGGCTGTACCCCCGTGTGCTGCCTACACTGGACGGCATTGCCGCCTGCGAGGCCGCGCACATCCCCCACAAGAATATCCTTGCTTTGCAAGGGCCGTTCTCCTACGCGCTGAACCGGGCCCTGCTGGAGCAATTCTCCATTCGCTTTCTTGTGACCAAGGACGGCGGGGCCGCCGGTGGCTTTGCCGAGAAAGCGCAGGCTGCCGCCGACACCGGCGTCCAGCTCATCGTGATCCGCCGCCCGGCCGAGACCGGTGAGACGGCAGACCAGATCCTGACCCGCTGCAGGGAGGTGCTGAAAGGATGATCACACTCATTGGTATGGGCTCCGGCACCCCCGGTAGCCTGACCGCACAGGGTCTTGCCGCCCTGCAGGGTGCCGACCGCATTCTGGGCGCAAAGCGGCTGCTGGCCACACTGCCGGAGGGCTGCACCGGAAACCGGCAGGCCCTGTACAAACCGGACGAAATTCTGGCCTGTCTGGCCGCGCACCCGGACGAGGAAATTGCGCTGGTGTACAGCGGCGATACCGGGTTCTACTCCGGCGCATCCCAGCTGCTGCCCATGCTGCGGGCCTTTGGCATCTCCTGCCGGGTGCTGCCCGGCCTTTCCAGCGTACAGCTGCTGGCCGCCGCCGTAGGCCGCCCCTGGCAGGACTGGACTCTTGTTTCTGCCCACGGCTGTGCCTGCGACCCGGTGTCTGCCTGCATGAACCATAAAACCGTATTCTTTCTCACCGGCGGGGCCGAGACCCCGGCCACCCTGTGTGCCGCACTGACCGCCGCCGGGCTGGGCGATGCCCACGCCCTTGTGGGCGAAAACCTTGGCACACCCGACGAAAAGATCCACTTTGGCACCGCGCAGGAACTGGCCGGGCAGGCCTTTGCTTCCCTGAGTGTCCTGCTGGTGGAACATACCGTTCACCCGGAACGCCGCACCCCCGGCCTGCCGGATGAGGCCTTCATCCGGGGCGAGGTGCCCATGACCAAGCAGGAAGTGCGGGCCGCCGCGCTGGCCAAACTGGCCGTGCGACCCGCCGATACCTTGTGGGACGTGGGGGCCGGTACCGGCAGCGTGAGCGTGGAGCTGGCACTGGCCGCCCCGCAGGGGCATGTGTATGCGGTGGAGTGTGAGCCGGACGCCTGCGCCCTCATCCGCCGGAACCGCGAAAAATTTGCGGCGTGGAACCTCTCCCTCATTGAGGGCCGTGCCCCTGCCGCACTGGAAGCCCTGCCTGCCCCGGATGCCGTGTTCATTGGCGGCACCAAGGGCAGCATGGCCGCGGTGGTGGACACGGTTCTGGCCAAAAACGCCAATGCGCGCATCTGCATTGCCGCCATTGCGCTGGAATCCCTGAGCGCCGCCATCGCAGCCCTTACGGCTCATGGCCTTTCCGCTGAGGTGACCCAGCTTGCCGTGAGCCGTACCAGACCGGCAGGCAGGCTCCACCTGCTGACCGCCAACAACCCCATTTTTCTGATCACGGGAGAACGCAAATGATGCAGTTCGTCATCGCCGCACCGCGTTCCGGCAGCGGCAAGACCACCGTCACCTGCGCCCTGCTGGCCGCTTTGAAAAAGCGGGGCATGGACCCCTGCGCCTTCAAGAGCGGGCCGGACTACATCGACCCCATGTTTCACCGGTCGGTGCTGGGGGTGGAGAGCCACAATCTGGATCTTTATCTTTCTGCCAAAAATACGGTACGGGAACTGTACGCCCATTATGCTGCCGGGCACGGGGCTGTGGTGTGCGAAGGGGCCATGGGTTTTTACGATGGGCAGGGCCTGACCACCCGCGCCAGTGCCTGGGAGCTGGCCGATGCGCTGGACCTGCCGGTACTGTTGGTGGTACAGCCCAAGGGGGCCAGTGTGACGCTGGCCGCAGAGATCCAGGGCCTTGTGCATTTCAAACCGGAGAGCCACATTGCAGGCATCCTGCTGAATGACTGCTCCGAAAAGCTCTTCCGGATGCTCAAGCCCCTGCTGGAAACCGAGACCGGCCTGCCGGTGCTGGGGTATCTGCCCCGCCTGCCGCAGGCGGTGGTGGAGAGCCGCCATCTGGGCCTGAAAACCGCCGGAGAGATCACCGATCTTGCCCAGAAGATCGGCCTGTTGGCCGATGCGCTGGAAGCAAATCTGGACTGGGCAACGCTGGAAGCGCTGACCGAACGACCGGCTCCTGCCCCGGTGCCGCCGCCTGCTCTGCAAACGGCGGGCGTCCGCATTGCTGTGGCACAGGATAAGGCATTCTGCTTTGCCTACGCCGAAACGCTGGACTGCCTGCGCACTGCCGGGGCAGAGCTGGTGTTCTTCAGTCCGGTGCACGACACCGCCTTGCCGGAGGACATCTGCGGGCTGTATCTGCCCGGCGGCTACCCGGAACTGTATGCCCGGCCGCTGAGCGAAAACAAAACCATGCGCGATGCCATCCGGGATGCCGTAAATGGCGGCCTGCCCACGGTGGCAGAGTGCGGCGGCTTTCTGTATCTGGGGCAGACGCTGGAAGATGCCAGCGGTACCGCCTGGCCCATGGCAGGCGTTCTGCCCGGCAAAGGCGTCAAGGTGGGGCGGCTGGTGCGGTTCGGCTATGCCGACATGACCGCCAAAGCCGACAGCCTGCTGTTCCATGCCGGAGAGCATTTGTATATTCACGAATTCCATCACTGGGATTCCACCGACAATGGTTCGGGCTTTTCCGTTTGGAAAAGCGAAAAAGTACAGTGGGAATGCGGATTTGCAAGCATGAGTTTGTACGCCGGTTTCCCGCATCTTTACTGGGCAGGCACTCCCCTGCCCCGCCGCTTTGTGAGCGGTGCGAAGTTCTATCAACGACAAAAGAGAAACACACATGACTGAAACGGAACTGAAAACTTTACTTTCCGGCATCACCCCGCCGGATGAAGCTGCCCGCGCCGCCGCCCACGCCCACTGGGCCGGGTTGGCCAAACCTCTGGGCGGGCTGGGCGCACTGGAAACTTTGCTGGAAGATGCCGCTGCCCTCACCGGCAGTGCGACGCTGGATGTTTCCCGTCGGGCTGTGCTGGTGCTCTGCTCCGACAACGGCGTGGTGGCTCAGGGCGTGAGCCAGACCGACCAGAGCGTGACCCGCGCAGTGGCGGAGAATCTGGCTGCCCGGCGTACCAGCGTGTGCCAGATGGCCCGTACTGCCCACTGCGATGTGGTGCCCGTGGACATGGGCATGGCCGGAGACCCGGTGCCGGGGGTGGCAGACTGCCGCATTGCCGCCGGTACTGCCGATTTCACGCAGGGTCCCGCCATGACCCGCGCCCAGGCTGTGGAGGCCGTCGGCCGGGGCATCCGGCTGGTGCAGGAGCAGAAAGCTGCCGGTGTGCAGCTGCTGGCCACCGGCGAAATGGGCATTGGAAACACCACCACTTCCAGTGCGGTGGCAGCGGTGCTGCTGGGCCAGCCGGTGGAACGGATGACCGGCCGGGGAGCCGGCCTTTCGGATGAAGGGCTGGCCCGCAAGGTGGATGCCATCTGCCGGGGCATCCTGCGCAACGAGCCGGACCCCACAGACCCTCTGGACGTGCTGGCCAAGCTGGGCGGCTTTGATCTTGCCGGGCTGTGCGGCGTCTTTCTGGGCGGTGCGCTGGAAGGCGTGCCCGTGGTAATGGACGGCTTCATCAGCGGCGTGGCGGCCCTGTGCGCCGTGCGGCTGTGCCCTGCCGCGGCCAAAGCGGTGTTTGCCAGTCACTGTTCCTCGGAGCCTGCCGCCCGTCTGGTGCTGGATGCACTGGGCAAGGCCCCGCTTCTCACCGCCGGGCTGCATCTGGGCGAGGGCACCGGCGCTGTGGCCAGCCTCCCGCTGTGGGACATGGCACTGGCGGTGTACGACCACTGTTATTCCTTTGCGGAGGGCGGCATCACGCCGTACACCCCGCAATGCTGACGCTGGTGATCGGCGGGGCGGCCAGCGGAAAAAGTGAATACGCCGAGAGTCTGGTACTGCGCAGCACTCTGCCGCGCTATTATCTGGCCACCATGCAGGTGTGGGACGCCGAATGTGCCGCCCGGGTGGAAAAGCACCGCAGAATGCGGGCGGCAAAACAGTTTGAAACGGTGGAGTGCCCCCTGCATCTGGACGCCGTGCATCTGCCCGCCCGTGGTACCGCGTTGCTGGAAGATCTGGGCAACCTGACTGCCAACGAGCTCTATGATCCCGCCGGGGCCGGGCCGCAGACCGCGCAGGCCATTCTTTCCGGGCTGGACGCCGTGTATGCCCAGTGTGAAACCCTGATCGTCGTCTCCAACGAGGTGTTCAGCGGCGGGGCCGACTACGCAGGCGACACCGACCGCTATCTGCTGGCGCTGGCGCAGGTGAACAATGCACTGGCCGCGCGGGCCGACGCCGTGGTGCGGGTGGTGTGCGGCATCCCTGTTTATTATAAAGGAGTGGAAAAATGATCGTTTTGCAGACCGTTGCCGTGGCGTTCGCCATGTTTTCGGCTGTGCCGGTGCCGCAGTTCAACTGGACCGAAAAGAACATGCGGTATGCGATGTGCGCCTTCCCGCTCATCGGGGTAGTCATCGGGCTGCTGTGGTTCCTGTGCGGCGTGCTGCCCCTGCCGGGTGCGGCGCGGGCGGCGGGCTTCTGCCTGATCCCGGTCTGGGTCACCGGCGGCATCCATCTGGACGGCTACGCCGACACCTGCGACGCACTTTCGAGCTACGGCGACCGGGAAAAGAAGCTGGAGATCTTAAAGGACCCTCACTGCGGGGCCTTTGCCGTGATCCGTCTGTGCAGCTACTTTGCGGCCTATCTGGCCCTGTGCGCCTGTGTACAGTTCACCCCGCAGGCAGGGCTGCTTTGGATGATGGCATTGGTGCTGGAACGGGCGCTCTCCGGCTATGCGGTGGCGGCGTTCCCCATGGCAAAGAACACCGGCCTTGCCCACACCTTTGCCTCGGCAGCCGACAGAGCCACTGTACGCCGGGTGCTGGCCCTTCTGGCCGCTGTACTGTGCTGCGCCATGCTGGCACTGGGTGGTTGGGCGCTGGTGCTGGCCGCACTGGCTGTGCTGTGGCGGTACCACGCCGTTGCCTGCAAGCAGTTCGGCGGCATCACCGGTGATCTGGCCGGGTGGTTTTTGCAGAAAACCGAGATCTGGATGCTGGCGGCACTGTGTGCCTGCCAGTGGGGAGGGCTGTTATGATCTTTATCACTGGGCCGCTTTACAGCGGCAAGCGCACCTTTGCCAAGACCCTGCCCGGACGGTGCATCTGCGATGTACAGGAGCTGGCCGCCGGGGCCGAAAATCTGGAAAAACTTGCGGACGAGCTGTCCGCTTACGATATCGTGCTTGCCACCGAGGTGGGCGGCGGCGTGGTACCCATGGACCCCGCCGAACGTGCCGGACGCGAAGCCGCCGGGCGGCTGGCCTGTCTGCTGGCCGCACGGGCAGACTGCGTTGTGCAGATGTTCTGCGGCATCCCCACCGTTCTGAAAGGAGAACTGCCAACATGCTGATCTATTTCCTGCGCCACGGCCTGACCGAATACAACGCCGAGAAGCGCTATCAGGGCCAGCGGGACATCCCGCTTTCTGCCGCTGGCCGCGCGATGCTGCGCAAGGCAGACATCGAGCCTCGAACCGTGTACATCACCCCGCTGTGCCGCACCCGGCAGACCGCCGAGGTGCTGTTCCCCACTGCAAAGCTGGTGGTGGTGGACGGCCTGAAGGAGATGTGCTTTGGCAGCTTTGAGGGCCGCAATTACATCGAGATGGAGCATGACCCGGACTATCTGGCCTGGGTGGCCGCCAACTGTGAGAGCCCCTGCCCGGACGGCGAGACCAAGGCCGCTTTTTCTGAGCGCATCTGCCGCGCCTTTTCGGCACTGGTGGACAAGGCACTGGCCGACGGTGAGGAACTTCTGGTCATCCTGGCCCACGGCGGCACCCAGATGGCCGCGTTGGAGCGCTACGCCCTGCCCCATAAAGACTACTACGAATGGTGCGGCCCCAACGCGGGCGGCTTTGTGCTGGACGCCGCCGACTGGGCCGACAAGCAGGTGCTGCGCCTTGTAAAGACCGTGCAGTACACCAGGGAGGCCGACGTATGACCGGGCTGGCCGTTCTGGGCGGCTTTGTGCTGGACACCCTCTTCGGCGACCCCGCGTGGCTGCCCCACCCGGTGGTGCTCATGGGCAAGGCCATCTCCGCGCTGGAAAAGCGCCTGCGCGCCCGCCTGCCCAAAACGCCGCAAGGTGAGCTGCTGGGCGGCGGCATCGTGGCTTTTTGCCTGCCGGTGGGCACCTTTGTGTGCACCGGCCTTGTCTGCCTGGGCGCAGCAAAGCTCAGCCCGTGGCTGGGGCTGGCCGTACAGATGTTCTGGTGCGGGCAGGCACTGGCCGCAAAGGGCCTTGCGCAGGAGAGCATGAACGTGCACAAAGAGCTTGTAAAAGGCGACCTGCCCGCAGCCCGCAAGGCTGTGAGCCGTATCGTGGGCCGCGACACCCAGAATCTGACCGCTGAGGGTGTGACCAAAGCTGCCGTGGAGACCGTGGCCGAAAATGCCAGCGACGGCGTGATCGCGCCGCTGCTGTATATGCTCATCGGCGGGGCACCGCTGGCGCTGACCTACAAGGCCATCAACACCATGGACAGCATGCTGGGCTACAAAAACGAAAAGTACCTCTACTTCGGCCGCATCCCCGCCAAGCTGGACGACGCGGCAAACTATCTGCCCAGCCGTCTGGCGGGTCTGCTGTGGTGCGCGGCGGCGGCCCTGACCGGCAACAGCGCCAAAGGGGCGTGGCGTATCTGGCGGCGGGACCGGCGCAACCATGCCAGCCCCAACAGTGCCCAGACCGAGAGCGCGTGTGCCGGAGCACTGGGCGTGCAGCTGGCCGGGCCTGCCTACTATTTTGGGGAATATTACCCCAAGCCTACCATTGGCGACGCCTTGCGTCCCATTGAGCCGGAGGACATCCGCCGCGCCAATAAAATGATGTATGCCGAAAGCCTGCTGGCCCTGCTGCTGGGGCTGGCGATCCGAGGGGTGATCTTATGACACAGCTGACACACGGCGGCGACTGGGCCGGATATCGGGCACAGTACGGGCACGACGCGCTGGATTTTTCGGCCAACGTAAGCCCGCTGGGCCTGCCGCAGGGCGTGGCGAACGCCATTGCTGCCGCCCTGCCTCACGCCGACCGCTACCCCGACCCCCTGTGCCGGGCACTGCGGGCAAAGCTGGCCCCGCACGAGGGGATCCCGGCAGAATCTATCCTCTGCGGCAACGGCGCGGCAGACCTGATCTTCCGGCTGGCGTGGGCGGCAAAGCCCCGCACCGCGCTGGTGACCGCCCCCACTTTTGCCGAGTACGCCGCCGCGCTGGAAAGTGCGGGCTGTGCGGTGCGGCGACATTTTCTGCAGGCAGAGGTCGATTTTGCCGTGACGGATTCCATCCTCTCCTCCATCACGCCGGAGGTGGACATGGTATTTCTCTGCCAGCCCAACAACCCCACCGGGCAGCTCACGCCGCTGCCCCTTGTGGAGCGCATCCTGCGCCGGTGCGAAGCCTGCGGGGCACTGCTGGTGGTGGACGAATGTTTTCTGGATTTTCTGCCCGACTGCGACGCCCTGACCGCCAAAGCCCTGCTGGACAGCAAAAATCTGCTGATCCTCAAGGCCTTTACCAAGCTGTACGGCATGGCCGGGGTGCGGCTGGGGTACTGCCTGTGTGCCAACACGGCCCTGCTGGAAGCCATGCAGGCCGCCGGGCAGCCGTGGGCGGTGTCCAGTCTGGCGCAGGCCGCTGGGATTGCCGCACTGGACGAAACGGCCTATGTGGCACAGGTGCGGGCACTCATTGCGCAGCAGCGGCCCCGGCTCACGGCCGGGCTGCGGGCACTGGGCCTGCGGGTACTGGACGGACGAGCAAACTACCTGCTGTTCCAGGGGCCGGAAACGCTGGGCGATGCCCTGCGGCAGCGGGGCGTGGTGCTGCGCAGCTGCAGCAACTACCCCGGGCTGGACGGCAGCTGGTACCGCACCGCCGTGCGTAGCGGGCCGGAAAACGATGAACTGTTAAAGACCCTTGCGGAGGTACTGGCATGAACAAAGCAAACTGCATTATGGTGCAGGGCACCATGAGCGGTGCAGGCAAAAGCCTGCTGTGCGCCGCACTGTGCCGCATTTTTGCACAGGACGGCTACCGGGTGGCTCCTTTCAAGAGCCAGAACATGGCCCTGAACAGCTTTGTGACCCGGGACGGGCTGGAAATGGGCCGGGCGCAGGTGGTGCAGGCGCAGGCCGCCGGGATGGAACCGGACGTGCGCATGAACCCCATCCTGCTCAAACCCAGCAGCGACACCGGCAGTCAAGTGATCGTGAACGGCGAGGTGCGGGGGCAGATGCCCGCCGCCGCCTACTTTAAAATGAAGCGGTCGCTGATCCCGGACATCCTTGCCGCCTACAACAGTCTGGCCGAAGAGGTGGACATCATCGTCATTGAGGGAGCTGGCAGCCCGGCCGAGATCAACCTGAAAGCCGACGACATTGTGAACATGGGCCTTGCCAAGCTGGTGGACGCCCCTGTGCTGCTGGCCGGAGACATCGACCGGGGCGGCGTCTTTGCACAGCTGTACGGCACGGTGGCCCTGCTGGAGCCGGACGAGCGGACCCGCATCAAGGGGCTGCTCATCAACAAGTTCCGGGGCGACGTGGAGATCCTGCGTCCCGGCCTTGCCATGCTGGAAGAAAAAACGCAGCTGCCGGTGCTGGGGGTCATCCCCTACCTGAAGGTGGACATTGAGGATGAGGATTCCCTTTCCACCCGGCTGGAGGCAGGGCGAGCCGTCAAACCACTGGATGCGGCCATTCTGCGCCTGCCGCACATCTCCAACTTCACCGACTTCATGCCGCTGGAACAGCACCCGCTGCTGGGGGTGCGCTATGTGCAGAGCCCCCGCCAGCTGGGCACACCGGATGTGGTGATCCTGCCCGGCACCAAAAACACCATAGACGACCTGCTGTGGCTGCGTCAGTGCGGGCTGGAAGCGGCGGTGCTCAAGCTGGCCGCGCAGGGCACCCCTGTGCTGGGCGTGTGCGGCGGCTACCAGATGCTGGGGCACACCCTTGCCGATCCGGACGGCGAAGAAAGCGGCACCCCCTGCACCCTGCGCGGGCTGGCGCTTCTGCCCACGGACACCGTGTTCAACGCCGAAAAGCAGCTGCGCCAGACCCATGCCACCGCCGAGGCCATCCCCTTTGCCGGGGCAAAGCTGACCGGCTACGAGATCCACGCCGGGCGCACGACAGTGCAGGGCAGCCCGTTCTGCATTCTGGCCGACGGCACGCCGGAAGGGTGTGTGCAGGCCAATGTGTTCGGCACCTACCTGCATGGGCCGTTTGACACCGGCGAGCTGACCGAAAAGCTCACCGCATTTTTGTGCAAAAAGAAGGGCATCTCCCCCGCCGACGCACCGTTGCTCTCGATGGAGCAGTACCGGCAGCAGCAGTTCGACCTGCTGGCCGACGGCGTGCGGGCCGCGCTGGACATGGATGCCGTATACGCCGCCATGGGCATGGACCGCAAAGGAGGGAACCGCGTATGACCCCGCAGCATCATCTGCCCGCCGACATCGAACGGACAAGCCTTTCCATCATCACAGCCGAGCTGGCGGAACTGGGCCTGCCGCCTCCGCCGGAAACCGCCGCCGTGGTCAAGCGGGTGATCCACACCACCGCCGACTTTGACTATGCCCGGAATCTGCGCTTCACTCCCGGTGCCGTGGCGGCCGGGGTGAAGGCCCTGCGGGCGGGCACTCCCATCATCACCGACACGAACATGGCGCTGGCCGGCATCACCAAGCCCGGCCTTGCCCGCCTGGGCGGCACGGCCCTGTGCTACATGGCTGACCCGGAGGTGGCCGCCCTTGCCAAAGCAGGCGGCACCACCCGGGCGGTGGCTTCCATGCAGCGGGCCGCGCAGGAGCACCCCGGTGCCGTGCTGGCCGTGGGCAACGCCCCCACCGCCCTGCTGACCATCGCCGACCAGATCGAAGCCGGGCTGCGTCCTGCACTGGTCATTGGCGTACCGGTGGGGTTCGTGAATGTGGTGGAGAGCAAGGAGCGGCTGTTTGCCACCTGCGAAGCCTTTGGCGTACCCGCCATCGTGGCCATGGGCCGCAAGGGCGGCAGCAACGTGGCCGCCGCCATCTGCAATGCCCTGCTCTACTCTGCCGCCGAAATGCTGGACCCCGCGGCCCGGGGCTGGCGGTGACCTATTTTTGACCGGAATACGCAAAAAGGACAGAACTGCCGCCATGCAGTTCTGTCCTTTTTCTTGTATTCGTTCAGGGGCTCACCGGGTAAATCTCGGTTGACGGTCTCTCATTTTTTTTTTGGGGGGGGATAACAAGGTACTTCCGGACAGCACGCTCCAGCACCGCAATGTCCACCGGCTCGGACAGATGCTCGTCCATACCGACTTCCTTGCTCTTTTCCATGTCCTCGGTGAAGGCGTTTGCGGTCATGGCAGAGAAAGCCCCGGCGGCCTGCCGCGTTTGCAGCATACCGCCGGGACCTTTATC
>ENA-UOJO01000517-UOJO01000517.1-human-gut-metagenome-genome-assembly--contig:-P57-NODE-517-length-60525-cov-50.368001_pt1 | contig 60525 bp, 54 predicted proteins | sample MGYA00242351_ERZ723898 | MGnify/ENA metagenome assembly ERZ723898 | reverse complement strand
CCACCAACACCCTGAAGCCCGCTACCGTCGAGACCGGTGCTGAGATCCGTGTGCCCCTGTTCATCAACGAGGGCGACCACATCCGCATCGATACCCGCACCGGCGAGTATATGGAGCGCGTCTAATTTTCAGAACGTAAACCGGGCAGCGGACGACCGTTTGCCCGGTTTTTTGCAATCCCGCTTTAAAATAACAAGGAGGGCATTCGTATGGAACTGAACAAAAAGGCAGCTTATCTGCAGGGTCTTGTGGATGGTCTGGGCATTGATGATACCACCAAAGAGGGCAAGATCATCAAGGCCATGAGCGCACTGCTGGGTGAAATGGCTGAGGCCATCGAGAGTGTGGACGAAGATCTTTCCCGCGCCTACGACCAGATCAACGACCTGAGCGATGAGCTGGAGGATCTGGAAGCAGATCTGTACGAGGAGGAGGACGACGAGGACGACTCCGACACAGAGGATGAGGATGCCGAAGACGACGACGCAAACGATGACGACATCGCCAGCGAGCCGTTCTATGAGGTGGCCTGCCCCAACTGCGGCGAGACCGTTTACGTCAGCGAGGACGATCTGGACGCAGGGGAAGCCAACTGTGCCCACTGCGGCGTGACCTTTGAAGTGGCCCTGGAGGGCGACGACGAGGAAGCTGCCGAGGACGGCCCCGTGCAGTACGAAGTGACCTGCCCGGACTGCGGCACCACTTCGGTCTTTGAGGAAGACGAGCTGCTGGACGGTGCACCCAAGTGCCCCAACTGCGGCAAGGCTCTGGACTTTGAAGTGACTGAGGAATAAGCACCTGGAACAAACAAAAAGCTGCTGCACTTTGCTGTGCAGCAGCTTTTTTGCTATCAGATTCAGTGCTGAGCCTCGTTGGCGTCCTGCAGCCACATGCTGCCGATGTCCAGCGCGTTGAACAGACCGCGCTTCGTGCTCTGACGCATCACTTTGGAAGTGTCCGCCGTGGAGATCAGCATCAGCTGGACTTTATCGGCCACCTGCTGCTCGCCCACGGAAGTCGTGGTCAGGATCTGCAGATGAAGCACATAAGGGTCGGACATCCGGCCGTAGTACAGTTCATTGTCCTTGCGGACGAGGGGCTTGCCCTTGTAAGTCAGTTTCGGAGTAAATGCCATCGTGAAAGCCTCCCTATTTTTGATTCAGTTCAGTATATCACATTTGCAGCAGAAGATGCAAGTATTTGCGGGCTTTGTGCGGGAAAAGCTGTGCATTTCGTGCAAATTGTGCGGGACGCTGCGCAAAGAAAGCGGTTTTGCCTCTTGCCCGCCCGGGCAGATATGATATACTATAAAAAGAAAGCCGGGGTGTCCGGCACGGGAAAGGGAGGAGAAACGGATGGCGGATTATCAGGAATATCGGCGCAGAGTGCTGCACCGGCGCTGGCGCAGGCGGTTCATGGCAGCGGGGCTGCTGCTGCTGCTCATCATGCTGGGGGCCATCGGACTGCTGTGGAAGCGGCTGCACCGGGAGCAGCGGCCCTCGGGTGTGGTGCAGAACGCCATCCTGCAGCCGGTGACGCAGGATAACACCTGGAACACGGTGGGCTATGCTCCGGCGCGGCAGCTCAGCATTCAGACCCGCTCCGGCGGGTCCGGCACGGCGCTGGACTTCCGCATGGCGGCCCTGCCGGAAAACACTGCGGTGGAAAAAAGCTGGTTCAATGACGTGACCTTCGTGGGCGACAGCCTGACCCAGGGCATGCAGCTCTACGACGAAGGTCTGCCGAATGCCATGTTCTGCGCCTACAAGGGCGTGGGGCCCAACGTCATCGTGAACGGGGCCACCTGCCGCCGGGCAGATGGGGAGACCGAGGTGCCGCTGGAAGCGCTCACCGCCCAGCAGCCCCGAGCTATCTATGTTCTGCTGGGCACGAACGTGCTGGGCCGCGACACGGATTACACCAGCTTCCTGACCTATTACCGGCTGATGCTGGATATGCTGGCCCAGACCATCCCGAACGCAAAAATCTATGTGCAGTCCATCACGCCGGTGCGGCCGGAGGTGAGCAGCAAGGAGAACCACGAAGGCTTGAACAAGGAACGGCTGTGCCGCATCAACGACGAGCTGGCAGCCATCGCGCTGGATAAGGGCTGCTATTACCTCAACCTGTGGGAGGCGCTGGCCGACGAGAACGGTGACCTGAAAGAGGAATACGCCCAGCCGGACGGCTACCACCTGAAGCCTGCCGGGTACACCGCCTGGGTGGACTACCTGTGTAGCCACACAGCAGAATAAAAAAATAAGAGGTTCGTCCGAGGACGAACCTCTTATTTTTTATCTTAGAACAGGCCGGTGATCTTGCCGTCGGCGTCCACATCAATGCCCACAGCAGCGGGCTTCTTGGGCAGGCCCGGCATGGTCATGATATTGCCGCAGATGACCACCACGAAACCGGCACCGGCAGCCAGACGCACCTCGCGCACCTCCATGGTGAAGCCGGTGGGGGCACCGGTGAGCTTTGCGTTGTCGCTGAAGCTGTACTGGGTCTTGGCGATGCACACGGGCAGGTCGCCGTAGCCCATCTCGGTCAGCTCGGCCAGCGTCTTGCTGGCGGCAGCGCTGTAGTTCACGCCGTCAGCACGGTAGATCTTGGTGGCAATGGCGTTGATCTTGTCCTTCAGGGGCATCTCCAGCGGGTAGGTGTACTGGATGGGACGATCCTCCAGAATCTCCAGCACCTTCTCGGCCAGTGCCTTGCCGCCCTCGCCGCCCTTGGCGAACACCTCGCTCAGCACGCAGGGCACGCCCTGCTCGGCGCAGACCTGCTCCACATAAGCCTGCTCCTCGGCGGTGTCGGTGGGGAAGGCGTTGATGGCAACTACCACCGGCAGACCGAAGCCGTTCTTCAGGTTGTCGATGTGACGAATCAGGTTGGAGGCACCGGCCTTGACGGCCTCGAGGTTGGGCTGGTTCAGGTCAGCCTTGGCCACGCCGCCGTGGCTCTTGAGGGCGCGCATGGTGGCCACCAGCACGCAGGCACTGGGTGCAATGCCTGCATAGCGGCACTTGATGTCCAGGAACTTCTCGGCACCCAGGTCGGCACCGAAGCCTGCCTCGGTGATGGTGTAGTCGGCCAGAGAAAGGCTGAGCTTGGTGGCCAGCACGCTGTTGCAGCCGTGGGCAATGTTGGCGAAGGGGCCGCCGTGAATGATGGCGGGGTTGTTTTCCAGCGTCTGGACGAGGTTCGGGTCCAGTGCGTCCTTCAGCAGGGCGGTCATGGCACCGGCCGCGCCGATCTCACCGGCCGTGACGGGCTTGCCGTCGTAGGTATAGGCGCACACGATCTTGGAAAGGCGCTCTTTCAGGTCAGAGATGCTGGTGGCCAGGCAGAAGATCGCCATGATCTCGCTGGCAACGGTGATGTCAAAGCCGTCCTCGCGGGGGGTGCCGTTCACCTTTCCGCCCAGACCGTCCACGATGAACCGCAGCTGCCGGTCGTTCATGTCCATGCAGCGCTTCCAGGTGATGCGGCGGGGGTCGATGTTCAGCGGGTTGCCCTGCTGGATGCTGTTGTCGATCATGGCAGCCAGCAGGTTGTTGGCGGTGCCAATGGCGTGCAGGTCCCCGGTAAAGTGCAGGTTGATGTCCTCCATAGGCACCACCTGGGCGTAGCCGCCGCCGGCAGCACCGCCCTTGATGCCGAACACGGGGCCAAGGCTGGGCTCACGCAGGCAGAGCATGGTCTTTTTGCCCAGAGCGTTCATGGCATCGGCAAGGCCCACGCTGGTGGTGGTCTTGCCCTCACCGGCCGGGGTGGGGCTGATGGCGGTGACCAGGATCAGCTTGCCCTGCTTTTTCGCGTTGTGGATCAGGCGGTGGTTGATCTTGGCCTTGTAGCGGCCGTAGGGGATCACGTCCTCATCGGCAAGGCCCAGCTGAGCGGCAATCTCCGTGATGGGCTTCATTTTGGCTTCCTGTGCGATCTCGATATCGGTTTTCATCCTGTACCCTCCTGTTAAACAAAAAGGCAGCTTTGCGCAGCAATTGCGCAAGGCTGCCCAGACGGTCGGCATTGACTCTCCCGCGCATCCGCACTGTGGTGCTCCACAAGGTTCCGTCAGCAGAAACGCGGTCTCTCTGCTGTAAAGATAGCACACCGGCGGGGTGTTTGTCAAGGAAAAACAGCACCAAATCTTTTGCGTTATACGGCAGGCTGTGGTATACTTATCATGGATTATTATGAAAACAGAAAGCAGGAATCCCTTTTATGCTGCAAAACCCTGAATTGCATTATCTGGACAACGCCGCCACCACCATCGTGGCCCCGGAGGTGGCAGATGTCATCGACAAGGCCATGCGGGAACACTGGGCCAACCCTTCCAGCCTGTACGGTCCCGGTGCCCGCAGTGAGGAAGCGCTGAACGCCGCCCGCGCCGCCGTGGCCCGCACCCTGGGCTGCAAGGCAAAGGAGCTGTACTTCACCTCCTGCGGCAGCGAGAGCAACAACCTTGCCCTGCTGGGCGCGGCCCGCACCCGTACCTTCGGAAAGGGTATCGTGGTGTCCGGCTTCGAACACCCCAGCGTCCAGCGCCCGCTGGAGCGCCTTGCCGCCGAGGGCTACAACGTGACGGTGGTCAAGCCCCGCGCCGACGGCACGCTGGATATCAACGAAATGCTGGAGCATGTGGACAAAAACACCATCCTCGTGGCCTGCATGATGGTGAACAACGAGGTGGGCACCCGCAACGAGGTCGAGCGCCTTGCCGCCGAGGTGAAGCGCCGTAACAGCCGCACCATCGTCCATGTGGATGCGGTGCAGGCATGGATGCGCGTGCCCATCAAGCTGGACAACATCGACACCCTGTCGGTGAGCGGCCACAAGATCCACGCGCCCAAGGGCATTGGCGCGCTGTACCTCTCCGACCGGCTGGTGCAGGCCTTCCAGCCGCCCTACCTTGGTGGCGAGCAGGAGCGCGGCCTGCGCCCGGGCACGGAAAATCTGCCCTATGCCATGGGCCTTGCCGCCGCAGCTACCCGCCTTGCCAAAACGATGCACAGCCGCGACACCGCCATGCGTGCGCTGAACCAGCGCCTGCGGGATGGGCTGAAAGCCTTCCCGGAGGTCGTCATCAACAGCCCGGCGAATGCGGTGCCGGAGGTGCTGAACTTCAGCGAGAACTGCATCAAGAGCGAGACCATGCTGGCATGGCTGGCGGAAGCACAGATCTATGTTTCCTCGGCCAGTGCCTGCGGCCGCGGCCAGCCCAGCCACACGCTGGCGGCCATGGGCAAAGACCCGCTGTCCATCGACACAGCCATCCGCGTTTCCTTCTGCGGCGACAACACCCCGGAGGACGTGGACGCCTTCCTCAACCGCTTTGAAGACGGTATGAAGCATTTACAGAAAATCAAAAAGTAATTGGAGAATATCTATGCATGAGATCATTATGGGCTATCAGGGCGAAATGTCCCTGAAGGGCCTCAACCGCAACCAGTTCGAGTCGGCTATGATGAAGATTTTGCGCTACCGGCTCAAGACCGTAGGCAAGTTCAAGGTGTACTGCACCCAGTCCACCTTCTACATGGAACCCGAGGAAGAAGACGTGGATATGGATCTCGCCTTCGACCGGGTGAGCAAGGTGTTCGGCCTGGCCGCCCTCAGCCGCGCCGTGGTCTGCGACAAGGACTTCGATACCATCTGCCAGACCGCCGAGGACTACCTCGGTGCCAGCCTGCACGGCATCCGCACCTTCAAGGTGGAAGCCCGCCGCTCCGACAAAACCTACCCCATGACCAGCCCTGAACTGATGCGGGAGCTGGGCGCCTACCTGCTGGGCAAGCACAACTACCTCAAGGTGGATGTGCACAACCCTGACTTCAAGGTCATCGTGGAGATTCGCGATTACGGTGCCTACATCCACGGCCCCAAGGTGCCCGGCGAGGGCGGCCTGCCCGTGGGCACCAGCGGCCGTGCGCTGAACATGCTCTCCGGCGGCATCGACAGCCCGGTGGCGGCCTACCGCATGGCAAAGCGCGGCCTGGCACTGGACCACATCCACTTTGCCTCCCCGCCGTACACCTCCGAGCGTGCAAAGCTCAAGGTGAAGGCCCTTGCCCAGCTCACCAGCATCTACACCGGCAGCTCCAACCTGTTCGTGGTGCCCTACACAAAGCCGCAGGAGTATATCCGCGACAATGCGCCGGATGTGCTGTTCACGGTGCTGATGCGCCGCAGCATGATGCGCATCGCCAATGTCATTGCCAAGAAGCAGGGCTGCGAAGCCCTCATCACCGGCGAGAGTCTTGCTCAGGTGGCCAGCCAGACCGTCAAGGCCCTGCAGTGCACCGACGCCGCACAGGACCTGCCCATCCTGCGCCCGCTCATCGGCATGGACAAGACCGAGATCGTGGAGACGGCCCGCCACATCAACACCTTCGAGACCAGCATCCTGCCCTACGAGGACTGCTGCACCATCTTTACGCCCCCGCACCCGAAGATCCGCCCGGAGCTTGCCGAAATTCTGGAAGCCGAAGCCGCCATGCCCGGCCTTGCCGCGCTGGAAGCCGAAGCCGCCGAGAATGCGGAGCGCATCCGCATCCGTATCACCGATCAGGTAGAGCTTGAGGGGTGATTTGTCCATGACGGCAGAAATTATCAGTGTGGGCACCGAGCTGCTGCTCGGCAATATTCTCAACACCAACGCCCAGTACCTCAGCCGCGAACTGGCCGCACTGGGCATCACCGTCCAGCGGGAGAGCACCATCGGCGACAACCACGGCCGCCTGGCCGATTTTGTCAACGAAGCCAAGCAGCGGTGCGATTTGTTAGTGTTCACCGGCGGCCTTGGCCCCACGGCGGATGACCTGACCAAGGAGACGGTGGCTGCCTGCTACGGCGACACGCTGGAATTCGACCCCGTGGAGTGGGAGAAGATCGTCGCTTTCTTCACCCGCACCCACCGCGAGACCACGCCCAACAACCGCAAGCAGGCCATGGTTCCGGTGCACGGCCACAAGGTCATCAACAACCACGGCACCGCCCCCGGCGCATGGTTCGAGCAGGACGGCCACTGTGCCGTGCTGATGCCCGGCGTGCCCCACGAGATGAAGGCTATGTGGGAGGAGAGCGTCCGCCCGCTGCTGATGGCCCGCCAGAACTGCACCCTGCACTCGGTCACCCTGCGGGTGCTGGGCGGCGAGAGCAATCTGGAATACCGCGTGCGGCATCTGCTGGAAAACGCAAACCCCACCGCCGCCATCTACTGCAAGACCGGCGAGTGTGAGATCCGCATCACCGCCCGGGCAGAAACCGACACAGAAGCCGAAAAAATGTGCCGCGCCTATGCCACAAAGTTCTATGATCTGCTGGGCGACGCGGTGTATGATGAGGATGTGGCCGGTCTGGAAGAAACGGTCATCCATACGCTGCAGGCAAGGGGCCTCACCCTCGCCACGGCAGAAAGCTGCACCGGCGGTCTGATCGCTCAGCGGCTCACCAGCGTGTCCGGTTCCAGCGAGGTGTTCGGCTTCGGCTTTGTCACCTACTGGGAGCAGGCCAAGGCAAAGATGGTGGGCGTGGACCCCGCCGTCATCGCCAAATATAACGTTGTGTCCGCCCCGGTGGCGGCGCAGATGGCACTGGGCGCTGCCGAGACGGCAGGTGCAGACATTGCCGTCAGCGTCACCGGCGTGGCAGGCCCCACCGGCGGCGACGCCGTCCGGCCTGTGGGCACCGTGTATCTGGGCGCGGCGCGCGGCGATACCGTCTATGTGAAAAAGCTGTTCGTCTCCCGCCCGGACCGCGCCATGGTGCGTGCCCGTGCGGCACAGGCGGCGCTGGAGCTGGCACTGCGGCTGGCACAGGGCAAGGTGCCCGCCGGTACGCAGGCGCTGGCAAAGAGTGCGCAGCACGATGACACCGCGCTGATGGCACTGGATGCATTCTTCCTCAAGGCAGACTAAATGCGGCCCCGGGCCGCGGGGGTGAAGCATTTGACACACGAAGAAAAAACACAGACGGCCTGCGTGCTGCGGCTGTTCGGTATGCCGGCGGCGGCGGTCCGGCAGGCAGCGCAGGCCTTTGCCGCCGAAGGTACGGCGGTGCGGTGCCGCAGCCGGGGCGCGGAAACGCTTCTGGCATTGCAGGCCGAGACGCCCGCCCAGCTGGAAAAAGCCCGGAAAGCCCTGCAGCGGCAGTTTGCCGCCCAGCTGTACGGAGAAGGGGAGACCACCCTTGCTGCTGCCACTGTGCAGGCGCTGGAAGCTCACAAAAAGCTGCTGGTCTGCGCGGACGCTGCCGCCGGGGCACTACTGGAAACGCGGCTGGAGACCGTGGCTGTGGCGGAAAAGGTGTTCGACTTTGGTGCCATGAGCTACGCGGACGAGAAAATTCGCGCAAAGCTGGACGCAAAGACCCGCCGGGTGAAGGGCGGGCCTGCCGCCATGGCTCTTGCCCGGGTGCAGGCCGTGCTGCGGCTGGTGGGTACCGACCTTGCTGCCGGGTGCGTGGAGCGCGCGGAGGACACCGTGCTGTTTGTGGGCAGCCGCCGGGGCTGCTGGGTGCGCACCGTGGCGGACACCGACACCCAGGCCCTCTGGCTGCTGGACATGCTGCGTCGGGCCGCGTGCGGTCTGCCGCAGGCGGCAGGGACAAGCTGGCAGAAGTATGGCAACGCCATCCCGCCGGAACATCTCACCGCGCAGTGCCTGCCGGATGCGACAGACGCCGCTGCTCCCGCCCCGGCAAAGCCGCCTCGCAAGCGGCATTTGCTGCGCAGGCTCTTGCTTCTCCTGCTCCTTCTGGTGCTGGCAGGAGCCGCCGCGGCATGGTACTACACCGGCGGCGACCTGACCGCTCTGCCGCAGAAGCTGCAAAGCCTTGGGGCCGACAGCCTGCCGCATTCCGGGGCAAAACTGATTTGAATCCCATACCATCCCGTACAGGTTTGCCGCCTGTGCGGGATTTTTTTGCAAAAGGGGCTTGCAAAATGCAGCAAAGATTGTTATAATTTTATCCGTTCTAGTACGCTGTACTAAAATTAAAAAGAATCAACGGATAATCGCAAGGAGAAAAGAAGTTATGAAACGAGCAGTATCCCTGATCCTCGCGGGCAGCCTGGCACTCAGCCTTGCAGCCTGCGGCGGCTCTGCATCCAGCACGTCCACCACTGCATCTTCTGCCGCAGGCACCACCCTCACCGGCAAGGGTGACGGCTTTGGCGGCGTCATCACCGCCACCGTTACCATGGAGGGCGACACCATCACCGCCGTCAGCTTTGACGCCCCGGACGAGACCGAGAGCGTTGGCGGCGCTGCACTGAGCACCCTTGCAGAACAGATCGTGGCTGCCAACGGCACCGAGATCGACGGCGTTTCCGGTGCCACCTACACCACCAATGGCTGCAAGGCCGCTGTGCTGAATGCGCTGGACCCGGAAGCAAACCCCTATGAAGAAAACGCCGAGTCTACCACCGAGTGGCCCACCGGTGCTGAACCTGTGGAGATCCCGGCAGGCAGCAACATCGTGATGGCATCCACCTACGGCCTGTACACCAAGAGCCCGGATTCTGCACAGGATGCCGTCATCAAGGCTACCCTGTACTGGGACGAGGACACCGACACCTGCTATGCCATCCGCTTCAAGGAAGCACTGACTCCCTGGGAAGACACCGGCAGCACCAGCGGCTGGGCCTGCGTGGAGGACGCAGACGTGCTGGCAAAGCTGGGCGACGCCGTGATCCCCTTCAGCGCACCGGCCACCGAGTATAGTGAGGCTGTGGAGACCAACTACGCCAAGTACATCCAGATCGGCGATATCGTCTGGACCGGCGCTGAGGGCAGCACCGCCAACTGCGAGCATGCGATCGTTTACTCTGCTGTCATCGACGGCACCGAGACCACCCTGTTCGACTACTGCGCCACCGAGGAGGGCGGCCAGTGGTACCTCGACGCCACTGACGGCAAGGACTGCTACCTGCTGAACAGCGACGAAGCCGCTTCTTCTGCCGATGCTGCCAATGTGGCGGCCACCTACAGCATGCAGTATAAGGAAGGCGACGGCCACGGCACCGCTTTCTGGTCCAGCCCCATCACCTTCCCGGGCAACATGCAGCTGCTGAAGGAGTTTGCCGAGCAGACCAACTTCAGCTATGATTACTACGCAGACGGCGGCCTGACCCAGAACGCCGACGGTTACTGGCAGACAGCCGATGCTGTTTCCGGTGCCACCATCGCCGAGGGCTGCACTTATCTGGATATGCTCAAGACCCTGTATGACCGCATTCAGAACGGCGAGTACGAAAAAGCTGTCTGAGAATGATGCTTCCCTTTTGGCCGGGTTATGGTATACTGGTGCAAAGGGGAGAACAACATGGAAGACACGAAAGGCAGAATTTTAACGGCAGCAGCACAGCTGTTCGAGCAGCAGGGCTACCGCAGCGTATCCATGCGGGCCATTGCAGCCCAGTTGGGCATCAGTGTGGGCAACCTGACCTATCATTTCCCGCACAAGCAGGATATCGCAACGGCCCTTGCAGAGCAGGAGCTGAAAACCATCATCCTGCCGGAAGAAGCCACGCTGGCGGCGCTGGACGGCTACCTGCGCCGCATGCTCATCTCGCTGGTGGATCACGCCCGCATGTTCGACGACCCGCTGCTGTTTGAAGACCTGCCAGGTCAGCAGCAGGAGAATGCGGCCCGCATCCATCGGTTGCAGCAGAACCTGGAACGGCTTTTCACGCAGCTGCGGCAGCAGGGGATCTTCCGGCCAGAGCTGGACGGTCAGACGCTGCAGGATGTGATCGACCTGATCATGTTCAGCCATGTGGGCTGGCAGCAGCGGGTGTCGGTCAGCCGTCAGGCCACCGACGCAGCTGTGGATGACATGATGCGGATGCAATGGCTGTTGCTGCGGCCTTATCTGACCGAAAAAGGCTGTGCAGAACTGGAAGCACTCGCTGTAAAGTGAACACAAAAAAGCAAGACCCCGGAGGGCACTTGAACCTTCCGGGGTCTTGCTGTCTTTTAAAAAAATTACTGGTGATCTTTCAGCCACCGCAGGCCCATATAGGCGTATGCCGCTGCACCTTCGTAGAGCACGCTGTCGTCAAAGCGCACCTTCGGGTGGTGCTGGCCGTAGATATAGCCCTTGTTGGCGTCGCCGGCCGAGATAAACATACTCACGGTGGGCACCTCGTGGCTGACGAAGGCGAAGTCCTCGCTGCCGCCGCCGGGCTTGCCGCCGGTGAGGACGGTCATATCCATGGCACCACGGCCCAGCAGTTCGGTCATATAGGTCAGGGAATCTTTCGCCAGCGGCGTATCCACCACCATGCAGGGGCAGTGGTCGCTGAACTCTACGTCAGCGGTGCAGCGGTAGGCTGCCGCCACACCCTGCGCGATCTCGGTCATGCGCTGATGAATCTGCTCGCTCACAGCGCCCTCAGGGTCCACCGTGCGGATGGTGCCCCACATGTTGGCCGAATCCGGGATGACGTTGGACGCCTTGCCCGCCTCGAACCGGCCCGTGGTGAACACGCCGAACTTGGCGGGGTCCAGCTCGCGGCTGTTGATCTCCTGCAGGGCAATGTGGATGTGGGCCGCTGCGGTGATGGGGTCGATGCAGGCGTTGGGCATGGAGCCGTGGCCGCCCTTGCCGTGGACGGTGATGTGGTACTGCTCACAGCTTGCCATGGTGATGCCGCCGCCCGGCACCAGCACCGTGCCCACCGGCAGAGGCATCCCGGCCAGAACGTGGAACATGACGGCGGCGTCCACCTTTGGGTTTTCCAGCAGGCCGTTTTTCAGCATGTCCAGCGAGCCCTGGAAAATCTCCTCGGCGGGCTGGAATTCCAGCTTCACGGTGCCCTCGATCTCGTCCTCGTGCTCTTTCAGCAGCTTGGCTGCACCCAGCATCATGGCGGTGTGCATATCGTGGCCGCAGCCGTGCATCCTACCCGGCACCTCGGAAGCAAATTCCTCGCCGGATTCTTCCTGAATGGGCAAAGCGTCCATGTCGCCGCGCAGCAAAATCACCTTGCCGGGCTTCTTGCCGCCCGCCAGGGCCAGCACGCCGCACTTGCCGCAGTCCTGCGGGGTGTAGCCCATCTCAGTGAGGGCCTTTTTGACCAGTGCCTTTGTCTCGGGCAGGTCAAAGCCCACTTCGGGGTGACGGTGCAGGGTGCGCCGCCATTCCACCAGCCGGGGCTCCAGTGTTCTTGCCGTTTCCAGCAGTTTTTCCGGTGCGATCATTCCAAAATCAACTCCCATCAAAATGTTTTTCACAGAAAAGTTTTTCTGATGTTATTATACCTGCAGACAGTTTCATTTGCAATCTTTTTTACGGGCTGTGTCTTTCCTCTTGACAAGTTTTCGGCTTCTCACTATAATTAAGAAAATTCTTAATTAACCGTTTACTTAATTGCGAGGTGCACTATGACTGATCTTGAATTGCTCCATTTGATCACTGCCCCAACGCGGTATCAGCTTTTGACCCTTTTGCTGGAATATCATTACTGTGTCAAGGCTCTGGCCGCAAAGCTTGGCATCAGCGAACCTGCCGTCTCGCAGCAGCTTCAGGTGCTGAAAGACTGCGGCCTTGTCACCGGAGAACGCCTGGACTACCAGATGCATTACCGTGTGGACCGCACACGGCTGGAACAGGCGGTGCGCGCCGTCGCCCCCTTGCTTTCGGCCTGCCAGGTGCCGCAGAGCCGCCTGGAAAACTGTGCCTGCGAATTTGCCGGGACCTGCAGCCGGAGAAAGGCAGGGAAAAAGGCATGAGCATTTCCAATGACTATCTGATCACCGAAAAACCCCTGCGGGCTCTGATCCGCTTCTGTGCCCCTATGATTGCAGGCAACCTGTTCCAGCAGGCCTATACCATTGTAGATTCCGCCATTGTCGGCCATTACAACGGCGAGACGGCATTGGCCGCTGTGGGTGCTTCCTACTCTCTGACCACGATCTTCATCTGTGTTGCCATTGGCGGCGGCATCGGAGCCTCCGTGATCATCAGCCACCATTTCGGGGCCAGACGCTACGGACAGATGCGTTCTGCCGTTTCCACTGCGATGCTGACATTTCTGGGCATCAGCGTTCTGCTTTCCGCAGTCGGGCTGCTGTTCAGCCGCCAGATCATGGCTGCACTGAACACCCCGGCGGATGCATTGGAGATCGCCGTGCGCTATCTGAATGTCTACTTTTATGGTCTGCCGTTCCTGTTCATGTATAATATTCTCTCTGCCCTGTTCAACGCATTGGGAAAATCCCGCATCCCGCTTTACTTTCTGATCTTTTCTTCGCTGCTGAATGTTGCGCTGGACTGGTACCTTGTGGCGGTGCAGGGGGCCGGTGTTCTTGGCGCTGCTTACGCCACGTTCCTTGCTCAGGGCATCGCAGCGGTCCTGTCGTTCCTTGTATTTTGCCGGGAACTCCGGCAGTATGAGGGTGCTTCCGACGGGCTGTTCCGTCAGAAAGAGCTTTTGGCCATGGCCCGGATCGCACTGCCCTCCATCTTACAGCAATCCACGGTCTCCATTGGAATGCTGCTGGTCCAATCGGTGGTTAACGGCTTCGGCACCCAGGTCCTTGCCGGTTTTTCTGCCGCCATGCGGATCGAATCCCTCTGTGTCGTTCCCATGTCCGCCATTGGCAATGCCCTTTCCTCCTACACTGCACAGAACCTTGGAGCTGGCAGGGCTGACCGCGTCACCCAGGGCTACCGGGATGCAAACCGGATGGTCCTCCTGATCGCTGTTTTCCTCTGTGCGGCGCTGGAACTGTTCCACTCTCCCATCATCGCTCTGTTCCTGGACCAGGCTCCCTCGGCCCAGACGGTTGCCACCGGCGAAAGCTATCTGCGGTTCATCGGCTTTTTCTTCTGTCTGATCGGGTTCAAAATGGCCGTGGACGGAGTCCTGCGGGGTGCCGGAGATGTCCGGATGTTCACCATTGCCAACCTTGTCAACCTGGCCATCCGGGTGCTTCTCTCCTGGTTCGGTGCTCCGATCTGGGGTGTAGCCGTTGTCTGGTACGCCGTGCCCATCGGCTGGCTTGCGAACTTCTGCATTTCCTTTGCGCAATACCGCACCGGAGCATGGCGTACCCAGAGCCTTGCTCTCTGACTGCTCTTTCTTCATACACAAAGCCCCCGGAATGGACTGTTTTTGTCCATTCCGGGGGCTTTTACAGATTCTTCTTTAGTTTTCTCCGGTGTTGGCTCCATCCGGGTGGTACTTGGCGCAGGTGCACTTTTTCCACTTCAGGCCGCTGCCGCAGGGGCAGGGGTCGTTGCGGCCGATCTTGATCACCCGCACCGGCTGGCCGTGGGGCGCACCCTTGGCACCGGGGGCACCGTTGCCGGGCACGAAGCCTTCACCGGTGGGTTTGGCCACCTGCTCACGCTTGGGGGCAGCACCGGCCTGACGGATCTCAATGGTCAGCAGCATCTTGATGCTGGACTCGCGGATGGAATCCACCATCTGGTCGAACATGTCAAAGCCCTCGATGCGGTACTCCACAACGGGGTCCTTCTGGCCATAGCCGCGCAGTGCGATGCCCTGACGCAGCTGGTCCATGTTGTCGATGTGGTCCATCCACTGGCGATCCACGCACTTGAGCAGGCAGATGCGCTCCAACTCACGCATGACGGGAGCGCCGTAGCGCTGCTCTTTGTCCGCCAGGATCTTCATGCCGCGGTCATAGAGCTGGTCGGCGATGCCCTGGCGGGAGATGTCGTCGAAGTCGGCCACCGTGTAGTGGAAGTCCTCGTCGGTGGTCAGCCAGCCCTGATAGTGGCGGCGCAGGGCACCAAAGTCCCAGTCATCCTTCACGTCACCGGCCAGGAACTGCCCGCAGCTGGAGTCGATGTTCTCCCGCAGCATGTTGTGCATCTCGGCGCTGATGTCCTCGCCATCCAGCACCTTGCGGCGTTGGCCGTAGATGATCTCGCGCTGCTGGTTCATCACGTCGTCGTACTTCAGCACGTTTTTGCGGATCTCGAAGTTGCGGCCTTCCAGCTTCTTCTGGGCGCTTTCCAGCGTGTTGGTGATCATGCGGTTCTCGATGGGGGTGTCCTCGTCCAGCTTGAGGGTGTCCATCAGGCTGGAAACGCGGTCGCCGCCGAACAGACGCATCAGGTCGTCCTCCAGGCTCAGGTAGAAGCGGGAAGCGCCGGGGTCGCCCTGACGGCCGGCACGGCCGCGCAGCTGGTTGTCGATGCGGCGGCTCTCGTGGCGCTCGGTGCCGATGATGAACAGACCGCCTGCAGCACGCACCTGCTCTGCTTCGGCGTCGATCTGGGGCTTGCACTGGGCATACAGCTCGTCGAAGCGCTTGCGGGCGGCAAGGATGTTGGTATCCTCGGTGTCGCCGTGGCCGTTGGCCTCGGTCAGCAGCATCTCCACCGCAGCCGGATCGGCGTCCTCGGGCTTTTCGGGGCTGAGCAGGTTCTCGCAGAAGTGCTCCTTGCGCATCTGGGCCTTGGCCATGAACTCGGCGTTGCCGCCCAGCATGATATCGGTACCACGGCCCGCCATGTTGGTGGCGATGGTGATGGCGCCTTTCTTGCCGGCCTGTGCCACGATCTCGGCTTCGCGCTCGTGGTTCTTTGCGTTCAGCACGTTGAAGTCGCGGGTGTACTTCTGCAGCATCTTGGCCAGCGTTTCGCTCTTTTCCACGCTGACAGTACCCACCAGCACGGGCTGGCCCTTCTGGTGGCATTCCAGCACCTGCTGGATGACGGCGTTGTATTTGCCGTTGATGGTCTTATAGATGGCGTCCGGGTAGTCCTTGCGCTGCACCGGACGGTTGGTGGGCACGCTGACGATGTTCAGACCGTAAATTTCGGTAAACTCGGTGGCCTCGGTCTTGGCGGTACCGGTCATGCCGGACAGCTTTTTGTACATGCGGAAGTAGTTCTGGAAGGTGATGGTGGCCAGCGTCTTGCTCTCGGCGGCGATCTTCACGCCCTCCTTGGCCTCGATGGCCTGATGCAGGCCTTCGTTGTAGCGGCGGCCGATCATCAGACGACCGGTGAACTCGTCCACGATGATGACCTGACCGTCCTTGACCACATAGTCGATGTCCCGCTGCATCACGCCGTAAGCCTTGATGGCCTGGTCGATGTGGTGGGCAAGGGTCATGTTCTCGGCGGCGGCAAGGTTCTCGATCTTGAAGTAAGCCTCGGCCTTCTTGATACCGCTGGCGGTCAGGGTGCAGGTCTTGTGCTTTTCGTCCACGACGTAATCGCCGTCGGCCTGCTCGTCGGTGGAGACCTTATCTTCCAGTTCCACGACAACGCTCTTGCGCAGGGTGCGCACAAAGCGGTCCACCTGGGTGTACAGGCTGGAGGAGTCCTCGCCGCGGCCGGAGATGATCAGCGGGGTTCGGGCTTCGTCGATCAGAATGGAGTCCACCTCATCGACGATGGCATAGGCATGGCCGCGCTGCACCATGTTGGCCTTGTAGGTCACCATGTTGTCGCGCAGGTAGTCGAAGCCGAACTCATTGTTGGTGCCGTAGGTGATATCGGCTGCGTAGGCTTCGCGGCGGGCGTCGCCGTCCATGCCCTGTGCGATCAGGCCCACGGACAGGCCCAGCCAGCGGTAAAGCTTGCCCATCCACTCGCTGTCGCGCTTGGCCAGGTAATCGTTGACGGTGACGACATGCACGCCCTCGCCGGTCAGGGCATTCAGGTAGGCGGGCAGGGTGGCCACGAGGGTCTTGCCTTCACCGGTCTGCATCTCGGCAATGTCGCCGCGGTGCAGCGCGATGCCGCCGATGACCTGCACCGGGAAGTGCTTCATGCCCAGCACGCGCCACGCGGCTTCGCGGCAGACGGCGAATGCGTCCGGCAGGATATCGTCCAGCGTTTTGCCGTCGGCCAGCTGCTGTTTGAGGGCCGGGGTCTGGGCCTGCAGTTCGGCGTCCGGCATGGCTGCATATTTTTCCTCCAGTGCCAGCACCTGCTTGGCGATGGGGTTCACCTTTTTCAGCTCCCGGTCGGAGAAGCTGCCAAAGAGTTTTTCAACAAGGGACATTGGTCACACCTCATAAATCAAAATTCGGGCCATACAAGCGCCCGGAAAAATGGACATAACAATACTCCTATATGATACACCAAAGCGGCAGATGCGTCAAACCTACAGCGATATTTTAGCCGCTTTTTGCATGAATTTTCTGTAAATTCGCGCGGGAAGGGGCGTGAAAAAGCAAAAGCCGTCTGCACAGCAGACGGCTTTTGCTTTTTACTTTATAATTTTTCCAGCAGCCGGGGCAGCTGGGCCAGATCGTCGATGACGTTCGGGCACACGGCCTTGAGCCGGGCGCGGGACTGATGCCCACCGGTGTAGAGCACGCATTTTGTGCCCAGAGCCTTTGCCACCTCAGCGTCGTGCTGGGTGTCGCCGATCATCACGCAGGCGGCGGGGTCGATGCCGCTTTGGTCCAGCCAGGCTTTGCCCACCTGCACCTTGCTCACGCCGTAAATGTCTGCAAGGCCGAGCAACTCGGTGAAAAAGCCCTGCAGGCCCCGCGCGGCCACCTGCTCGATCAGGTAGTCCCGGCGGGAGGCGGAAAGCACGCTCTGCCGCCAGCCCCGGCGCGAAAGCGCGGCCAGCGTATCGGCGGCATGTGCAGACGGGGGACAGGCGTCCACCCCGGCGTTGTAGTGTTCCATGAAGCGTTCGGCCAGCTCCGGGTAGGGGTGCTTTGCAAAGTCGAAGCCGGCACGGATGTAGTATTCCTCAATGGGAAAGCCGAAAATTTCCCGATAGGCGGCCAGATCGTACCGCTGGGGGTAGCCGTGGACTCCCAGCATCCAGTTCAGGCATCCGTGGGTGAAATCAACATCATCCAGCAGGGTGCCGTTCCAGTCCCAGAAGATCATACCGTTTGGCTGCATGGGAAACCTCCTGCGGCAAAGCCGCTTATGCCTCGGCAAAAATTTTGTTCAGGGCCTTGCTGCTTTCGATGATCTTCACCAGCAGCACACCCAGAATGGTGCAGCTGATGAGCTCACCGATGCCAACGGAGATGCCGTTAGTGATGCAGGCCAGCCAGATGGGGGCGCTGGAGGAGGGGTCCGGGAACATGACGGCGATCTCAATGCCGATGATCACGGCATTGAACAGCACCGGCGGCAGGCTGGCCGGGATGGCCAGACCCTTGATACGGATGTTCCGCAGCTTGTAGGTGACCAGGCAGGCCAGCAGGGTAGCCAGGGTGCCGAAGATGACATCCACGATGGTGGAGCCCAGCAGGTTTGAAAGGAAGCAGCCCAGCACCACGCCTGCAATGTACTCGGCACCGAACACGGGCAGCAGGCACAACGCCTCGGCTACGCGCACCTGCACCGCACCATAGGAGAAAGGCTGCAGGACCATGCACAGCACCACATAAATGGCTGCGACCACGCCGCAGCGCACCAGTTTACGGACGGAAGAATTCTGATTCATGATAATAACTCCAGCGGGAAGATTTTGACCTCGCAGGGCCGCCAGCCCCTGCGGGTTTGCCCGGCATGGTTCGAGACACGCCGGGGAGCCTAAAATCCTAAGTTGCTCTTACAGGATGCCGCGCAAAAAAGCACGGCAGAAGGGAGTATAGCATAAATTTTGGCAAATTGCAACGAATTTCCGCAGAATCAGGTACAGATGCAGGTTTTGGCTTGGACCCTTCCGGTGAAAAAGAGGTTCCGAAAAGCCCGCAGGCTTTTCGGAACCTCAAAATAAAAACATAATTACCGCTGAAATAGCCAGAGCGAAAGCGGAGGCTATTAAAATTGGGTGTTATCCGCGCGGATGCCCGGTGTACACCAGTGCCACGGTGTCGGGGCCGGTGTTGGCCGAGACGACACCGCCCAGCTCAAAGACGATGAGCGGGGCCTTGCCAAAGGCCTTGCGGCAGGCCTTTTCCAGGTCCTCGGCCTGCTTGATGTTGGTGTGGCCGATCATATATTCAAAGTCTTCCACGCCCTCAGCGCGCTTTTTGCACAGCTCCACCATGGCGGGCACAACTTTGTCGTCGCCGCGCACCTTGCTCTCCACCTTGGTCTTGCCGTCGATCAGGGTGATGATGGGGCGGATGCCCATCAGCTCGCCCATGACGGCAGCGGCGGCGGAGATGCGGCCGCTCTTTTTCATCTGCTTCAGGGTGTAGGGTCCCAGGATGATCTCCATGCAGTTCATCTGCTTTTCAAACTCCTGGATGACGTGGCTGATCTCGGCACCGTTCTTCAGCTTGCGGGCCATCTCGCACAGGTACCAGCCGAACACCATAGAATAGGTGTGGGGGTCCAGCAGGTGGATCTTCAGGTGGTGCTCCGGGCGCTCCTCCCGCAGCATGCCCTGGGCCATCAGGGCGTTGTTGTAGGTGGAGGAACCGGATTTATTGATGGGCACATGGATGACATCGGTGTAGCCCTCGTCCACATACTGGCAGTACTTCTCGCAGAACTGGATGGGCGTGATGGCGGCTGTGGAAGGCACACCCTTGGCTGCGCGCATCTTATCGTAGAACTCGGTGTTGGTGCAGCTTTCCCGCTCAACGTAATCCACATCGTCCAGCAGGATGTGGAAGCTCATGATGTCGATGCCGTACTTCTCGGCCAGTTCCTGCGGCATGTCGCAGGAGGAATCGGTCAGGATCGCGATCTTGCTCATAATGTCCCTCATTTCCATTCGTAATCTCGTAAGTGTCCGTGGTCCAACAGCTCCGGGAAGTCCCACTGGCGCAGCACTTCGTAAACGCCCACGGCCACGCTGTTGGAAAGGTTCAGGCTGCGGCAGGTATCCCGCATGGGCATCCGGATGCAGTGCTCCTGGTTGGTGGCAAGCAGTGCTTCCGGCAGGCCGGCATCCTCCCGCCCGAACACCAGATAGGCACCGTCCGGGTACTGTACGTCGGTGTAGCGCTGGGGTGCCTTGGTGGTGAAGTAATAATAGGGGCCGCTGTTTTTGGCAAAAAACTCGTCAAGGCTGTCGTAGTAGCTGATGTCGAGGTAGTGCCAGTAGTCCAGACCCGCATGCTTGAGCTTCTTGTCGTCAATGGCAAAGCCCATGGGCCCCACCAGATGCAATCGGCAGGCTGTGCAGGCGCAGGTGCGGGCCACATTGCCGGTGTTCTGCGGGATGCGCGGCTCCACCAGCACGATGTTCAGCGTCGGTTTTTCGCTCATCGGTGCACCCCCTCAGTCGTTCCAGGCCACCGGGCACAGCCGGGGCAGCAGGGGCTCGAACCAGACGCCGAACCGGGTGTCCTGTTCCGGCGGGGTGTTCTGGATGGCCAGAGCCACGAACTCGGCGGCGTTGTCGGCGGCAGCACTCAGGGCGTTGCCCTGCAGCAGTGAGCCGATGAGCACCGCGCCGTACAAGTCGCCTGTGCCGGGGAAGCTGCGGCGGATGTGCAGCTTCTTGACAAGGAAGCGGTCGCTGCCGCTGCCCGCGCAGCCGATGTACTGCCCCAGCGGCAGGCCGGTGACCACCGCGCCCGGGGCGATGGCGGTCAGCTCGTCGGCCAGGGCCTGTGCGGCCTCGTCGGTGAGGGGCTCGGTCTGGGGCGTGCGCTGCAGCAGAAGCTGGGCCTCGGTGTAGTTGGGCAGGATCAGGTCCGCCGCCTGGCACAGCGCCCGGATGCGGTCGATCAGTGCCGGGGTGACGGTGGAGTAGGCCTTGCCGTTATCGCCCATCACCGGGTCCACCACCTTTTTGGCGGCGGGCCACAGGGCAAAGGCTTTCTCGGCCAGGGCCACCTGCGCTTCGCCGCCCAGATAGCCGGTATAGATGCAGTCAAACTCCACACCCAGGGCACGGTAGTGCTCCAGCGCCTGCGCGCCGTAGGTGCTGCCGTCCAGCCGGGCGGGGTCGCCCAGGCCGCCGGTGTGGGTGGAGAGCACCACCGTGGGCAGGGCCACGGGCTGCACGCCCATGACCGACAGCACCGGCAGGATCACCGCCAGGCTGCACCGGCCCATACCGGACAGATCGTGGATGCAGAGAACTTTTTTGGGTTCAACAGGATATATCAAATAAGGGAACCTCCTTACCAGTATGCAGAATGGGCTGCGGCCGGGTGGACCCGCACACAACACCCCATCATAAACATCGTAGAACAGTATACCACAAATTTCTGCATAAAAAAAGCGGATACCAGATAGTTTACAGGAAATAATAATGCCGGAGACCGGATCTTTTCACCGAAAGGAGTTTTGCAACATGAAACACGAAACGAACAGTTCTTCCGGAATGCTGCTGGGCATGGCGGCCGGTGCGGCTCTGGGTGCCGTGGGCGTCATGGCCGCCACCCAGAACCAGCGCCAGCTGCGCCGCACCACCCGCAAGGTGATGAAGGGTGCGGAGAACGCCGTGCTGCAGCTGGACAAAATGGTCGGCGACTTTGTGGAAAAGCACATGGAAGGCTAAAAAAAAAAAAACGCCGTTCCGAACGGAACGGCGTTCTTTTTTGAACACTTACTTTACCCAGATGCACATGCGGGCGGTGGTGTTGATCTCGCCCAGGACACTCAGGTCCATCTGGATGTTGCAGGTGACAGTCAGCGCCTTGTTGGCGTCACTGCCGGTCAGCACGGACGCGGGCAGGTTTTTGATGGTGAGCACGGCCGTGCCCTTGGAGATATCACCGGAGACGGTGCCGGAGTAGGTCACGTCGCCGATGGTCAGGCCGGACAAATAGCCGGTGACGCCCATCTTGCTCACCTGCTGAATGGGCAGGGTGAGGGTGTAGGTGCCGTTGGACTGGCGGGTGAGGGTGGCGTCGCGGTCCGCGTCGATGCCGGTGTTGGCCATGGACTCCTTGTCGGACTTTTCCTTCCAGAACTTGACGCCCACCTTGGAGCTGGAAGCAGCGCCTGCGCCCAGTGCCAGCATGCACAGCATCACCAGCGAAAGCACCACGGAACCGATGCGTTTATAAGATCTTGTCATAAAGAATCAGCCTTTCCTGCCGCAGAAGGCGGCTCTTTACCGGCTTTGCGGGAACACGCCAAAATGGTGGAGAAAAGCCGGTTTGTCGATGCTACCATAGCATAGCTGGGGCAAAATGTCAATCTGCTTCGTAATTGTTTCACAAAAATGTTGCACATTGACGGAATACAGTGGAAAATGCGACGAAAAGAGCCGCCTCTCCGGCGGGAGAAGCGGCTCTTTGAAAATCAGTAGCGGTACTTAGACCTCAAAGTTGGGGTCATCCTTCAAAACGTGGATCTCGCTCATGAAGGGGCTCTGCTCCGGGTCGGCGAAGGGAGCCTTCTTGATATACTGGTTCAGCTGGACAGCGGTGCGTGCGGGGTCGGCAATGGTGCCTGCGCCGCCGATGCAGCCGCCCGGGCAGCCCATGCCTTCCAGCAGGTAGCCGTTGTACTTGCCGGCCTTGGCCAGCATCAGCAGCTTCTTGCACTCGGCCAGGCCCTGTGCGGATGCGATCTTGACCTCCATGTCGGGGTGCCATTCCTTGATCTTGTCGGCAACGGCCTTGGCCACGCCGCCGGACTGTGCAAAGCCGCGGCCTGCAGCGGATGCAGCGTGCAGGGCTTCGTCCTCGTCCACCTCCAGCAGGCTGGTGTCGATGTCCTTGGCCTCGATGATGCCGGCCAGCTCCTCAAAGGTCAGCACGAAGTCCACGTCCGAACGGACGGTGCGGCGGGAAGCTTCCAGCTTTTTGGCGGCGCAGGGGCCGATGAAGCACATGCGGGCCTCGGGGTCCTTCTGCTTCATCATGCGGGCGGTGAACACCATGGGGGTCATGGTCATGGAGATGTTCTTGGCAAGATCGGGGAAGGCGGTCTTTGCCATCATGCTCCAGGCCGGGCAGCAGGAAGTTGCCATGAAGTTCAGCTTCTCGGGCACTTCCTCCAAAAAGTCGTGGGCTTCGTCCACGGTGCACAGGTCGGCACCGATGGCAACCTCGACCACATCATAGAAGCCGACGGCCTTCAGGGCGGCCTTGAGCTTGCCGGTGGAGGCCAGACCCGGGAACTGATTGATGAAGGCGGGAGCCACCAGCGCGTAAATGCGGTCGCCGCGGTTAAAGCCCTGGATCAGCTGATAGATCTGGCCCTTGTCGGCGATGGCACCGAAGGGGCAGTTGACCAGACACTGGCCGCAGGAAACGCACTTGCTGTAGTCGATCTCGGCACGGCCCAGCTCGTCAGAGTGGATGGCACCCATGCCGCAGGCGGCTGCGCAGGGGCGCTCGGTCTTGACGATGGCGTTGTAGGGGCACACGCCGACGCAGCGGCCGCACTTGATGCACTTGTCCTGATCAATGGTGGAACGGCCGCTCTCCCAGGTGATGGCCTTCTTGGGGCACACTTCCATACAGGGGTGGGCCAGACAGCCCTGGCACAGGTCGGAGACCTTGACCAGCTTCTCGGGGCAGCGGTTGCAGGCAAACTTGATCACGTTCACCAGCGGGGGATCATAATACTTATCGGCAATGGAAGCGTCCTCCAGACCGGAGACGACGCTGTTGTGCTCGTCCATGCGGCGGGTGGGCAGGCCCATGGCCAGACGGACGCGCTCCTCAACGATGGCGCGCTCCAGGAAGATGTCCTTGCGCAGCTTGCCTTCCTCGCCGGGGATGATGGTGTAGGGGATCTTGCGCATCAGGTGGTTGGCCTGCTCGCCCTTGACGTTGGCGTAAGCCATGCGGGCGACCTCGGTAAACACCTGACGGCGGATCTGGATGACCGTGGTATTGATTCCTCTGAAACTCATTCCAATCTCTCCTTGCTTTGCTCAAAACGAACAGACTGCTCCGCGCCCCGGCAGCGAACCTGCCGCAGAAAAAGACGGAGCGCACGGGCCGCATTGGTACCACACCGCTGCAAACGGTGCTGCGGCCCGAAGATTCCAATTTCATTTTACCATAAAGGGAGTGGCAAGAAAAGAGAAAAAGCGCAAAATTTGTTAAAAATTTGCGCTTTTGTGCTTTTGTATAAAAGAACCAAAAATGAGGGCTGAAAATCAGCAGATCGCTGCGCGGACCCGTTCGCCGTCGTATTCGCCCAGGCGCACATGCACGATCTCGCCGCTCTTGTGCCCCGGGGCAGACACCACCACCGGGATGTACAGCCGGGTGTAGCCGGTGAACAGGGTGCCGGAAAGCGGCGTTTCCAGCAGCACGTCGTCCTCGGTGCCCACATAAGCCGCCAGCACTTCCCGGCGGATCTCCTCGGCCTGCGCGTTCATCACGCGGCTGCGCTCCTGCTTTTCGCGCTCATGCACCTGCTGGGGGAAGTCGTAGGCCGGGGTGCCGCTGCGGCGGGAGTAGGGGAAGACGTGCACCTTCAAAAAGCCGATCTTCTTCAAAAATTCGCAGCTCTCCTCAAAATCGGCCTGGGTCTCGCCGGGGAAGCCGCAGATGCAGTCGGTGGTAAAGCTGACCGGGCGCTCTCCGTAGGCGGCGCGGATCTGGTCCACCACCTGGGCATACTGCTCGGCGGTGTAAACGCGGCGCATCCGGCGCAGGGTGGCGGTGCAGCCGCTCTGCAGGCTCAGGTGGAACTGCGGGCAGAGCTTGTCCACGGCGGCCAGCCGGGTGATGAACTCTGGCGTGAGCATATCGGGGTCCAGGCTGCCCAGACGGATGCGCTCGATGCCTGGCACCTCGGCGCACCTTTCCACCAGCTCCACCAGGTTCGTGCCGGTGTCCAGGCCGTAGCTGGGCAGGGAGATGGCGCTGAGCACCACCTCGCGGTAGCCGGAAGCCGCCAGCTGACGCAGCTCGGCCAGGATGCTGGCCTCGTCGCGGCTGCGCACCGGGCCCCGGGCGCGGGGGATGACGCAGTAGGCGCACTGGCGGTTGCAGCCATCCTCCACCTTGATGAAAGCGCGGGTGTGGGTCTCGAACCGCTCCACGGGCAGTTCTTCAAACTTTTCGCCGCGCTGGTGGGGGGTGATGGCAACGATGCGCTCGTGACCGTCCAGGAGTTTTTGCACATTGTCCAGAATGGCCTTGCGGTCGCCGTTGCCGCACACGAGGTCGGCCTCGGTGAACTGGGCGGCTTCCTCCGGGAAGGCCTGCGGGTAGCAGCCGGTGAGCACCGTGACGGCACCGGGGTTCTCGCGCTTTTTGCGGCGCAGCCACTTGCGGCTTTTCTGGTCGCCAAAGTTGGTGACGGTGCAGCTGTTCACGATGAACACATCAGCCGGTTCGCCTTCCTGCGCGACGGTGAAGCCGTTGGAACGGAACATCTGTTCCAGCGCGCCGGTCTCGTTCAGGTTGACCTTGCAGCCCAGAGTATAAAAACAAACTCGCATGAGGGATATCCTTTCGACAAAACAGGGATTCGATTTGCAGTACCCCTCATTATATAACACAAAAGCACTGCCATGCAAGATGGAATTTGCACAGGCAGGTGCTTTTGTGTGGAAAACCGGGCAGACATGCCGCTCGCAGCTGCCGCATACACTGCAACCAGAGAGTTTGTGCGGGGAGGGAAGCGGAATGGAACGGAGAAATCTGGCGCTTTTGTGTGCAGGGGTGGTGTGCTTCTGGCTGTTTGCGCTGGCATTCGGCACAGCACAGGACAGCGGCCTGCGGTGGGTGGAAGCACCGGCCGCCGCGCAGACGGCCGTAGCCGGGGAAGAAATGCAGCCCGCCGCGCTCACGGCGGCGCAGCCGGACTTGACCCTCAACTGCCGCGCGGTCTGTCTGATCGACCAGGACACCGGCACCGTTTTATATGAAAAAAATGCCGACCAGCAGATGCCCATTGCCTCCATCACCAAGGTGATGACCCTACTGCTGACCTTTGAGGCCATCCACGACGGGCGGCTGACGCTGGACACCCTTGTGCCCGTGAGCGAGCACGCCTACCACATGGGCGGCAGCCAGATCTGGCTGGAACCCGGCGAGCAGTTCACGCTGGATGAGATGATCAAGGCCATCTGCGTGTCCTCGGCCAACGACGCCGCCGTGGCGGTGGCGGAGCTGGTGGGCGGCAGCGAACAGGGCTTTGTCCAGATGATGAACGACCGCGCCGCCGAGCTGGGCATGACGAACACCACCTTCCACAACGCCTGCGGGCTGGATACCGAAGGCCACCTTTCCACGGCCCGGGATGTGGCCATCATGAGCCGCCAGATTTTGACCACCTGCCCGGAGGTGCTGCACTATACCGGCATCTGGACCGACACCCTGCGGGGCGGGGCCACCCAGCTGGTGAACACCAACAAGCTGCTGCGGCGGTATAACGGCATCACCGGTCTGAAGACCGGCACCACCGGCGGGGCTGGGGTGTGCATCAGCGCCAGCGCCACCCGCGACGGGCTGAACCTGATCGCCGTGGTGCTGGGGGCACCTTCCAGCAAAGACCGGTTCGAAGCGGCCACCACCCTGCTGGACTATGGCTTTGCGGCATGGCGCGCGGCCCCGCTGCCCGCCATGGAAGACCGGCCTCTCCTTATAAAGGTAAGGGGCAGCGCCGAGGAGAGCGTGCCACTGGAATATTCCGCCCTGCCGGAAAGCATCCTGATGCCGAAGGAGAGCGCGGCCGAGCTCACCGCGCAGCTCACCCTGCCCGACGAGCTGGATGCACCGGTGCAGCAGGGCCAGGCCGTGGGCATGGTGCGCATCCTGGCCGGGGAGAGTGTGCTGGGCGAGTACGACATCTGCGCGGCGGCCGATGCGCCGGAGATGGATTTTGGCACGGCGCTGGGCCTGCTGTGGGGCACTTTGACCGGGCAGAGTGGTTGAAAGAACGCTTTACCGTCTAAAAGTAAAAAATGGACCGCCGAACGGAACTGGCTGTGTGAACAATTCTGGATGAAGAAACAAAAAAACACTATTAAAATTGTATGAAATCCAAGGATTTTGACCTTGACTTTACCCGGAGGGAACGGTACACTTATACCAAGATATTTCCTCGCGGGGCAAAGGTCCCGAAAATCGTTTTGGAGGTTATAATAAAATGAGTGTTGCACTGAACACGAAGCACCTCTCCGGTTTTATCAGCGGAGAGGAATATGCAGCCATCTACCCGCAGGTGGAAGCTGCCCACAAACAGCTGGAAGCAAAGTCCGGCCCGGGCAACGACTTCCTGGGCTGGATGTACCTGCCCCGCGACTATGATAAGGAAGAATTCGCCCGCATCAAGGCAGCCGCTGCCAAGATCCGTGAGGATTCCGACGTACTGGTGGTCGCCGGCATCGGCGGCAGCTACCTGGGTGCCCGCGCTGTGGTGGAGGCCGTCAAGGGCATGTACCACAACGAGATCGAGGACGGCCTGAAGATCTACTTCTGCGGCAACAGCATCAGCCCCACCTATCTGAACAACATCATCAGCCTGTGCAAGGGCAAGCGCTTCTCCATCAACGTCATTTCCAAGTCCGGCACCACCACCGAGACCAGCCTGGCCTTCCGCGTGCTGCGCGAGCTGCTGGAGAAGGAGATGGGCGTCGAGGAAGCCAACAAGCGCATCTACGCCACCACCGACCGTGCCAAGGGCACCCTGAAGCAGCTGGCCGACGCACAGGGCTGGCCCACCTTCGTGGTCCCCGATGACGTGGGCGGCCGCTACTCCGTGCTGAGCGCCGTGGGCCTGCTGCCCATCGCCGCTGCCGGCATCGACATCGACGAGCTGATGAAGGGCGCTGCCGACGCCATGGAGCGCTTCTCCGTGCTGAGCCCCGACAACGACGCTTACAAGTATGCTGCCATCCGCAACATCCTGTACCGCAAGGGCAAGAGCGTCGAGATCCTGGAGTGCTACGAGCCGGACTTCACCCTGATGAACGAGTGGTACAAGCAGCTGTTCGGCGAGAGCGAGGGCAAGGACAACAAGGGCCTGTTCCCCGCAAGCTGCATCTTCTCCACCGACCTGCACTCCATGGGCCAGTTCATCCAGGAAGGCTCTCGCATCATGTTCGAGACCATCGTGGATGTCAAGAAGCCGGCACAGGATCTGTTTATTGACCCGCTGGAGGGCAACTTCGACGGCCTGAACTTCCTGGCAAACCAGAACATGAGCGTGGTCAACCGCAAGGCCATGGAGGGCACCATCCTCGCCCACACCGATGGCGGCGTGCCCGAGGTGCTGATCGAGGTGGACGACCTGTCCGCTTACAATGTGGGCTACCTGATCTACTTCTTCTGGCGTGCATGTGCCTGCAGCGGCTACCTGCTGAGCGTCAACCCCTTCAACCAGCCGGGTGTTGAGAGCTACAAGAAGAACATGTTTGCATTGCTGGGCAAGCCCGGCTACGAGGGCCTGACCGCAGAGCTGGAGGCAAAGCTGAAGTAAAAACAGGACGTTATAAAAAATGATCTCCCGCCGCAAGGCGTGGAAAATACAGGAGGACTGAACTATGATTAAACTGATTGTTGGTACCAAGGGCTCCGGCAAGACCAAGGCGATGATCGACCAGATCAATGACGCGGTCAAGACCTCCAAGGGCAACGTGGTCGTCGTGGAAAAGGGCATGAAGCTCACCTACGACATCGCTCCTGCTGCACGTCTGATCGACCTGGACGAGTATAAGATCGCCGGCGGCGAAATGCTGTATGGCTTCGTTGCAGGCCTGATGGCAAGCAACTACGATATCACCGATCTGTACATCGACGGCATCCTGAAGGTGCTGGATCACGACATCAGCCGTCTGGGCGTTGTGCTGGACGAGATGGCTGCCATCGCAGGCGACTCCGTCAAGGTCACCGTCACCGTCAGCGCAGACGAGGCTGCTCTGCCCCACGACGTGAAGAAGTACCTGTAATCGACGCGAATTTCGGGATCTGAACCATTTTGAACAGGCAGAGGACCGGGAAATTTAAATTTTTTCGGTTTTCTGCCTGTTTTGGTGTTGACAAAGGGCTGCGTTGGCGCTATACTAACAAAGCAGCCTTTTAGAGGTGTACTATGCAATTTGACCTGAGAAAGTTTATCACAGCCGGCAGGCAACCCTATCATGCAGAGTTTCAGTGTGATTTATCTGCTCATGATTATGCCGGTGCAAGGATCCCTCAGCCGGTCACTGCGGTGTTTGACGCGGAGACGGACGGCGACGAGATCCGGATGACACTGCGGGCAAACGCATCGGTGCACGGAGAGTGCGCCCGCTGCCTCGACCCGGTCGTTCGGGATGAGGTAGTCGATACGGAGTGGACGGTCAAGGAGCGGGATCTGGATGACCCGGATTTCGATCTTCCGCTGGACGAAAAAGGCCATTTGGATGTGGATGAATGGCTCAACCAGGAGTTCATGTTCCAGATCCCCACGGTGCTGCTTTGCAGCGCCGACTGCGCCGGGCTGTGCCCCGTGTGCGGCAAGAAAAAAGCGGAATGTACCTGTCAGCCGACAGAGCAGACCGAAGCTCCCGTAGACACAAGGCTCGCGATCCTTAAATCACTGCTGAACTGATAAACCCATCAAGGAGGTGCAAAAATATGGCAGTACCTAAGAGACATCTTTCCAAGGCCCGCCGCGACAAGCGTCGCAGCAATGTTTGGAAGCTGGAGGCCCCCGCACTGGTCAAGTGCAGCAACTGCGGCTCTCTGAAGCTCCCCCACCAGGCATGTGGCAACTGCGGTTACTACAAGGGCGAGGAAGTCATCAAGAAGGCCTAATTTGCGCGTAATTGGTGGCATAATGGTGTTATGTACAGAAGGGGAGGGCGCACGCCTTCCCCTTCTTGTTCTGTAACAGAGAAAATCCAAATCAGAAGCCCTCTCAGCCGCTTTCGGGCGGTCGCTCTCCCGGTGCGGAGAGCTTTTTGTACGTGAAAATACCTTTTTATAAAAGGAAAAGGAGGTGGATGCTGTGGCAATGAAGATCGCGCGGGTGGACCCCGGCAGCGAAGCGGAAGCGCTGGGCCTTGGCCCGGGTGACGAGCTGCTGAGCGTGGACGAAAACGAGCTGAACGACAGCCTGGACTACGATTTTTATACCGACAGCAAAAGCTTCCACCTGAAAGCAAGGGTGGCGGACGGCATCCGCGAGTGGGACGTGCAGCGTGCAGAGCGCGGCCCCTTCGGCTGCGACTTCCAGACCTATCTGGGCGACCAGAAGCACTCCTGCTCCAACCACTGCATGTTCTGCTTCATCGACCAGCTGCCCCCCGGTATGCGTGAGAGCCTGTATTTCAAGGATGATGACGAGCGGCTGAGCTTTCTGTTCGGCAACTACATCACCATGACCAATATGCAGGATCACGAGATCGACCGCATCATCAAGATGCACATCTCGCCCATCAACATCTCGGTGCACACCACGAACCCCCAGCTGCGTGTGCGGATGCTGGCCAACAGGCGGGCCGGCGAGGTGCTCAAGTACCTGCCCCGCCTTGTGGAGGGCGGCATCGCGGTCAACTGCCAGCTGGTGCTGTGCCGCGGCATCAACGACGGCGACGAGCTGCGCCGCACCCTTTCAGACCTTTTGGAGCTGACCCCCATGGTGCAGAGCATCGCGGCGGTGCCCTGCGGGGTGACGGATTACCGCAAAAATCTGTTCCCGCAGACGCCCTACGACGCCGCCACCAGCGCCGAAGTCATCGACATCATGGAAGAATTCGGCGACGAGTGCAAGCGCCGCCACGGCAAGCGGATCATTTATCCCAGCGATGAATGGTACCTCAAGGCCGGGCGGCCCATCCCGCCGGAGGAGTTCTATGAGGACTTTGACCAGCTGGAAAACGGTGTGGGCATGATGCGCCTGTACGCCAAGGAATTCCTGGACGAGCTGGAAAAACCGCACCGCATCTTCGGCTCCAAAAAGCTGGACGTGGTCACCGGCGAGATGGCGTCGCCCCTCATCAACCAGATGATGAACGAGCTGCACCGCCAGTACCCCATGATCGAGGTGACGGTGCACACCATCAAAAACAACTTCTTCGGCGGCAACGTGGGCGTGGCGGGCCTTGTAACGGCCACCGACATCATTGCCCAGTGCGAGGGCAAACTGACCAGCGGCACGCTGGGCGTGCCCGCCGTGATGCTGCGCGAAGAAAAGGATACCTTTCTGGACGATATCACCACCGATCAGCTGGCCCAGCGCTTGGGCGTGAAGGTGGAAGTGCTGCCGACTTCCGGCGGCGACGAAGCCCGCGCCCTGCTGCGCAGCGGCCTGCATATCGCCAGAAGAAAGAGATGAAAGGAGGAACCCCTATGAGCAAACCGATCGTAGCGGTGGTGGGCCGCCCCAATGTGGGCAAGTCCACCCTGTTCAATAAACTGTGCGGTCAGCGCCTTGCCATCGTCGAGGACACCCCGGGCATTACCCGTGACCGCATTTTTGCCAACTGCGAGTGGAACGGCCACGACTTCCTGCTGGTGGACACCGGCGGCATCGAGCCGAAGGCCACCGAGGGCATTCTGGCTCATATGCGCGAGCAGGCCCAGATCGCCATTGATACCGCCGACTGCATCATCATGGTGGTGGACGTGCGCGACGGCCTGACCGCAGCGGACGAGGACGTAGCCCACATGCTGCGCCGCAGCCACAAGCCCATCATCCTGGCCGTGAACAAGTGCGACAAGGTGGGCGATGCCCCCATGGAGATGTACGAGTTCTACAACCTCGGCTTTGATGAGGTGATGCCCATTTCGTCCGTGCACGGCCACGGCACCGGTGATCTGCTGGATGCTGTGTGTGCCCACCTCGATTTCAGCGAGACCGTGGTGGAGGAAGACCGCATCCCCGTTGCCATCATCGGCCGCCCCAACGTGGGCAAGTCCAGCCTGACCAACCGCATTCTGGGCGAGAACCGCATGATCGTGGCCAACGAGGCGGGCACCACCCGTGACGCCATTGACACCCCGGTGGACAACGCCTACGGCAAGTTCATCTTCACCGACACCGCCGGTCTGCGCAAGCGCAGCAACATCACCGACGGCCTGGAGCGCTATATGGTGGTGCGCGCCCTGGCCGCTGTGGAGCGCAGCCGCGTGGCACTGATCCTTGTGGATGCCACCGTCGGCTTCACCGAGCAGGACAGCAAGGTGGCCGGTTACGCCCACGAGCAGGGCAAGGCCTGCATCATCGTCGTGAACAAGTGGGACGCCGTGGAAGGCAAGGAGACCAACACCATGGAGCTGCAGCGCCGCGGCTATGCCGAGTGCTTCAGCTTTATGGGCTATGCGCCCATCATCTTCATCTCGGCCCAGACCGGTTACAACGTGAACAAGCTGATGCAGCTCATCCGCGACGTGGACAGCCAGAACGGTGCCCGCGTGCCCACCGGTGTGCTGAACGAGATGCTGGCCCGCGCCACGGCCCGTATGCAGCCACCCAGCGACAAGGGCCGCCGCCTGAAGATCTTCTACCTGACCCAGGCATCCACCCGCCCGCCCACGTTCGTGGCCTTCGTCAACTCGAAGCAGCTGTTCCACTTCAGCTATCAGCGGTATATCATCAACCAGATCCGCGAGAACTTTGGCCTGGAACACACCCCCATCCGTCTGGTCGTGCGCGAGCGCGGCTCCGGCGAAGTGGGCGCAAAGGACGTGTAAGCGCCCGCAAAGGAGGCATCTGGCTTTATGATGAAAACGATCCTCATCGCCGCAGCCACCATCCTGCAGGCCTACCTGCTGGGCAGCGTGGACGCCGGCATCCTCATCAGCAAGTTCGTATACCACGATGACGTGCGCAAGCACGGCAGCGGTGCCGCCGGTATGACCAACATGCTGCGCACCTTCGGCAAAAAGGCTGCTGCCATGACGGCGGCGGTGGATGTGCTCAAGGGCGTTGCCGCTGTGTGCATCGGCCGGTGGCTGTTCCACCTGCTGCCCGCCGACGCCGGTGTTTCGCCGTATCTGGGCGTGTATCTGGCCGCCATCTTTGCGGTGCTGGGCCACCTGTATCCGCTGTATTTCGGCTTCAAGGGCGGCAAGGGCGTGCTGGTGGCAGGCGGTGCCATTCTGGCCATCCAGCCGGTGCTGCTGCCGTTTCTGGCCATCATCTTCCTCGTGTGCCTGATCCCCACCGGCATGGTGTCGCTGGGCAGCGTGGCCATGGCTGCGCTTTACCCGCTGCTGACCATCCTCTATGGTGTCATCCGGGGCTATGCCGCCGGTGATATGCTGGTGTGCGCCATCGGTTCGGGCTTCATGTCCGGCATGGTGATCTACATGCATCGTGCCAACATCCAGCGCATCCGTGAGGGCAAGGAGTATCGCTTCGGCCATCACGAGAAAAAGTAAAATGCAAACAAAAAGCTCCGTAGTCTGCTGTTTTAGCAGTGCTGCGGAGTTTTTTTGTTGGGGGAACCCTCTCAGTCACAGCTTGCGCTGTGACAGCTCCCCCGAAAGGGGGAGCCCTATGCGTTTTGAAGGAGAACTTTCCGGTATTAACGAGAAAGGCTCCCCCTTCAGGGGAGCTGGCTGCGAATGCAATGAGCAGACTGAGAGGGTTACTCCACCTCCGGCTCAGCCTGTTCAAAATCGTACTCGTCAAAGTCTTCTTCTTCGGAAGGAATGGCTTCGGCCACCTCGTTTTCGGCGCGCTTTTTCAGCCGGGTGAGGAACTCCTCCGCCGGGATGCCGCTCTGGCTGGGGGAGAGGTCCGGTGCCGGGTGGCCATCCGGCAGGTGGGCACCAAAGGCCGGAACAAAGAAGAACTTGCGCACGATGAAGATCAGCGCGATGGCTCCCACGCTGAGCAGATTTTCCAGCGCGGAGTCATGCCCCACCACCAGATGCCGGGCGATGGCGTACAGCAGCACTTCCAGGCTGCTGCCGGGGCTGTGCTTGGCCAGCATCTTGATGAACTCGATGCCAATGACGATGTCGAGACTGCGTTCCAGAAAGCTGCGGATCTCCACCTCGTTGCCGTCGATCAACAGGCCCGGCATCCACTTGATGAGCGGCACCGCGCTGAGCAGCAGGCCGACGAGCACAAGGCCCGAGAGCAAAATCTCCAGCAGGCTGGACGCCTGAATGATGCGGTTGCGCAGTTTGGTGCGCCAGCGGCTTTCCACATGAGAAGAAGGATGGTCCATAACGTGTTCTCCTTTTCGGCAATCTGCTGCAAAATGTTCGACGGCTAGCTGACTTTATTGTAGCAGAAATGCAGAACGGTGTCAATCGACGGCGAGACAGCAAAAAAGGCTTCCCTCGGCGGGGAGGGAAGCCTTTCGGTGAAAATATGCCGCTGCGGGTCAGTTTGCAGTGCTTTCCGTGGTTTGCGGGCCCACCGCTACATAGCCGGACTTCTGGATGCAGTTCTGCCCGGCGTCGGTGTCCAGCCAGTCATAGAGCTGGCGCTCCGGGCTGTCGGCGGCGGCGTCTGCGTGGAGAACAGCGTAGAATTCGTTGCACAGCGGGTATTTCTCGCTGGCAATGGTGTCGTTGGAAGGCTCGACTCCATCCACGGCCAGCAGCCGCAGGCCGGGCTGGGAGTACATCTGGTCGATGTAGTAATACACCGAAAAGCCGATGGCGTTGGCGCTGTTGTTGTAGGCGGCAAGGCTGTCCACCAGTTCGCCCATAGCGGTGGGAGCCAGTTCGGTGGGCGGGTCCATCAGCTCGCCGCCCTGAATGAGCAGCTTTTTGAACAGAGTCTGGCTGCCGGAATCCTCGCTGCGCTGGAAGGCTACGATGTCGAGATCATCGCCGCCGACCTCCTTCCAGTTGGTGATCTTACCGGCGTAGATGTCCTTCAGCTGCTGCCGGGTCAGGCTCTTGACCGGGTTTTCTTCATTAACGATGAACACCAGCGCATCCCGGCCGATGGGCTTCTGCTCCAGCTGAGCGTCGGCTTCCTTCAGCTCATCCTTCACATAGTCCGGCGCTTCGTATACCACCAGCATCCTGGCGGTGTAATCCTCATCCGGGTACAGGCCGAAGCTCTCCCACGCATAGGCGGTGGTGGAGACCGAAATAGCGCTCTGGGCGGCTTCCAGGTCGATGCCGGTCGTGTCGGCCATCATCTGAGCCATCAGCGGGATGCAGGCCGTGCTGCCGTCCAGCTTGGGAAAGTCCTCCACGGCAAACAGGCTGACGGGCGGCACTTCGCTCACCGAGGAAGCGGGCGCTTCCGGTGCGGCAGAAGCACTGCTGGCGGGTGCATCCGAACCCTTGCAGGCGGTAAGAACGCCCGCCGCCGAGCAGGCGGCAAGGCCCAGCAGAAAGCTGCGGCGGGTAATTTTTGCGTTTTTCATAAGAAGTCCCTCCCAATCGGGCTCAATAACCCAGTTCGTCATCGGAATTGATGGAAGAAAAGATGCTCTGGCAGAAAAGCCAATTGCCGTCGGTGTCCATCCAGCCGTAGTAGAAGCCGCGCTGCGCCACGAACACATGGTCGGGCAGGTGGTTCAGGCTGTTGGCGTAATAGCTGTAGCAGCTGCCGAGGCCGCTGAGTACCACGTTGCCGTTTTCGTCCAGCACGTCGCACAGCGAGCCGCTGTTGCTGAGGGTGTCGGAAACGCCGCAATACAGCGGACGGCCCTCCGGGGTGGCGGTGAGGTAGTTCAGGGCGTAGTATTTGCTCTGCAGATGGGTCAGGTCGGAGACAAGGCCCTCGGGGCCGTAGACGCGGGTGGCGGTGGTCTCGTAGTTGTCGTTGTTCCGCAGCTCCAGCCAGACATAGCCGTTGCCCGCGCTGTCCATCATCACGCTCTGCTGGTTCTCCACCGGCTCCACGGTGGTGTCGGTGATGATCTTGCCGGTGTCGGTGTCGCAGACTTTCAGGCTGCCGTTTTTGGCATAGAGAGCAATGGTGTTGTCCGTGACACTGCAGGCGTACAGCGGCGTTACATCGCCGGTCTCAAGGTCGTGCAGGTCATAGCCGTAATCACCGGTGGTGCGCCAGGTGACCACAGAACCCGGGAAATAATGGCTGGGCATGTCCTCAAAGGTGCTGATGACCCCGCGGTCCTCGGTGGTCATGTCCCGCAGCTCGTACCGGCCATCGTCGGTGACAAAGCACGCCGTGCCATTGCCGCAGGTCTGGGTGTAGCCCGTCAAGCTTTCACCGGTGGTGGGATTATAAAGCATCTGGTCCACCGGTGCACCGTCGGCGTGGTAGGTATCCAGTTCCACCCAGTCGGTCAGCTCATCGGGCGAATAGGAAATGCGGTAAGCGGTGGAGGTGTCGGCTCCATACACCTGCGTGCCGTCTTTCGTCAGAACGATGACCCAGCTGTGCAGGGAGGTGTCATCGTCCCATTCGTCGTCGGCAAGGTCGGCCGGGCGGGCGTAGCAGGTATAGACGAGGCGGTCACCGCACACGACGCAGGCGTATGCGCCCTCCGGTACGGGCAGGCTTTCGCCGGTGGAAAGGTCAATCACCTGACAGGTGCCGTAATCGTCGTAGCCGTTTTCGTAGCTGCCGTTCACGGCGTGGACTTCCTGCAGCACCAGCAGACTGTTCTGCATGGAGGCGTTCTGCTCCCCCTCAAAGGTCATGACTTCATTGCCGTCTTTGTCAAACAGGCCGCTGCGCCGTCCGCAATAAGCGTCCGGGTCGGCCCAGGTGCGGAACCAGTAGTTGGTCTCACCGGTCACGGTGTCCTGCAGAAGGTTCACGTTCTCGCTGCGGAAGGACTGGTACAGCACCTTGCTGCCGCACAGAACGGTGCAGGCACCGCCGGAATTGTAAAGTATCCGCAGCTTTCCGTCGTCCAGCCGGGAGGCGTCGTACAGCGGCTTGCCGCTTGAGTCGGTGGGGACCGAGGCCGACGATGCCGGTTTGCTGGAAGCGGGCGGCAGCACGGCGCACCCGCAGCCCAGCGCGAGACTGAGCGAGACGCACACGGCGGCGCAGCCGATGCGGTTCATCTGGGAAGAAAAGCGTTTCATACGATCACTCCTTGTCGATGCAGAGGAACCGAAAAGCATTCTTGTAAATGGGAAAAATCCCGATTCAATTATAATACGAAACAGCCGCGCTTTCCATTGCAGGAAAACGCGGCTGTTGATTACAGTTTGGTGACAAGCGTTCAGGACGCCGTTTTAGCGTGCTCAGCGTCGTCCATCCGGCCCAGCTGGTTCAGGAATGCCAGCAGGAAGGGCACCGAGACGAGGAAGGTGAGCACATCGGCAATGGGCTGGCAGATCTCCACGCCCACAAGGCCGTGGGTGCGGGGCAGCAGGAGAATGAGTGGGATGAAGAACACGCCCTGGCGGCAGCAGGCCAGAAAAGTGGCACGCCCGGCCTTGCCCACGCTCTGGAAGGTCATGTTCGCCACAACGATGACCGGCTGCAGCAGCACGGCCAGACACTGGTAATGGAATGCGGGCAGGGCGATGGCCGTCACCTCCGGGTCGTCGCGGAACAGCCGGATGAGGACATCACCGTTCAGCCAGCATAGGCCCACCAGCACCACCAGCATACAGAAGGCCGCACCTACCGTAAAGATGGCCGCCTGCCGCACCCGGCGGAATTTGCGGGCACCATAGTTGAAGGATGCTACGGGCTGCAGGCCCTGCCCGACACCGATGGCCACCGAGATGATGAACATGAAGATGCGGGAGACGATGCTCATGCCGGCCACAGCTGCGTCACCGTAATCGCGGGCGGCGATGTTCAGCAGCATGCCGCCGATGCTCTGCAGGCCCTGGCGGCCGAAGCTGGGCGCGCCGCCGATCAAAATTATGCCGAACTCCCGGGCTTCACGGGTGACGGCGGTGATGCGGAACTGGCTGACCGTTTTGCCCCGCAGGAACATGGACAGCAGGATGCCAAAGCTGATGGTCTGGCTGAGGGCGGTGGCGATGCCCGCACCGGCCGTGCCGAGGCCGAAGCCGAACATGAAGACGGGGTCCAGCACGATGTTCAGCACGCCGCCGGTGACCAGGCCGATCATGGCAAAGCTGGCCTTGCCCTCATAGCGCAGGATGTTGTTCATCACAAGGCTGGAGATCATCAGCGGAGCCGCAATGAGGATGGGCCGTGCATAGGCGCAGGCGTGGGGCAGGATGGTGGCCGTGCTGCCCAGCAGCATCATGAAGCCGGGCAGGGTGGCAAGGCCGATGACGGCCAGCACCACGCCGACGGCCAGCGCCGTGAAAAAGCTGGTGGAAGCAAAACGGGTGGCGGCCTCGGTGTTGCGGCTGCCCAGGCTGCGGCTGATGATGGTGCCGGAGCCGTGGCCCAGCGTGAAGCCCAGCGCCTGAATGATGGCCATCAGGCTGGAGACCACGCCCACCGCGCCGGACGCGCTGGTGGAGATCTGGCCCACAAAGAAGGTGTCGGCCAGGTTGTAGATGCTGGTGATGAGCATACTTAAAATGGTGGGAGCCGCCAGCCCTAAGATCAGCTTGGGGATGGGCGTCTCGGTCATCTTTTTATATTGCCGGATGTTGAGTTCATCGGATGTCATGAAAGGACCTCCTTTTTTATAGGATGCGAAAACCGCCCTGTGTGACAAAGGGCGGCGGATGATTCTGGCGGGTGCACGGAGCACCGGCACATAGTATAACGCAGCTGCGGCGAAAAGTCGAGAGCCCCGGAAACAGAAAAATGCACGCTTTGGGCCGGTCGAGCGGGAGAAAAACCACCCGAAAGGGCAGAGCTTTTTGTCAGTTTTGCTAAAGGATGGTCGAATTGCTTGTGAAAAATCACGATATGTGGTATCATTTACCATGAGGAGAACAAAGAGGCCTGCACGCTGGTGCAGGCACCGGACAATACGGGCGGCCGCCGCAGGCAGAGCAGGGCCGGCCATGAACCATAGGGAGGAAAAAATGATGAAAACTGTCGCACAGACCGTGATCGAAGCCGATCACTTTTACACCATCGCCGCGCACACCGGCAACGTCATCCAGGCTGTGGAGGGCGCGAAGGAAGGTGGCACCGTTCGTCTGGGCAAGTATGAGCACAAGCCCGAGCAGGAGTGGAGTTTCGTCCGCGTGGGTGACGGCGTCTACCGCATCCGCAACCGCGCTTCCGGCAAGCTGCTGGACCTGACCATGACCGGCACCGCCAACGGCACCTGGCTGCATCTGTGGGAGGATGTGGGCGGCACCTCCCAGATGTGGAGCGTCCAGCCCACCCCGGAAGGCACCGTGCGCCTGCGCTCGTCCTGGGCCGGCGGCAAGTGTGTGGACACCGTGGGCATGGGTGCTGCTGTGGGCACCGTGCTGCAGATCTGGCAGGAAGTGCCCGGCGCAGAGGACCAGCTGTGGACCATCAATGAGGTGAAGGAGCGCGCAAAGCGTGCCGCCGCCAAGAAGGCTGAGGAGCCTGCCGTGGAAGCTGCGGAAGCTGCCCCCGCCGAGGAAAAGGCCCCGGCTAAAAAGCCTGCCGCCCGCAAGCCCCACACCACCAAAAAGGCCGCTGCCGCAAAGGCAGAACCGGCTGCGGAAGAAAAGGCAGAGGACGCCGTGAAGGCTGAAGCCGCACCGGCCGAAAAGCAGCCCGCAAAGCCTGCCCGCAAGACTGCCGCCAAGAAGACCACGAAGGCGGCTGCCAAGGCAGAAACGTCCGAAGCCGCTCCCGCCGCAAAGGCCGAGGCACCCGCAGAGGAAAAGCCTGCAGCAGAGAAGCCCAAGCGCAAGTGCGCACCCCGCAAGAAGGCCGTGAAGGAGACTGTCTGAGCCTGACCGAGAAAAGCAATGCCCGCCGTGTTTCGAAAAATGCGGCGGGCATTTTTATGCATTTGGGCCGGGGTCATTCCGGCAGCTCGTTCAGCCGGAAATGGTTCTTTTCAAATTCCAGCAGGCCTTCGTCCCGCATTTTGCACAGCTCTTTGGAGAGGGCGCTGCGGTCCAGGTTGAGGTAATCGGCCATCTGCTGGCGGTTGAAGGGTACGTCGAACTCCAGCCCGCCCGCCTTTGCCGCCTGCGCGGAAAAGTAGGTCAGCAGGCGGCCGCGTACCGTTTTGGGTGTGGTGCAGAAGATGCGCTGGGAAAGGCTCAGGCTCTTGCGCATGGAAACGGCCAGCAGGTTGCGCAGCAGAGTATCCCGCACAGCGGGGGACACTCTGGCGTCGGAAAGGACACGGGTGCTCAGCAGCAGCACGGTGCAGTCCTCGGCGGCAACGGCATCCACCATCAGTGCGTCGCCGCAGAAGGCATAGGTCTCGGCGAAGGCCTGCCCGGCGGAAATGCTGCTCAGGATGCTTTTGGTGCCCCAGAGATCGAGGTTCTCGATGTGGACGGTGCCCTGCACCACCACGCCGATCTCCTGCACCCGGCTCCCGGCGCGGAAAATGACGGTGTGCTTTGCAAATGTTTTCTGCCGGAGCAGCCCGGCGGCGGCAAGGGCATCCAGATCAGCCGGCGAAAGGCCCTGGAACAAAGGCGAAGGAACAAGTTTCATGAAAAAATCCTCGTTTCGTGGTTATGGCAACCGAAGCTTTGGCCTGATTATAGTATACTCAGTTCATCAAAGCAAGGAGGACTTTCCCATGATCCGCAAAATCATTCATATAGACGAAGAAAAATGCAACGGCTGCGGGGCCTGTGTCACCGCCTGCCACGAGGGGGCCATCGGCCTTGTGAACGGCAAGGCAAAGCTCATGCGGGACGACTACTGCGACGGCTTTGGCGATTGCCTGCCCGGCTGCCCCACCGGTGCCATCACCTTCACCGAGCGTGAAGCCGCTGCCTACGACGAGCAGGCCGTGCTGGAGAACAAGCAGAAAAAGGCAGCGGCTGCCGCCGAAAAGCCTGCCGCCCCGGCCTTCCACGGCTGCCCGGGCAGCGCCATGCGCCAGTTCCACCGGGAGCAGGCAGCCGCACCCGCTGCCGCTGCACCGCTGCAGTCCCAGCTGGCGCAGTGGCCCTGCCAGATCAAGCTGGTGCCGGTGAACGCGCCCTATTTTGACGGTGCCAAGCTGCTCATCGCCGCCGACTGCACCGCCTATGCCTACGCGAACATCCACGAGGAGTTCATGAAGGGCCATGTCACCCTCATCGGCTGTCCGAAGCTGGACGCCGTGGACTACAGCGAAAAGCTGACCGAGATCATCCGTAACAATGACATCAAGAGTGTGACCGTGCTGCGCATGGAGGTGCCCTGCTGCGGCGGGCTGGAACATGCCGCCGTCACGGCCCTGAAGAACAGCGGCAAGTTCATCCCGTGGAATGTGGTGACCTTCTCCACCGACGGGCGCATCCTGGACCGGTAATGATAAGAAACGCAAAAAAGCAGACGCATCGCGTCTGCTTTTTTGCGTTTAAGATGCATTCTGCACGAACTGCAGAATGCTCTGGATGGTCTCGCGGATCTGCACCAGCGTCTGGATGTCGTCATCCTTCATGCGGGAGGTAGGCGCGGTGAGCGATACGGTCCGGGCGCTCACGGTGCCGGAAAGCCGGATGGTGACATCGTGCGCCGGGATGGTGAGCTGCAGCTCCACCGGGATGGCGTCGTCAAAGAATTTGTCCTTCTGGAAGCCGACGACCAGCACCGGGGCATCGGTACCGGCGCTGCCGGTGTTCAGCTGGAAGTAGAGGTAGCCGTCTCTTGCACTTTCCGGCTGGACCCGCTGCAGGCCCTTTGCATCCAGCTGGAATTCGGTCACGTCCTGCAGGCTGGTGGCCTCGGTGCCAACGCCCAGCAGGCTGGCCAGCTGGCTTTGGGAGATGTAGCTGCCCAGCGACCAATCCGGGATCAGCAGCCCGGCCAGCGGATAGGCATCCGTGATGGAAGTGCGGACGTTCCGGTACAGCTGGCCCACATCATAAAGGGTCTCGTCGCTGCTGACGTATACTCGGGTGAGCGGGTCGGCCGGGATCACGGCCTTTTTTGCCGCGATGCTCAGCTGCAGCGCGTCCGGCGCATACTGGCCGGTGACGGTGCCGTTGGTGGCCCCGGCCTGCTGCAGGATGCCGTAAAGGGCAGGGGAGTCGGCGGTGGGGGTGATCTCGTAATCCAGCGTGAAGCTGGCCCCGGCCTGCAGGGCCTTGACCCGGCGGGCGACCAGACTGTAGCCGACGGCCGCCGCCACAACGGCGATGAGAAGCAGGCACAGCACCACGATGACAGCAATGGAGAGGCCGCGCCTTTTCTTGCGGGAAGAAGCCATGATGATCCTCCTTCGGTAAAACGATATTTTGTTCAGCATAGCGGAAGCGGAGCAAAAAGTCAAGCAGACGGCGGAAAAACAAAAAGTCCGAAACCTTTCGGTTCCGGACTTCTGGCGGAAAGATGGGGATTCGAACCCCAGAACGCTTTTGACACGTTACACGATTTCCAGTCGTGCGCCTTAGACCAACTCAGCCATCTTTCCATATTCAGTTCTGCGCCTTGGCGCCACACTATAATACCTGAAAGAAGCCCGTTTGTCAAGGACTTTTTTCAAATGCGGAAAACGGCGGAAAAACAAAAAGTCCGGAACTTTTCAGTTCCGGACTTCTGGCGGAAAGATGGGGATTCGAACCCCAGAACGCTTTTGACACGTTACACGATTTCCAGTCGTGCGCCTTAGACCAACTCAGCCATCTTTCCATATTCAGTTCCGCGCCTCAGCGCCCTACTATAATACCTGAAAGAGGAATATTTGTCAAGGATTTTTTCGAAAAAATTGCAATTTGGAGAAAAATGACGCTCCTGCGCAGGAGGACCGGAACGAACCGGCGCAGAAAATGTCCAAAGCTCTTGACGAAGGAAAAAAACGGGGCTATGATGAGGGCAGAGAGTGCTGCGGCAGGTCGTTTTGCGCCGCAGAAAGAGGAACAAAGGAGGATATTTTATCATGACTTATTCGGAAGTGCTGGCCAATGCCCGCGAGTGCATCGGCAAATACTGCAAGGCCTGCCCGGTGTGCAACGGCGTGGCCTGCAAAAACCAGATCCCCGGTCCCGGTGCCAAGGGCGTGGGTGACACGGCCATCCGCAATTATAATAAGTGGGCCGACATCCGGGTGAACATGGATACCCTGTGCGAGGGCGGCACCCCGGACACCCATGTGGAGCTGTTCGGCAAGACGTTTGCCTACCCCTTCTTTGCGGGCCCGGTGGGTGCCGTGAACCTGCACTACTCGGAAGCCTACACCGACATGACCTATAATGATGTGCTGGTGCGTGCCTGCGCCGAGAACGGTATCGCGGCCTTCACCGGTGACGGCACCAACCCCACCGTGATGGAGATGGCCACCAAGGCCATCGGCGCGGCGAACGGCTGCGGCGTGCCCACCATCAAGCCCTGGAACATCGACACCATCAAGGAGAAGATGGCCGAGGCCAAGGCCAGCGGCTGCTTTGCCGTGGCCATGGATGTGGACGCAGCGGGCCTGCCGTTCCTGAAAAACATGACCCCGCCCGCCGGCAGCAAGAGCGTAGCAGAGCTGGCCGAGATCGTCAAGCTGGCCGAGCGGCCCTTCATCGTCAAGGGCGTCATGACCGTCAAGGGGGCCCTGAAGGCAAAGGAAGCCGGTGCTGCTGCCATCGTGGTGTCCAACCACGGCGGCCGCGTGCTGGACCAGTGCCCTGCCACCGCCGAGGTGCTGCCGGAGATCGCAGCGGCTCTCAAGGACACCGGCGTGAAGGTGCTGGTGGACGGCGGCATCCGCACCGGTGTGGATGTGTTCAAGGCGCTGGCACTGGGCGCAGACGGCGTGCTGATCTGCCGCCCCTTTGTCACGGCTGTGTACGGCGGCGGTGAAGAAGGCGTGAAGTGCTACATTGACAAGCTGGCCGGGGAACTGGCCGACACCATGCAGATGTGCGGTGCGCACTCGCTGGCGGAGATCACGCCGGACATGGTGCGTATCTGAGCGTAACCATTTAAAATGGCCGCCGTTTCACTCTGGCCATATTCAGAGGAAAAATTATTTGTATTTGTAAATCGGCAAAGCCTGCGGGCTTTGCCGATTTACTTTTTCACAGAAAGGGTCGGTACGGAAAACAACGTTTGATTCGTGGAACATTTCATAAGATGAAGCTTCCTGTTATGGCCCCATCCCGTGAAAAAGAACTCCAGAAAAATCCGCAGATTTTTCTGGAGCTCAAAAAGAAATATAATTTCCGCTGATATGCTCAGAGCGGAGCGGAGAGCATTTTAAATTGTAAATTTACCGCAGCAGTTGTGTCCCCGGGTAGTAATGCGCTAAAATATCCGCATACCCTGCGCCCTGTTCGGCCATCGCTTTTGCACCCCATTGGCTCAGGCCGACCCCGTGGCCGTAGCCCCGGGTGGTGAAGCTGAAATTCCCGCTCTGGTACTGCACCGTAAAACAGGTGCTGCGCAAGCCCAGCACCCGCCGCAGCGCTGTGCCGGAGACAATCTGCCCGCACACCGGGAGTGCTTTTGCATACCCGGCGGCGGTCAGCTCGGCCGGGCCGAACCAGCTTTCCGGCGCGGCGAGGTCGGCTGTCAGCCCCAGCCCAGCCAGTGCCTGCTGCACCTGTGCGGCCGAGAAGGTGACGGTGTATTCGTAGTTGTCGGCGGCGAGGTCGGTGCTGCTGTCCACCGAGACGAGGTAGGGCAGGGCAGAGCCCCAGACGTTCTCGCTGGCCTCGGTCCGGCCGTTGGAGATGGCAAAGTAGCTGGTGCAGGCGGGGGCATTCTCATACGTAAGGAGGTCGTCCAGTACTTCGTCCACAAGGGACGAGAGCCTGGCATAGTTTTCGTCATAAGCGGTGCCCCAGTAGCTGCGCAGCACCGGCTCGGTCAGGCAGCCCTGCCGCCGGGCAGGGTCGGCGGTGAGCCAGGCACCGTTCTCGGCGGCGGAATGGTCGCGGCAATAGAGGGCATAGGTGTGGGCAGCCACGGCCTGCGCCTTGAGCGCTTCGTCCGGCCAACTCACCGGCATCTCGGCGGCCACGGCACCAAGAACATAGTCCCGGCGGGACAGCTCCACCACCTGCCCGGTGGAGCTGTCCTCGAACCGGAAGGTCTCAGAATCGGCGGAGGGTGCTTCCGCCGCGCTGCTGTCGGCAGGCGGTACACTGGGCGCAGCATCCTCCGATGCCGCAGGCGTTTCCGGCGCAAGGACGGCCCGGGTGAGCCGATAGCTCACCAGCGGCAGCGCACTGCCCAGCACCAGCAGTACCGCGCACAAGAGCAGAAAAAACTTTTTCATAGCCGAACCCCCTCCGACGACCGTGTTTTTTAAATCAGAATACCGGAAACAGGATGCAAAACGATGCGAAAAAAGCATTTCCTCTTTTGCAAAAGAACGCATAAAATGACGTTTTTGCCCGGAAAAACGGGCTGCGGCGCAGTTGATGCTTGAATTTACTGCACAAAAGCGCTATGATAGAATTATGTCCACCAATGCGGGTGGAAGGGAAAGTATCAGAACATAGGATGAAAGGAGAACTCCCCATGAATTTTGCACATTCAGAAGTGGCGACCCTGGACCCCAACACCATGCGCACCTTGTGCGAGGAGTACATGGCGAACAACTACATCGACCCCGAGACCAGCGAACGGCTGGGCGTCAAGCGCGGCCTGCGCAATCCGGACGGCACCGGCGTGCTGGCAGGCCTGACCAATGTCTGCGACGTTGTGGGTTACAAGAAGGACCAGGAGGGCCACATCATCCCCATCCCCGGCAAGCTGATCTACCGCGGCGTGCCCATCGACGAGATCGTGGACGAGGCCTACCGCAACGACCGTTTCGTCTTTGAGGAAGTGATCTGGCTGCTGCTGTTCGGCAGCCTGCCCACCCGGGAACAGCTGGACGATTTCTGCGATATCCTGGCCGAGCACCGCGCCCTGCCGGAAGGCTTCATGGACACCATGAACGCCCCTTCGCCCAACGTGATGAACAAGCTGCAGCGCTGTGTGCTGGGCCTGTACTCCTACGATGAGCACGCGGAAGACCTGAGCCTGGAGAACATTCTGAACCAGAGCATCAACCTGATCGCCAGCATGCCCACCATGATGGTGAACGCTTACCAGATGAAGCGCCGCTATTATGATAAGCAGAGCATGTTCTTCCATCTGCCCAAGCCCGGCCAGAGCACGGCAGAGCACATTCTGAGCACCTACCGCCCGGATCAGAAGTTCACCCACGAGGAAGCAAAGCTGCTGGATATGTGCCTGCTGGTCCACGCGGACCACGGCGGCGGCAACTGCTCCACCTTTACCACCCGCGTGCTGTCTTCGTCCGGCACGGATACCTATTCGGCTATTGCGGCGGCCATCGGCGCGCTGAAGGGCCCCAAGCACGGCGGCGCGAACCTGATGGTCAACCGCCAGCTGAAAGACATTCTCAAGCATGTGGAGAACCCCGAGGATGACGACGAAGTGCGCGAATATCTGCGCCGCATCCTGCGCAAGCAGGCGGGCGACGGCTCCGGCCTGATCTACGGCATGGGCCACGCGGTCTACACCATCAGCGATCCCCGCGAGGTGATCCTGAAGCAGCGTGCCCGCCACCTGGCCTACGAGAAGGGCTTTGAGGAAGAATACAACATGCTGTGCAGCATTGAGCGGCTGGCCCCCGGCATCTTTGCCGAGGAAAAGGGCAGCACCAAGCCCGTGTGCGCCAACGTGGACCTGTTCAGCGGCCTGATCTACAACATGCTGGGCATCTCGGAAGACATCTACACCCCGCTGTTCGCCATTGCCCGTGTGCCGGGCTGGTGTGCCCACCGCGTGGAGGAGGTCGTCTTCGCCAACCGCATCATCCGTCCCGCCTACAAGTATCTGGGCGTGCGCCAGAAATATAAGCCGATCGAGGAACGCTGATGAATTCTTCTGTACTGTTCGTTTTTGTTTTGGGGGTCCTGCTGGGCGTGCTGCGCGCAGCAGACCTGGCCCTGGGCACCGATGCCGCCACCGGCCTGTGCGTGGTGGGCTCGGTGTGGTGGCGTTACCTGGCGCTGGGCATCGTGGTGCTGGCCGCCGTACTGGTGGGCCGGAAAGCCGGTAAAAAAGCTGAGGCCGTTCGCAGCCATCAGCCACTGGCCGGTGTGCTGGCCTTCGTGGGGGCGGTGAGCTTCCTGGCTGCAGCCGGGGTGCAGTTCGCGCTGGGTGCGGCGGCCGGGGTGAGCGGCTTTGTGCGTGTCATCCTGGAATGTGCCTGCTCGGTGTGGCTCAGCACCATGGGCCGCTGCTGGCTGAGCCTCAATGACTGGAAGAAGCCCTTCGGCGGGCTGTATCTCGCCGTGGCGGGCAGCCTGCTGTTCTACTGGAACGTGCTGATGCGCTTTATGGAGAACTCCTCCAGCTGGCACCGGGTGCAGCCCACGGCAGCGGTCTGGCAGGCGCTGGCAGCGCTGGTGTTCCTTGCGGCGCTGGCGCGGGCGCTGCACGTCCCGCAGCCGGGCAATGCAAAGACCCTGTGTGCCGCCGGGCTTGCTGCGTTTGTGCTGTGCCTGTGCTGGCAGCTGCCCCGGGTGGTCGTTCTGCTGACCGGCATCGGCTGGGCAGCCCCGGCTGTCTGGGCGGAAATTTTTGCCGAGATCGGCCTGTGCTGCGTGGGCGGCATCGGCGCGGCGTGCGCTGCGGCCTGTGCAAACAGTCAGACTTGACAAAAATGTTAGCACTGTGTTGGCGCAATTGCCTAAAACGGGAGAGTTGTGCCGGACAAAATCGTACAAAAGCAAAAAAGTTGCAATTGTCTTGTTAATTTTTTGGCAGACACTTGAAACTTTCTGCGTTTTGGTCTAAAATAAAGATACCGTGATTTATCCGATTATGGGTAAAATAATTAGGAGGTACTATTACAATGGCTGTTAGAGTTGCTATCAATGGTTTCGGTCGTATTGGCCGTCTGGCTTTCCGTCAGATGTTTGATGCTGAGGGTTACGAGGTCGTCGCAATCAACGACCTGACCAGCCCCAAGATGCTGGCTCACCTGCTGAAGTACGATACTGCTCAGGGTTCTTTCTGCGGCAAGATCGGCGAGGGCAAGCACACCGTCGAGGCTACCGAGGACTCCATCATCGTCGACGGCAAGGAGATCAAGATCTACGCTGTTAAGGACGCAAAGGACGCTCCTTGGGGCGAGCTGAACGTCGATGTCGTTCTGGAGTGCACCGGCTTCTACACCAGCAAGGAGAAGAGCATGGCTCACATCCAGGCTGGCGCAAAGAAGGTCGTCATCTCTGCTCCCGCAGGCAACGACCTGAAGACCATCGTCTTCTCCGTCAACGAGAAGACCCTGACCGCTGAGGATCAGGTCATCTCTGCTGCTTCCTGCACCACCAACTGCCTGGCTCCCATGGCTGACACCCTGAACAAGACCTACCCCATCGTTTCCGGCATCATGACCACTGTTCATGCTTACACCGGCGACCAGATGATCCTGGATGGTCCTCAGCGCAAGGGCGACCTGCGCCGTGCTCGTGCTGGCGCACAGAACATCGTCCCCAACAGCACCGGTGCTGCTAAGGCCATCGGCCTGGTCATCCCCGAGCTGAACGGCAAGCTGATCGGCTCTGCTCAGCGTGTGCCCGTTCCCACCGGCTCTACCACCATCTTGGTTGCCGTTGTCAAGGGCAAGGATGTCACCAAGGAGTCCATCAATGCTGCTATGAAGGCTGCTACCTCTGAGTCCTTCGGCTACAACGAGGATCCGATCGTTTCTTCCGATGTCATCGGCATGCGTTACGGCTCTCTGTTCGACGCTACCCAGACCATGGTCGCTAAGATCGACGACGACACCTATCAGGTTCAGGTCGTGTCCTGGTACGACAACGAGAACTCCTACACCTCTCAGATGGTCCGTACCATTAAGTACTTCGCTGAGAACTGCTAATCACAGCTCTTAGTCTGCAAGTGCCTGAAACGGTATAAGTAGAGTTTTGCACCCTGTCTTTTGCGGGAAACCGTGAAGGGCAGGGTGCTTTTTTGCTGCACGGCCGAGAAAAGTACGGAGCGGATGTTGGAAAGGAGAAAAAACGATGGAAGATGTTTTCTTTACAGCGACAAAAAGGGCGCTTAAAAATATTACCAATACGTTTGATACAGTGTGGCCAATAGCGGTAGGACTATGGAACCTACGCTGTGCAGTGAAGGGCGTAAAAGATGAATGGCCATTGATCACCGAAAAACAATTGGCAGATAAGTTTACGGCTGGCAGCGGGATACATGGTGTGAACTATAAAAAGACCGTTATGACACAGAGTTGGGAAGAACAGCTGAATGGGCTTTCCTGGATGCTGCTTAACAGTACCATTCCAATTTATGAAGAATGGATAAAAGAACTAAATAGCGATATTTATAATGGGACAATAGACGAGAAAAAATTGCAATTCCCTAACAACATAGAGCGCGAAATCGCAAGATTACAGGGGAACGCATCTCAAATCATGAAGGACGCATTTTATCAGACCTACTGCATCAAAAGAGACCGGAATTATGGCAATATCAAAGTAATGATGATGTGCTACAGGGCATTTAAAGAAGCGAGAAATTGCTATATGCACAATGGAATGATTGCGGATCAGAAAACGGTTGATGCATACAATGCCTATATTACAAATGCAACGTTGCAAAACTTGGAAATAAAAGAACTTCCGCTGTTTAAAAGAAATCCGATTTTAGGAGAGAAAATTGAATTGAATTTGCGGAGCGTCGTTGGCTTTTCATATGTTGTGATAAAAATTTTGGTCTCGCTGGATAGTGAGCTGGTCTGTACAAAACAGGCAGAGACTGAATTCAGAAAACGCTGGGAGCAGAAAAATGGAAAAGTAAAGCGAACGTTGAAAGGAGACCACGAAAAGGCTAAAATTCAGGCGATGCAGTATGTGAAACAATGCAGGTTCCCGAAACCGGCAAATCCGGAAGATATGGTAAAGTACCTGCTCCAAGAGCGATTTGTGATGCGTTGATAAAGTTTGGCACGGCTTATGGTTCGTGGAGTGGGACGAAAGAAAGCAGTCTGCCTTTCGGTCAAACTATACACATTTCGGCGCAACAACCGCAAATGTTTGTTAAACAATTATCTATCGCATGTCCTTGCAATACGCGCGCTTTTTGTTTATAATAGTAGCATACGGGGCAGGGCCCCGAATGCGAGCGAAACTCTAGTTCAGAAATAAAAAGCTTGAGAGGAGTTTATTACCATGGGTTTAGGTAAGAAGACGATCGACGATCAGAACTACTGCGGCAAGAAGGTGCTTGTCCGCTGCGATTTCAACGTCCCGATGAAGGACGGTGTCATCACCAACGAGAACCGCATCAATGCAGCTCTGCCCACCATCCAGAAGCTGGTCAACGATGGCGCAAAGGTCATCCTGTGCAGCCACCTGGGCAAGCCCAAGAACGGCCCCGAGGCAAAGTTCAGCCTGGCTCCCGTTGCTGTGGCTCTGAGCGCAAAGCTGGGCAAGACCGTTGTGTTTGCTGACGACGACAATGTTGTGGGCGAGAACGCAAAGGCTGCTGTGGCTGCTATGAACAACGGCGACGTCGTTCTGCTGCAGAACACCCGTTTCCGCAAGGAAGAGACCAAGAACATGCCCGAGTTCAGCCAGGAGCTGGCTTCTCTGGCTGATGCATACGTTGACGATGCATTCGGCAGCTGCCACCGTGCACACTGCTCCACCGCAGGTGTCACCGACTACATCAAGGATACCGCTGTCGGTTACCTGATGGAGAAGGAGATCAAGTATCTGGGCAACGCCGTCAACGACCCCGTCCGTCCCTTCACCGCTATTCTGGGCGGCGCCAAGGTTGCTGATAAGCTGAACGTCATCTCCAACCTGCTGGAGAAGGTCGATACCCTGATCATCGGCGGCGGCATGGCTTACACCTTCGTCAAGGCACAGGGCTACGAAGTCGGCAAGAGCCTGTGCGACGACACCAAGCTGGACTACTGCAAGGAAATGATGGCTAAGGCACAGGAGAAGGGCGTTAAGCTGCTGCTGCCTGTGGATGCTGTCTGCATCAAGGACTTCCCCGATCCCATCGACGCTCCTGTGGACGTCACCGTGGTGCCTGTCACCGCTATCCCTGCTGACATGGAGGGCTGCGACATCGGCCCCGAGACCATGAAGCTGTTTGCTGACGCTGTCAAGGCTTCCAAGACCGTTGTCTGGAACGGCCCCATGGGCGTGTTCGAGAACCCCACTCTGGCAGCCGGCACTCTGGCTGTTGCCAAGGCTATGGCTGAGAGCGACGCTACCACCGTCATCGGCGGCGGCGACAGCGCAGCAGCTGTGCAGCAGATGGGTCTGGGCGACAAGATGACCCACATCTCCACCGGCGGCGGTGCTTCTCTGGAGTACCTGGAGGGCAAGGAGCTGCCCGGCATCGCAGTCATCCAGAACGCATAATTTTCCCCGGCATCACAATGGGTGCGGCGGCTTTTGCGCCGCCGCACTTTTCATTTGTGCAGGAGCGGAAGATGCCGCTTCTGACGTTAGAAGGTAAATAAAGGAGATAGAGTATCATGGATAAGGCAAAGCGCAAGGCTATTATTGCTGGCAACTGGAAGATGAACAAGACCGCCTCCGAGGCTGCCGTTCTGGTGGACGAGTTGGTGCCCGCCGTGCAGGATGCAGGCTGCGAGGTCGTCATCTGCACCCCGTACACCGACCTGGTCACCGCTGTGGAGAAGACCAAGGGCACCAATATCCATGTGGGCGCCGAGAACGTCCACTTCGAGAAGTCCGGTGCCTTCACCGGCGAGATCAGCGCTGATATGCTGGTGGATCTGGGCGTGGAGTACGTCATCGTCGGCCACTCCGAGCGCCGCCAGTATTTCGCCGAGACCGACCAGACCGTGAACAAGCGCGCACTGGCTGCCCTGAATGCCGGCCTGAAGGTCATCATCTGCGTGGGCGAGAGCCTGCAGCAGCGTGAGGAGGGCGTCACCGAGGAGCTGGTCCGCATGCAGACCAAGATCGCTCTGCGTGATGTGACCGCTGAGCAGATGAAGAATGTCGTCATCGCTTACGAGCCCATCTGGGCCATCGGCACCGGCAAGACCGCTACCGCCGATCAGGCTGAGGAAGTCTGCGGCCAGATCCGCAAGGTCATCGGTGAGGTGTACGGCGAGGCTGTGGCCGAGGCTACCACCGTGCAGTACGGCGGCAGCATGAACGCCAAGAACTGCGAGGAACTGCTGAGCAAGAAGGATGTGGACGGCGGCCTGATCGGCGGCGCTTCCCTGAAGGCCCCCGACTTTGCAGTCATCGTCAACGCAGCCACCAAGGGCTAATAAAATCACAAAATAAGCCTTCCCCCTCGGGGAAAGACTCTCCCCGGCCGGGGAGAGATGTCGCGACAGCGACAGAGTGAGGACGGCTGGCACGAAGTGCCGGATGAGGGGTAGCTGCGGCGGATGCGCTCTATCGGGCACATTTTGCGCACTGCCCCTTGTTTTATTTTAAAATAGTTTTCTCAAATTTAAAGGAGATTCAATTTTATGGCAAAGAAACCTGTTCTTCTGTGCATCATGGACGGCTTCGGCTGGGTGCCGAACGAGACCTTTGGCAACGCCGTGGTCGCCGCCAAGAAGCCCCACCTCGATGCTCTGATGGCAAAATATCCCATGACCACCATCAACGCTTCTGGCATGGCTGTCGGTCTGCCCGACGGCCAGATGGGCAACTCTGAAGTCGGCCACACCAACATGGGTGCCGGCCGCATCGTGTACCAGCAGCTCACCCTCATCACCAAGTCCATCAAGGACGGCGAGATGCTGAAGAATCCTGTGCTGGTCAAGAACATGAAGGCTGCCATCGACGCGGGCAAGGCCATCCACCTGATGGGTCTGGTGGGCACCGGCGGTGTCCACAGCCATGCGGACCACTGGTTTGGCGTGCTGGAGATGGCAAAGCACATGGGTGCCAAGGAAGTCTACCTGCACTGCATCACCGACGGCCGCGACACCGACCCGCACTCCGGCAAGGGCTTCCTGGCCGACCTGCAGGCCAAGTTGGACGAGCTGGGCATCGGCAAGATCGCCAGCGTTTCCGGCCGCTACTACGCCATGGACCGCGACAACAACTGGGACCGTGAGGAGAAGGCCTACGCCGCCTTTGTCTACGGTGAGGGCAACCACGCCGCTAGCGCTGCCGAGGCCATCGAGGCTTCCTACGCAGCCGACAAGACCGACGAGTTCGTGCTGCCCTGCGTCACCTGCGAGGGCGGCCGCGTGCAGGACGGCGACACCGTCATCTTCATGAACTTCCGCCCCGACCGTGCCCGCCAGATGACCCGCATCTTCTGCGACGACGCCTTCACCGGCTTCGAGCGCCGCGGCGGCCGCAAACAGGTCCACTACGTCTGCATGGCCGAGTATGACGCTACCATGCCCAACTGCGAGGTGGCTTACCCGCCCGTGGAGCTGAAGAACGTTCTGGGCCAGTACCTGTCTGAGAACGGTAAGACCCAGCTGCGCATCGCCGAGACCGAGAAGTATGCTCACGTTACCTTCTTCTTCAACGGCGGCGTCGAGGCTCCCTACGAGGGTGAGGACCGCTGTGTCATCCCCAGCCCGAAGGTGGCAACTTACGACCTGCAGCCCGAGATGAGCGCCCCGGCGGTTGCTGCCGAGTGCGTTAAGCGCATCGAGAGCGGCAAGTACGATGTGGTCATCCTGAACTTCGCAAACTGCGATATGGTCGGCCACACCGGCGTGTTCGATGCTGCTGTCAAGGCCGTTGAGGCTGTGGATACCTGCGTGGATCAGGTGGTCACCGCTGTGCTGAACGCCGGCGGCTGCGCCTTCATCACCGCCGACCACGGCAATGCCGAAAAGATGATGAACCCGGACGGCACCCCCTTCACCGCCCACACCACCAACGTGGTGCCCTTCGTGGCCGTTGGCTGCGGCGACGTGAAGCTGCGCGAGGGCGGCTGCCTGGCCGACATCGCACCCACCATGCTGCCGTATATCGGCCTGCCCGTCCCCGCTGAGATGACCGGCAAGAGCATCATTGTGGAGTGAGCCTGAAAACCCTATAAAACACGCAAGAGGAGCAGCTTCGGCTGCTCCTTTTTTGCTGCCCGGCGGGCGGGGAAGGGTCGGTCACAATTTTTTTACACCCGGCGGCGTTTACACAAAATGCAAAGGGGTGTATAATATACACTGTATCTGTGCGGCGCAGCGCGCTGCAAATCACCGAAAAGGAGCGCAACGCGCTATGGAACAAAACGATCACCCGGCGTCTGCCCGCCCGAAGCCGCGCCTGACCCGCGCCCAGTATATGCGGCGCAAGCGCTTGCGCCTGGCCCGCAACTGGGCCATTCTGCTGCTGGTCTGTGCGGCTGTGGTGGCCTTGATGACCAAAGGCATCCTCTGGCTGTTGCCGAAGGCAAACGCCCTGCTGGCCGGACCGCAGAGCTTTGAAGCAGCCAGCTACGACGGAACCGCCTATGCCTTTGACGCCGACGACGCGCGGCTGGTACTGGTGAACGCGAACCTGCCCTATGCAGAAGAACCGGCCCCTGCGCTGGCGGCCGTGACCGACAACAGCACCATTCAGCTGGAAGCCGAAGCCGCCGAAGCCTGCCGCACCATGCTGGAAGCCGCCAAGGCGGACGGCATTGAGCTGGTGCTGAACGCCGGTTATCTGGACGTCGACGGCCGCAGTGCTGTGTATGAAACGCAGAAGCAGGCCTATCTTGACGCGGGCAAGACCGAGGAACAGGCCGCCAGCCTGGCCGAGGATATCCAGCCCCGGGCTGAGTGCAGTGAGCACGGCACCGGCTATGCGGTGGACATCCTCAGTGCCGACTACACCACCCGGGACACCGGCTTTGCCGCCACCCGCGCCTACGAGTGGCTCACGGCCTACGCCGCCGAATACGGCTTCATCCTGCGCTATCCGCAGGACCGGCAGGCCGCGACGGGCGTGGTGTTCGAGCCCTGGCACTGGCGGTATGTGGGCACCGAAAACGCCCTCGCCATCCGCGCCAGCGGCCTGAGCTTGGAAGAATTCCTGACCCTGCAAAGGGCATCGTAACGAAAAAACTCCCTGCAAATACAGGGCGGAGGAACACAATTGGAACGTACTCTCATTGCGCCGGGCGTGCATCTCTCGTATGACCCGGCTGAAAAATTCAACCGCTGCCGCATCAGCATCCACTTTGCCTTCCCGGCAAAGCGGGAGACTGCCACGGCCCACGCCCTGCTGCCGCTGGTGCTGGAGCGCGGCTATGCCGATTGCCCGGATATGACCCGCCTGACCAAAAAGCTGGCGCGGCTTTACGGGGCTGACCTGACCGTGGACGCCCGGCCTATGGGCTGCAGCCACAACCTGTGCGTCAGCGTCACCGGCATCAAGGACAAATTCGCGCTGGAGGGGGAGCCCCTCACCCGGGAATACACGTCCATTGCGCTGGGTGCGGCCTTCCACCCCTATTTTGTGGGCGGTACCTTTGACCCGGAGGCCGTCGGTATCGAAAAGCAGATGCTGAAAAAGGCGCTGGAAGACGAGATCAACGATAAGCGCCTGTACTGCCTGCATCAGGCAAACCGGGAGTTCTTTGGCGACAGCCCGGCGGGCGTGCGGCAGGAGGGCTATCTGGACGAGGTGGACGGCCTGACGCCGGAAGCCCTCACCGAAGCGTACCGCGAAATGCTGCGCACGGCCAACATGGAGCTCATCGTGCTGGGCTGCACCGCCGAGCAGACGGCGGCGGTAAAAGATGCCCTGCTGGCAGAGCTGGCTGCCCTCGACCGGGCCCCGCTGCCGCTGGCTGAGAACATCGCCATGCCCCGCCGGGAGCCGGTGCGCAAGACCGAGACCTACGACATGGTGCAGGCAAAGCTGTGTATGCTGTTCACGCTGGGCGAACCCATGCGCACCGAACAGCTGGCCGCTGTACGCCTTGCCATGGCGCTGTACGGCGGCAGCGTGACCAGCCGCTTGTTTTTGAATGTGCGCGAGCGGGACCACCTGTGCTATTACTGCTCGTCCTCGTTCCAGAGCTTTACCGGCAGCATGGCCGTGAACAGCGGCGTGGAACACGCGGACGCTGCCCGCGCCGAGCAGGCCATTTTAAAAGAACTGGCCGACCTGTGCGATGGACCCATCACCGACGACGAGTTTGAGGACTGCCGCCGGGGCCTGCTCAGCGGAATGCAGGGTGTGGAGGACACGCTGGGCGGCATCGAAACCTGGTATTACATTGAAGTGCTGCGCAGCGGCGGCGACCCGGCCAAGGTGCAGACGCCTGCCGAGGCTCGCGCCGCCCTGCAGGCCGTGACCAAAGACGATGTGCGTGCCATCCTGCGCAAACTGACCCTCTCGGTCAGCTATCTGCTCACGAAGGAGGTGTCTGCCTATGCCGCAGAATAACCAGACCCTGCTGCAAAAGACCGTGGCCGATCAGTGGCAGACCCTGCCTTCCGGCCTGACCGTCATTGTGCGGCCCATGCCGGGCTACTCCAGCACCCATGTCATCTTTGCCACCAAATTCGGCTCCATTGACCGGGACTTCCGGCTGGGCGGCAAAGAGGTGCACCTGCCTGCCGGTGTGGCGCATTTCCTTGAGCACAAAATGTTTGAGGACGAGGACGGTGACGCCTTTGCAAAGTACGCCAAGACCGGTGCCAACGCCAACGCCTTCACCAGCTTTGACCGCACCTGCTATCTGTTCACCGCTACCCAGCAGCTGGACGAAAGTCTGGATGTGTTGCTGGGCATGGTGACCCATCCGTATTTTACGGAGCAGACCATTGCCAAAGAGCAGGGCATCATCGGGCAGGAGATCAAAATGTACGACGACAGCCCGGACTGGCGGCTCATCACCGGCCTGTTCGAGTGCCTGTACCACGAGCACCCCATCCGCAGCGACATTGCGGGCACGGTGGAAAGCATTGCGGAGATCACGCCCGAAATGCTCTACGACAGCTGCAAGGCGTTCTATGCACCGGGCAATATGGTGCTGGCCGCGGCGGGCAACACCACCATGGAACAAATTCTGGCTGCCTGCGAACGCCACGGCTTGATGGAGCACGGCAGCACCGAGGGTGTGCAGCGGCTCTGGAAGCCGGAGCCTATGACCCTGGCAGCCACCGAGAAAACGCTGACCATGCCGGTGTCCAAGCCCTGCTTCGGTGTAGGCTTCAAGGAAGAACCACTGCCTGCGGGTGACCTGCGCACCGAAGCGCTCTATGACCTGATTTTGAGCTGCATTACCGGCGGCATGTCGCCGCTGTACCGCCGCCTGTATGACGAAGGCCTTGTAAACCCCGGCTTCGGCGGGGAAGTGCTGCGGGTGGACGGCTGCTGCTGCATCCTGTTCACCGGCGAGAGCGACGCGCCCGAAACGGTGAAGCAGCTGCTGCTGGACGAGATCGCCCGCGTCCGTGCCGAGGGTGTAGACCGCGAAATTTTCACCCTGTGCAAGAACGAAAAATACGGTCAACTGATCGAAAATCTTGAAAACGTAGAGGATTCGGCCAGCCAGATGGCAGATTTTGCCCTCTCCGGCCAGACGGTGGCCCAGCAAATTGCAATGCTGGCGGGCCTGACCGCCGAGGATGCGGACGCAGCGCTGCAGCACATCCTCAGCACCAGCCGCATGGCCACGATGCAGATCCAGCCGGACGGCACCGCGCCGCTGGCGGAAGACGAGGAGGAAGCAGAATGACAAGACTGACAAATCTGGTGCAGTTCCCGGGCCTGGGGCTGAGCTTTGAGCTGAACCGCGTGGCCTTTTCCATCGGGAGATTCAACGTTTACTGGTACGGTGTGTGCATCGCCTTTGGCATCTGCCTGGCGCTGGTATTTGCGTTCCGTCACAGTGTGGAGTTCGGCGTGGACGCCGACAGCATGGTGGACGTGATTTTGATCGGCATCGTGCTGGGCATTGCCAGTGCCCGCGCCTACTATGTGGCCATGGCACCTTTTAAATATGAGAGCATCTGGGAGATGATCGCCATCCGCGACGGCGGTCTTGCCATCTACGGCGGCATCATCGGCGGCTTTTTGTTCGGCGGCCTTGCCTGTAAGTGGCGCGGCGTGCCGGTGCTGCCCATGTTCGATCTGACGGCCATGGGCTTTCTGCTGGGGCAGTGCTGCGGCCGCTGGGGCAATTTCTTCAATCAGGAAGCTTTTGGATGCAACACCACCCTGCCCTGGGGCATGTACAGCGAAGCTACCCGCGATTATCTGATGGGCAGCACGGTCACGGCCCAGAGCGGCGTGACCATCGACCCGAACCTGCCGGTACACCCCACCTTTTTGTACGAGAGCATCTGGTGCCTGGTGGGCTTCATCCTGCTGTTCCGCTACATCAAAAAGCGCAAGTTCAACGGTGATATCGCCCTGCGATACATGATCTGGTACGGCGCGGGCCGCTTCTGGATCGAAGCCCTGCGCACCGACAGCCTGATGCTGGTGCCTTCCATCGGCCTGCGCGTCTCGCAGCTGATCGCAGGTATTGCCGTGGCGGCCGGTGTGGCGGCGGAGATCTACTTTACCCGCAAGGCAGAGGGTAAGCCCCTGATGGTGAAGCTGGCGCTGACCGCCGACAACAAGGCGGCCCTCGATAAGCTGCGCAAGGAAAGAGGCGCCATCGGCCTTATGCTGGATGCAGACACTGAGCTGGTGGCATCCAGCCCGCGCAAGCTGTTCGTGGAGCGCACCGAAGCTTACAATGCCGAAGTGAAACGCATCATCGAACAGACAAAGTAAAACGACGGAGCGAAGATTTTCGGGCCACAGTGCAAGGTAAAACTTGCGCTGTGGCTTTTTTTGATGTATAATATAGCCACAGAACAAAGGAGGCGGAACGTATGCAGATCGTACCGATGCGTGAACTGAAGAACACCGTGGAAATCGAGCGCCGCTGCGCCGAGGAAAACGGCCCGGTGTTCGTGACGAAAAACGGCTATGGCCGCTTGGTGGTCATGGACATTGAGTACTACGAGCGGACCATGAAAGAGATGGAAGAACTGAAACTGGTGATGGAAGGGCTGAAGGACGAAGAAGCCGGACGTGTTGTGGACGGCCCGACGGCCATGGAAGAATTGAGGAAAAAGTATGCTCTGTGAGTATCGCTATGAACTGACCGAGCGTGCTGTAAAAGATCTGGACGAGATCGCAGGCTATCTCCGGGATGATCTGGACAATGCCCGTGCAGCGATGTCACTTTTATATGAGGTGAGCAAGTGTGTTCAGCGGCTGTGCAGCTTTCCTGCCAGCGGGAGCCGGATTCTGGAAGAATATCTGCCAGAGAAAAATGTGCGCAAGGTGATCGTAGGAAACTATATTTTATATTATCGTGTTTTGAAAGAGCAGGAACTTGTGCGAGTGCTTCGTGTTGTGCACGGTTCCCGCGATCAGGATGCGGTTCTGCAGAACTTGAACAGCTGAAAATGCAAAAAATCTGCGCAAAGCGGAAATTTCCTCTTGCAATCCCTGCATTTTTTTGCTATACTATTCTAGCCGCGTGGTGTGGGCGCCTGAAATGGCCCCTGTAGGGGTCTGCCTTTACGACCAGCGAGTACAACGAAAAGGAATGAACAAAATGTACGCAATCATTGTTACCGGCGGTAAGCAGTACCGCGTGGAGCAGGGCGACATCGTCTACATCGAAAAGCTGGACGTTGAGGCCGACTCCGAAGTGAAGTTTGATCAGGTTCTCGCTATCGGCGAGGAGGGTTCGGTCAAGGTTGGCGCTCCCGTTGTGGAAGGCGCTACCGTTTCTGCCAAGGTCATCAAGAATGGCAAGGGCAAGAAGCTGAACATCATCACCTATCGCGCAAAGAAGCACAGTGCTCGCCGTATGGGCCATCGTCAGCCCTTCACCAAGGTTGAGATCACTGCGATCAACGGCTAAGGAGGTAAATTACAATGGCACATAAAAAGGGCGTAGGCAGCACCAAGAACGGCCGCGATTCCGCAGCACAGCGTCTGGGCACCAAGCGTGCAGACGGTCAGTTCGTTCTGGCCGGCAACATCCTGGTTCGTCAGCGTGGCACCCACATCATGCCGGGTGAGAACGTTGGCAAGGGCAGCGATGATACCCTGTTTGCTCTGGTGGACGGTACCGTCCGTTTCGAGCGCGTGGGCAAGAACGGCAAGAAGTGCAGCGTCAAGCAGTAACTTCTTTCGGATAACTGCAAAACGTAGAGAGCCGGACCCTCGTGGCCCGGCTCTTTTTGATGAAAAATAAGGAGGGGCTGTATGGCAGCACAAACCAACTTTATCGACATCGCCACGATATGGCTCCACGCGGGCAAGGGCGGCGACGGCGCGGTGAGCTTTCACCGCGAAAAATTCGTGGCAGCAGGCGGCCCGGACGGCGGCGACGGCGGCCGCGGCGGCGACATCATCTTTGTGGTGGACGATCACTTGACCACCCTGATGGACTTCCGCTACAAGCGCAAGTATGTGGCCCCGGAGGGCGGCAAAGGCGGCGCAAGCCTGTGCCACGGCAAGAATGCCGAAAATCTGGTCATCAAGGTGCCGCTGGGCACGGTCATCAAGGACGCCGAGAGCGGCCTTGTGATCGCCGATCTTTCGGATCACACCCCGGTGACTATTGCAAAGGGCGGCCGCGGCGGCTACGGCAACGCTCACTTTGCCACCCCCACCCGCCAGATCCCCAAGTTTGCAAAGCCCGGTATGCCCGGCGAGGACATTCAGGTCACGCTGGAGCTGAAACTGATCGCGGATGTGGGCCTGATCGGCTTCCCCAATGTGGGCAAGTCCACCCTCATCTCCACCATCAGCGCCGCCAAGCCCAAGATCGCAAACTACCACTTCACCACCCTGGTGCCCACTCTGGGCGTCGTGTCGGTGGGCGAGGGTGCCAGCTTTGTCTGCGCCGACATCCCCGGCCTGATCGAGGGTGCCAGCGAGGGCATCG